>Ga0114923_10002484_pt1 | contig 12480 bp, 13 predicted proteins | sample SumtaG_FD_89578 | JGI IMG/M metagenome (GOLD analysis project Ga0114923, IMG submission 89578) | Deep subsurface microbial communities from Indian Ocean to uncover new lineages of life (NeLLi) - Sumatra_00157 metaG | ecosystem: Environmental > Aquatic > Marine > Oceanic > Sediment | place: near... | reverse complement strand
TAAATCCGGAGAGGGAGCGAGTTTGAACTCGAACCCGCATGTTTGTTTCCATTTCCCCCTCACAACGGCGCTGACGCTTCCCACCTTTAACCCTAACTGCCGAGCCGCCTCATTCATACTTTCGTACCGGACCCATGAATCTGTGGATTTGTATTTTCGGCCAAGGACTGGTAGGCTTCGTTGCGGAGCGCTGGATTTCCGGTTTTTGTTGAGGCGACGACTTGCTTGTATATTTTCTTTATGAGTGACCCATCGCAAATTGTCAGGGCGGTTGTTGGTGGGATCGAGGTCAATGTGATCCACCTCGTGGCCCGGAGACGGTTTTTCCCCGTGAAAAGCGGTGCACATCAAATTATGAAACTGGAAAGTTTTAGAAGCAATTCGTACACTACAATATCCCCCTTTTGAGGGCGTAACGGTCTTCTTAATTCCGGTGGAATCCTGAAACTTCCCGAAAGAACTAAATCCCACAATTTTACTTCGAATTTCAAGAGTCTTCCAAACTTCAGTCTCGAGCGGATCTGCAGACATTAAGAACGCGAATCTGTTTATTAAAAAGGGTTTCATTTCTTTAATAATGATTTAGAGGTGAAAAAGAGTATTTACTGATTATTAAACGGGTCAATTGGCTTCCAAAGATTTCGAATAAAATCGTGGGCGATCCGACAGTGATTTTCTGCCATAAAGTCAAAAAACTCTCTTTCTGCAATTGGTCGTGCGTAGGTAAATTTGATTGAATTTAGAGATGGTTCAGTGGGAACCGTGAAAAGACTTCTGCACCGCGGATATTTAAGAACTTCCGAATCGATCAGGAGTGGTTCAACGTTTTCTAATCGACGATATTCTTCAATAAGGGAGTAAGCTCGAACCGCTCCTACGGGCCGTTTGGTATTTGGTTTCTTTCCAGGCATTTTTGCCCTTTTGTTATAATCACATCCTAATAAGATGCATAAATCTTTAAATTCGAGCGAGGTCAAGTCGAGAGCTTTACATAAATCGTCATACACCACCGCCCGCACCGTAACCACCGATCGACCCGGATGCCGAGTAATATTCGAAAATACTAACGGAGTTCCGTAAGCCAAAACGTCTGTGTCGTCGGATAAAACGGCATCAACATGTCCATTTATCCCCAAAAAACTACACAACGTTTCGGCTTCGCCGTCAGCTTGAAGATAAGGGAGTCCGAGCAGAGTTAACACATCTTTTGCTTTTTCTGCAAACATCGGGGAAATATGTACCGTCTGATTCTTCCAACACTCAATTTTATCACGTAACGCATTTGTAGTGGAGATAGCATCAGTATATTCTATTTTATGCTTAAAATTCGATTTTTGTAAAAGCGCCCGAACTTCTTCTTGAAGTTTTGAAGACGGTTCTCTATCAAACGGAACAAAATCTCGCATCAACACCTCATAAAGTCGTTCAGCGTTCTCTAAGCGATCTAATTGGCGCCTCAATTGAGCCCGGCGGCGATTTTGTTCGGTCCGTTTTTCCGGAGGCGGGTTCGGACCATCAAAAATATAAATCGGATGAATTCGAAACCGTTTCAAGTCGCAAACGAAACTTATAAATGAATCAATCCAACGTGCAACGCCGCAGCTCCGAACCGAGCGGTATAAATAAATCGACACGTCAACTGCAACTTTGTACCCAGCAAGATCACGCATATCAACATTATCGATCTGACTTGGGCAATTCGATCGAATAACTTTATAGAGATCTTTAACACCCATATTCTATATTTATATTCTAAATAAAGCTTAAATTGATTCTCTTAGTTAAACAATCTATTTCTTTAGTGTATAGAGTAAAAGGAATGGCGACGCGGACAAACTCTAAACGTGGTTACCCGATAACGAGTTACGGAATAATTCTTTTCGTCCAAAGAAAAGAAGACGACTCTAAGCTTGAACCAATAAAACGAAACTTTTTGTTGTACCAAAGACGCGATACGTATGAATACATCGAATTTATCCGTGGAATGTGGGAAACCATAGACGAAGTTAAAAATTTTTTTTCGCTAATGAGTAACGAAGAAAGGCGGCGTATCCAGAACCACACATTCGAGGAATTGTGGGACGATTTTTGGATCCGCCACAATTCCGGAATGAACGACCACACTTTAATTCGTTCGCGAACTAAATATTCCCAAATTCAACCTTATATAAAAGATATTATAAAAGAGACGAAGAGTGAGGTAGGGGAAGAAGCCCCGTGGGGCTTCCCCAAGGGGCGGAAAAATTCTGGAGAAGCCCAGGTAATGTGTGCAGTACGGGAGTTCGAAGAAGAAACTCATATTAACCGTAATATTATTCAAGTATGGGATATGCCATCTCTGACAGAAAATTTTATCGGGTCAGATAACCGACCCTATTCGACGGTGTATTATATAGCAGAATACAAACCAGTAGAGACCCCTCTTACCCAAGAAGAATGCAAACTCCCCTCTCTGATAGAAACGCCTAAAGGGATCCGAAAGTATACAGCTTCAAACGAAGCGTTTAGAATTAAGTGGTTTTCTTTCGAAGACGCCCTGGAAAAATTACCCCCGTTTCGGCAGGTCATCCTTTTCCAGGCAACGAAACATATAAACGAACGACTGAATAAGAAACCTTTATAAACACCCATAAACACCGTTTTCTTTCTTCCGCGGAAGAAAGAAAACGAACCTCCTATTCTCATTAGGATTCGTCGTCGGTATCCTCTATAATGTCTTCTCCGTCTGTCAGTTCATCCTCAGACAGGTCTTTTAAAATAGAACTATCTTTATCATCGTCTATATGTTCATTCTTGTCTTCTTCTTCGCTGCTGCTACTATAATCCTCTTCCTCTTCCCATTCATCCAATTCGGCGACAGGATACCCTTTTTGTTTGCAGTAGCCCCGCATTTCATCAGAGATAGGCACGACTTCTCCGCTGGAATCTTGGATTCCGTAAGCGGAGACAACCCCCTCTATTTGTTTGAATACGAGACCAGTCGAAGGGTCTTCATGACGCCCGAACTTGTTCAGGGAGATGATTCGGCGATCTTTGGATTCGGGAGACTCAACCGGAGACGAAGCCGGAGACGAAGCCGGAGACGAAGCCGAAGACGAAGCCGAAGACGAAGACGACGAGTCTACGAGGGTTTTAAAACACGGACCGTTTTCGATCGTGTATAAGAGAGATCTCTCTTTGAGTTCGTTTTCTAATTTTTCTAATTTATTAAACGGGAAAATCCACCCTTTTCCTCGTGAAAGATTCGAATTAAATTGAAATCGTCCGCCGATTTTATCAAAAACCGGTTTAATTAAATTTTTATCTCCGAAAATGGCATGATATTTGTCACTATAAAATATAATTATTTTGTAGAGAACCTGAGATTGAAACTCTTCTGTGGTTTTTGTTTCGGTCGACTCGGTCGACTCGGTCGACTCGGTCGACTCGGTCGACTCGGGAGTCGGAAGGGAAAATAAGTCTCGTTCGTCCTTTATTTTAAATGACAGAATCGCTGAAAGAACAGCTGAATAGTCGCCGGCTCCGATATCCGAAATATGACGAGCCAGAGCGTCCGCATGGGACTTATAGATCGTTTCCAAAAAATATAAAATAGAATATTTTGGGTCTTTTTCCATTTACTGATATCGTTTCGTGTACCTTTTATTACTTTTTGTTCCAATAATTTTCAATTTGTTTGATTAAAAATATAATGTATAAGGAAAGACATAATGGGAAGTTCAGGATCACTAACATAAATTTTGTCTATGTTCCGCTCCGGGGCTGGAGGGACACAGAGTCCCTTATTGACTGCGCCGCTCCCCTACTTAACGAAGTTAAGCCCTTCGAAGTATTATGTAGGATGATAAGTAAATAAAGATGACAAGTTTAATTTTCCTGTTCATTTGGAACAGGAAAATTCGATATTCCAACGAATAATCTTACTTGTTTAAGAACAAAGGAGGGTTATTAGGAGGTTGAATATCAATGTCGTCCGGAGGCGACCCGTGACGCGAATGACAGAGCTGTCCTGCCAGGCAGCCTGGGATTTTTTGGAAGAAAAAACATTCTTTGGTACATCGTTGAGGGAGAGTCCGGTTATTGCAAACAGAACAAATAAATTTTTTTTTGGATAATGCTATTTTTACCCATTTTGTTAACTCAAATATCACGTTAGGAGGAGCCGGAGGACCGTCGTTCCCCGGCTCGACAAGATGGTTGGAAAATATAATCGAAGATCGTTTCTTTATTTTTTCAGCACATTGAGCTTCATAAAATTCTAATATTAGTTTGTCTTGGGGAGACAGCCAGTACTGGTTGGGGGGTCGAAAATTGGAAAATTGATTCCGGTCGGATTCTTTTTTATAGCGCGAAAAGTCTAAACGGTCATTCTCTTGTTGTTTTTCCCGGACATTGACTTGACGCCGTTCTTCGCGGCGCTTTTCAGCTTCGATAGAATTTTCATTGATAACGAGCTGAGCTAAATTAGCTTGGCGGACTTTTTCTTGGTCTGAATCATCCATCCTCTATATTCCTACTAAGTGTCTTTTAATACAAAAAAGGAATACGTTTTTAAAAAAAACGTCTTATATATAAAATAAAAATATGAGAGTATTGGTCGTTATTAGTTTTTCCTGTTTTCTTTGCATTGTCGCTCTTACTGAACTTGGTAAAAAGCTCGTAGGACTTCGTTACGAACTTTATTTTCTTTATTATGGTTTAGGGTTCATCCCTATTTGTATCCATCGTTTAGGGCATACCCGATTATGGAAACTCTGGTATAAACAACATGTTATCCACCATCATATTCATATGTATCCGTCAAAGAAATTCGATGGTCCGTCGCCTTATAAAAATACGTTACCCTGGAAAGTTAACGGGAATGTACTTAATTTTACAATTCCGGCCTTAATTGCATGTATGATGATAAGTTCGGACTTGTCTAAATTTTTATATTTAGTGGCAGCAGTTGGAAGTATTTTGATACGCGAAGATTATATCCATGAACAGATTCATTTGACCGATAGCTGTTGGAAAGACTACGTTTGGTTCAAACGTCTCAAAGCAGTACATCGAATTCACCACCGCGGCAAAATGAATTCAAATTATGGTTTTGTAGACTTGTTTTTCGACTACTGGATGGGGACTCTTGAACTTCCTTAACACGTAGTCCGTCTAGAATCGTTGCAGTTGAGAGTAGGAGATCCTCCGTAGGCTAAGAGCAAGGGTTCTTCCCAATCTTCACCGCCGTTGGCAGGAGGGAAGCGGATTCGACGTAAAGGGTTGGGGAGGACGAGTTGATCCCATCCGCCCCACGGGAGAGCATCGGGTCCCCTGCCTTTCCATGACGGCGTGTCGGCTGGATTCCACGCACCCCAGTCGGCATTGTGGAAAGATTCTCTAGGTTTGAAGATCAGGATACACAATCCTATTCCGATCAAAATTATCAAAATATATTGTGTCATTGGTGTATCTAATATACGATATTAAAATTTTTTAGAGTGAAAGAAATAAGTAGGCCCATAAGTGATCTGGTTTGTATAATTCAAGTTGTTGTAAAGCCAGTCGGCAGGGGCATATTGGGATGCCGGGGGATCGTATGCCAGAATTCCGATCTGTTGCAACGTCTCAGCAACAAGTTCGGAACAACAAATAACTTGTCCAAATATATCCGAATGCAAAAATTTTTGTAACTTCCCGCCTCCGCATGGAGTTGTCGCTAGTACTCGGCTTATGAGCCACCGAAGAGTATAAATGTCCATCGTATAGTCCAAGTAAGAAGAGGCAATTTTTAACAATTGTTTCGCTGTGGGGCGGACACCTTTGGAAAAAGGCTTCCACCCCATTATCGAAGATCCTTTATAATGTTTCAGTTTGTCTCGCAACCGGATTATGCGAGGTCCTGCTCGATATTTTTGCCCCAAATCGGCTTCCCAGCAATATAAACACTTCGCTCCAGAGCGCCCCTTTTCATAGTCGCGGAAAACCATACTAACATGGGTAAAAGGGCAACCAGCTGCATACTGAATAATTTTTGTATTGAAAGACCACAAAAGAATATCGCCGTTGTCGGCTTCGGAAAAAACTTTATCCAGTGTTGTTAATAACAGGTTGTCGCGGTGGGTTGCAACAAACTGTTGGAGCGATGGGACGCTTAGGATAGACACTACTAAATATAAAACGAAAATAATACATCCGACAATATACAAACGCATTTGAATTTAAAAACGTTATAATTAAATAACACTGATGGAAATCGGTCAATTCAAAGTGACTGTCCCAAAAATTCAGGAATTTGACTCAACACCGTATTCTAATTCTACGTTTCCCGAGACTCCCTCGGCAGACCACTTGTATACAAATGAAAATGGTTCTCAAGTGGTTTTTTATCTTACTCCTGGAGACCACGACCGAATGTGGGCAGATATAGACTTATTTGCTAAATGCGAATCGTCTTCGCAGTGGCAACAAATCCTGTCCCGAGCGTACGTCCAGTTCGGACAATACCGAGCGCTTCGTGTGTTTACTACTACAGGGATCGATATTTTCCAAGCCCAGTACTTCTTTGAAGCGGATACGACAACGCTGATTGCTGCGGTGTGTACGTTTGGAAACGATGAATCCGTTTCTGAAACGTTGTTTGACGATTTATTTTCCGGGTTTCACATAGAATAAAGTATTAAGGAGGTGAAAACAAACCTTAACGTTATAAAAGGATTTTCGACCCTTTTTTTTTAAAGGGAAGAGGAAACGAAGCTAAAATTTTTAACGATTTTAAACATAATTACAGATAAATATAGAGTTGTTAATGGCAACGCCAAGGTTAATTTTCGATCGGAAAACCTCGAGTATTTTTCAAGCAGACGCTCTCGACTTAATAGAATACTTACCCGACAATTCAATTCAAACAGTGATTACGAGCCCTACATACTGGGGGAAAAGAAAGTTTTCGGATGATGAAAGAGAATTTGGGAGCGAATCGTTAAATGAATATATAGATAAAAATGTAAAGTTGTATTCCAAAATTCTCAAAAAACTAAAAGATACAGGCTCACTCTTTATCGTTATACAAGACAGCTATATGGGGAGTGGGATTTCTAGATCTCACCACAACCATTGGGAAAAAAATAAAAATCCTGAATATATTAGAGATGGGTTGTCTTCTCAGGTGCAAGGAAATATAAGTTCCGTAACGGCAAAACATAGTGTCATTGCTAACAAATCTCTATGTGCGATTCCGTATAGAATCGCCATTAAACTTGTTGACCAAGGATACATCTGGAGACAACAGATTATTTGGGAAAAACCAAATCCAATGCCCGAAAATGTAAAAGACCGGCTACGACAAAGTAGTGAATATATCCTGCATTTTGTTAAGAGTCGGGTATATAAGTTTAATGCTTCTTATTTGCAAATAAAAGGAAAAAATGGAAAATTAAGAATGATGAATCAAGTTTGGATAGCTACACCTGAACCTAAAAAAGGGCATACGGCAACATTTCCAACGAAAATAGTAGAAAAACTTCTCCTTGCAACTTCAGATGAGGGCGATATAGTATTTGAACCTTTTTTAGGATCGGGAACGATGTATGACTTGTCAATGAAACATAAAAGATGTTTTATTGGAGCAGATATTTCATTAACCTTACTTATTCTTTTTCTGAAACGAGTGCCACCGCCGAACCGCGAAGCGGTCGGCGAACCGGAAGCTTCCGCGAAGCGGGTTCGCGACGCCGAAGACTCCCCCTGTCGCTTTTCTCCCGGTTTGGGACTTACTCTCTCTAAGAAGCTGAAATTCAACTTAAGGTTTAATCCTTTATGCAAAGAAGAATTAGAAACAAAAGAAGTAGAAGGAGATGGAGAGGGAATACCATATGAAAATTTCATTAGAAATTTTTCTGAATTTTTTGAAAATAATGTGGACTCCGATGTAGTATTGTCTATGAGCCCCAAATTTAAATCTAAACTCCACCATAAAAGTTATCAATTCAGGGGACTTCTTACATTAAAACATAAACAAATTGCTTTAGAAATCCCATCAATTAAATCCTTTGATACGAATAAAGGGGCTGGGTCTTATTACGCAGCTGTAAGATTAAATGAAGCTTTGAAACAGAATCTTATTAATGGAGGCATTTTGTTTTTACCACTCCGCGACTCCGACTTATGGGAGCAAAACGACGGGGGGGCCTCCCGATTTGTTAGCAATAAACCAGTTATTAAAGCTAGAAAATTTCAAGATATTATTAAGTCTAATCGGTTGATACTACCTCTCAACCTCTCTCAATTAGACGTTGAGAATATTAGTAATAAGAAATATGAAAAATTGGTAAGTATTGATTTTGATCAATGGATAAATTTGGTGAAAACTAATCGCCCTTAATTAAGAGATATTTTTTAAAGAAAAGGGAAGTATTTCATTTCATTACACATAAAATGAAATGAAATGTAGACTTAAAAAATGAAGATATATATACAGAGAGTTTCGCTCTTGAAAATGGTCGAAATACACCCTACCAGTGACGCAGTCACTCTCCACGAACTCTGTGAGGGAATAAAAACAATAGACGGGAAAAACCACCACTATTGTGTAAAAGAGATCCGCCAACTTCTTTGTAGAGATACTTCCCCCCCCATCAACGAGATCGTTCAGGCTGGTGTCGTCCCGCACTTGGTCGACTTTTTAAAACTCCGGGACATCCCCCTTCTCTTTGAAACAGCGTGGGTTTTGACGAATCTGGTTTCGGAGACCGATCCTCGCTCCACCAATATAGTAGTAGAAAATGGGGTTATCCCTCCGTTGATGTCCCTTTTGCACATTGAAAACGAAGAAGTGCGGAATCAGGCGATGTGGGTGTTGTCTAATATTTCCGCCAATACTGGCGAACACCGAGACCTTATCCTCCACGCTGGGGCGTTGCCAGCGATTGTTACGATGGTTCAGTCTGTAGCTCAAAATCCTCAGCAGCTTGATCTTCTTCGGTTAGGAAGTTGGACTCTCGGTAACTTATGCAAGGGGAAACCCGCCCCCCCATTTGAGTTAATTTGCCCTATATTTTCTTGTTTTGAATATATATTAGAGGTGGCCGACGATGCCGATACTATTAAAAATATAAGTTGGACGTTAAACGAGTTAACTTCCACCCACCAGTGTCGAAAAGCTTTAATCAAGACTTCATGTCTGTCCCGGCTACTCAACAAATTGGAGTTGTCCTCCTCCATCTATTTAGATGTATTCCGAATTTGCGGAAACTTAGCCAGCGGAAGCGACGCTCAAACTACTGCCGTGTTGAATTCATCTTTTCTCCGAATTGCTTCCGAAACATTTCAACAAGTTCCCGAAGACAAACTTCTTAAGGAGATTTGTTTTACCCTTTCAAATCTAGCAGTGACTTCAGTGAATGAAATATGGAATTACAATTTTATTAAACACCTTTTTTCTTATATGGACAAGACAACGCTAAAAATAGATATTAAAAGAGAATTGATGCACGCGTTGCACAAATCGATTAAAAATAGTAATAAAAATCAATTACAGGTTGTGGTATCTACATACAGTGCTATCCCTCGTCTCTGTAACATACTCGTTGCCGAAGAAAACGACAGAGTCGTTGTATCTTTGACTTTAATAATGATAGAGGTCATTCTTAAATTTGAACCGGAATATGCTGATTTAATTGAAAGGATTGGTGGATTTGACACGATTGAATCGCTTATGGAGGGGGGAGGAGAACATTCGACCCAAGCAACTAGGATTAGCTCACGTTATTTCCAAACCGTGATCGCGCGTCGGGATCTTTGGAAAATACTCACTGCTTACCGTAAACATGACCAAATTTTGCCTATTGTGTTAGTTAATTTAATATTAGAGTTTACCTATCCCTATTATACTTTGTAGATCACTAAGTCACACCCGCTGCGCGGTCGGGAGCCGAAGGCGTCGGCGCAAACATCAAAACAAAAAGTTTTGGCACACTTTAAGACTCGAAGAGTCTAGTGACTCCGTCAGACTCTTCGAGTTTGTGGCTGGTCGGTGGTCCGCGACTCCGACTAAAGTCGGTTCGTTAGTGACTAGTATTACGAAAAAATAAAATTGAATTTTATTAGTTAAAAACCCTTGAAGCAGCACACTCAAGATGAACCTGCCTCTACACAAAATTATTTCTGATCATCGGCGAATTGGTCGCCAAAAAGGGCGACAACCTAAGCGTCTTGTTGAAGTTTGGACTGATTCGTTATACCGTTCATCAAAAGGTCGTACTACCTTAGTTGTAACATCGTTTGACCTGTTTTCGTCGCTCTTCGGTGACTGTGCTTATGTCATATTTTCGGGGCTTAAAACAAACCGTTCGGTGAATGAGTTCCAAATTTCTAGCGACCTGTATACGAGTTTCACCCACTCCATAACGCAGTATCTTATCGTAAAAAAGTGTTCGAGGAGGGCGGCCTTTAGAGATGTAACGCCTAAACTTATAAAATTGCTTAATAAACTTGCCTACGAGATTACCGTCTCGCGAGTTTGGAAAGTCAAAAAAAAATCTTTGGACCCAGTCTATAATCCTAATCGCCCCGCCCCTTCTCCCGAAATTAAAAATGAAGCTTTGATGTATTTTCAAAGCTTATCTCCTTACTTAATAAAAGATGTCATCGGAATTATTCTTACCTATAGTATAGATATCTCTTTACCTAATCACTTAAGGTGTTCGAAAGAAACCAAAGACGAAATTCGGTGTAACCAATTGAGCGTAAGCCCTCTAAGGTCATGTTTGAAACATAAATACCAAGGGTTTTTTTTGTCCAATCATTATTGAAAATCTATGATAATATAATTCTATTTTAAGAGGGGGGAGGCGTGATTTAAATGGAGTCGAACGTTACTTATCGCCATGGATCCAGTTTTTTTGAGAGCAGGTGTCAAGTAATCGCGGTTATTTGCAACTGTACGTCAGACCGGTCGATTGGATTTGTCCGCCAAGTGATTGAACGTTTTCCATATGTCGATATTAATAAAAATAGGGTTCAAAAACCTGGAACTCTTGAATTGTGGGGGAAAAAAAAGCACGGACAACGGTACGTTCTGGGACTTTTTTCTCAACATTCGCGGGATGACCAAGGCGAGAAACGGTTGGAGTGGTTCAAAACTTGTTTAAAAAAAATTACTAAACAAATTCCTTCGCTTAAAAGTATTGCGTTTCCTCGCAAGAATAAATCTTTAGGGTGTAAGTGTAGTTATATTGAGGCTATTGAAGACTGGGCAAAAAGCGTTCCCCACATCTCGGTTGAAATTGTCGAGGTCGAAACTCCACAAGAACGGTATTTGGACCCTTCTGAACAAGAGGGGGTCAATACTCAAGAAACCGAAGAGGAAGCATACTTTGAGAAAATAGAATATAAAAAAATAGACAGTGAAGTCTACGATTGGGTTTCCCGCCATACGAATATGGACGCGGTTCCGAGTAGTCAAGAAAAATGTTCGAGGTTAGCTACATCGCTTTCTGCTTTGTTAATGAAAGACAATCCAGATTTATATCGTCAAATTGAATCGATAGTTCCTGTGGAAGACGATTTATTTTCAATTCTTGAACAAGAAGCTTCAAATACCGATTTAAACTGAAAACTGGGTAAACGTATATGACTTTATTAGCGTTTGGTTGTGAAGCTCGCGTTGGGAAAGATACGGCGGTTGATTACTTGATAGATAAGAGGGGGGGGGTTAAAAAATCGTTTGCTGCTCCTCTATATGACATTCAGCACTATACTCACACTCGGTTGGGATTGAACAGTAGAAAAGATCGAGAGTTTCTTCAACTCGTTGGAGATTGGGGACGGAAGAAGAATGAACATATTTTTATTAATGTTTTGCTCCGGGAAATTGATACTAACAAAGTTAGTGACTCACTCACTGAGGGGAGAGACGTTTATGTTAGCGATGTGAGGTATCCTAATGAATTTATGTGTCTCAAAAATAGGGGATTTACAATGGTTCGACTTACTCGTGACAATCGCTTTGTATCGGCAGATACAAATGTCACTTCCCATTCCTCTGAAAATTCGCTTCAAGGTTACCCGTGGGATGTTATTATAAGTAATAATGGAAATCTTAACGATTTGTATGCTCAATTAGATCAGTTGTACTTGAACTCTAAAAAATAAATAAACACTTTTATTCAGCCGAAATAGAATCTCCCTGAGGGAAAAGTTTTCCAATGCCCCATACTGCTACCGAGTTGAGTAAAGAGAAAATAATCACAGTTAAAACAATATAGCCAAACTCTTTTCCTGAGGGAAATACTATAATTTTTGTTTTATCCTGTTCAGACTTTCCTATATTAAAATGTATCATTGCTTCACATAAGAAAAGAATAGAAGTAGTGAAGAAAATAATTACACTTAACCACAATTGTTCCATTGGGTTTTTTAATAGATTATATAGTTTTCTTTTTCTTTTTTGAAAAAGAAATATTATCGATTCGACCACGTAGTTATAATTTCCTAGAAGGC
>Ga0114923_10002483_pt1 | contig 12482 bp, 10 predicted proteins | sample SumtaG_FD_89578 | JGI IMG/M metagenome (GOLD analysis project Ga0114923, IMG submission 89578) | Deep subsurface microbial communities from Indian Ocean to uncover new lineages of life (NeLLi) - Sumatra_00157 metaG | ecosystem: Environmental > Aquatic > Marine > Oceanic > Sediment | place: near... | reverse complement strand
TGATTGAAAAAACCCGGCCTGGCTGAACTCGCTACCGACCTTTCTTCTTCAACTTCACCCCCTTCTCGGTCAATTCAACACGAGTCTTAACAATAGAGCCCGCCTTCAAATCGACCGTAACAACCTCGTCCCCGAAATCAACCTTTATCCTGCCCTGATCAAGGCTGGGGTGCTCGAACCATAAACCGCCGTCCTCGTCGAGCCGGCCCGCCAAAACCGGCGAAGCTTTGAGCCGCACTAAAACCGTCTCCAAAGCCTGGCCCACCAGCATCCCGCAAGTATCCGCAATCTTGTTGTCAAGGCCGACCTGCCCGATATCCGCCCGCTCCGTATTCAAAACCTGCTTGAGAATCTCAATCCTGCGCGCGTTTTCGTTGCTGTAAGGCTCGGTCAGCACACCCTTATCCAATACCATCTCACAGTCAAACCGCAAACTCGCCCAGGGTTCAACGAACAAAGATTTCGGCTTCTCATCCACTATCACAAGATATTTTCGCGTAACAGTAAGTGAGTCCTCATCAAAAGCCGCCATCCTCAGCCAGTTCTTATAGCCGTCCTTTTTTTGCCCCGAGACCGCTATAACGCTCCTGCTTTGGCTAAGCAACTCATAGTCCGGCAAATACATCACCGCCAGCACCTCGGCTGCGCTGCTGTGATTCAACTCAATTTGCTGATAGCCTTCCGAAATGACTTTATCGCGAGGCTCTTTCTCGGGACTGAAAAGTTCACCCAAATCATTCCAAAAAACAGGTGTACAACCGCTGCACAGAGCACAAAAAACAATAAAAAACGCCAACTTGCCGAATCTCAAAACACATCCCTTCAATTATACCGTCGCCTTCAAACTTCCTTTGACTCAATCCAGGTCATCATCTTCCGCAGCTTCCTGCCTACCTGCTCGAGCCGGCAGTTATAATCCTTTTCGTAAAGTTCGTTGAACTTCTTTAATCCGCCCTGATGCTCAGCCACCCATTCTTTGGCAAATTCACCGCTCGTAATCTCCGACAGTATCTTTTTCATCTCTGCCTTGGTCTGCTCGTTTATGATTCGCGAACCACGTGTCAAATCACCGTACTCAGCGGTGTTGGAGATGCTGTATCGCATATAGCTCAAGCCCCCCTGATACATCAAATCCACAATTAGTTTAACTTCGTGCATACACTCAAAGTAGGCTATTTCCGGCTGATAGCCGGCCTCCACCAGCGTCTCGAAACTGGCCTTAATAAGAGAGGTAAGCCCACCGCAGAGAACCACCTGCTCACCGAAAAGGTCCGTCTCGGTTTCCTCTTTATAGGTAGTCTCAATAATACCTGCACGCGCGCCGCCAATGCCGTTGGCCCACGCAAGTGCGATTGCTTTGGCCTGGCCGGTCGCATCCTGCTCGACCGCAACAAGGCACGGAACACCGCCGCCTTTTTCGAACTCACTGCGTACCAGATGCCCGGGCCCTTTAGGCGCTATCATCACAACATTGATGTCCTTCGGCGGCACAATGTACTTAAAATGTATGTTAAAGCCGTGACAGAAACCTATTGTCTGTCCCGCCTTCAGACTCGGGGCTATCTGGCTTTGATATACCTTGCCTTGAACCTCATCCGGGACAGTGACAATCACAAGCTCGGCACCGTCCACAGCGGCCTTTATGTCCGTCGGAGAAAATCCGTGCTTTTGCGCCAGCTTAAAATTGTCCGTCCCCTCAAGTTCGGCAACCGCCACATCAATACCGCTGTCACGCAGGTTAAGACTATGCGCATGGCCCTGACTGCCGTAACCGATTACCGCAACCCTTTTACCTTTTAACGCCTCAATCGGAGCGTCTTTCTCGTAATAAATTGTTACCGCCATAACTCAATATCTCCTCACTAAATCAGAACATAACTTATCAGTCGCTACAGGATAAACGCCGGTGCCACAATTATATTGAAAGCTCTCTTTCAGGCAAGAAATTTAATCCCGCCCGCCGTCCCAGCATATCGGGGACCCGACCGGTGAGCCTACAGGTAAAATTAAAGCTGAATCAGCCGCAAACGACGAGCTTGGAGATTTCCTTATTACGCCTCACTGCTGCGAGGCACGGCTATAGTGCCGGTTCGGGCCACGTTCTTGACACCGTAGGGCTTGCACACGTTGATGAAGGCCTCGATCTTCTCCTCCGGGCCCGAAACCTCAACCATGATGAACTTCTGCCCCATATCCACAACCTTGCCTTTAAAGGCCTCTATCAAAGAAAGTATTTCCGGCCTTTTCCCCGATGGTGCCGAGATTGTCATCAACATCAGGTCACGCGCTATAACCGGAAGACCGGCAAAATCCTGAACCTTGACAACGGGAACAATCTTCGCCAACTGCTTGCGGACCTGCTCGACAACACGGTCGTCGCCTACAACAACAAGCGTCATTCGGCTCAGCTTCGGGTCTTCTGTCCGCCCGACAACAAGTGAATCAATATTAAATGCCCTGGCCGCAAACATCCCCGCAACATGCGCCAGGACACCCGGCTTATTCTCAACTAACGCGCTTATTATGTGCTTCATATCTTCCCGCCTTTTTAATTTTGCCTTTTTACTTTTGCCCTGCTACGCCATACTCTCGAGTATGTCCAGCCCACTCATCTCATCCAGACTGGCGCCAGCCGCCACCATAGGCCAGACGTTTTCCTCACGCTCAACCCTGAAATCCACAACACAAGGCCTTGTCTCCTTGAGCATCTTCTTGATTGCCTTAGGCACATCCGATTTCTTATCAACCGTAATTCCAACGGCACCCAGCGCAACAGCGACTTTTTCATACTCGGGATTCGACAGATAGCTCTTGGAATATCGCTTGCCGTAAAACAGCTCCTGCCACTGGCGCACCATGCCCATATACCCGTTGTTAAGTATGCAGACCTTTATCGGCAGCTCGTGCTCAACGGCCGTCCGAAGCTCGGTCAACGTCATATTGAAGCTGTGGTCACCATCTATATCAACCACAACTGCATCAGGTCGCCCGACCTGCGCACCTATTGCGGCCGGCAGACCAAATCCCATCGTACCAAGACCGCCCGAGCTTATAAGCTGCCGCGGTTTGCTGAACTTATAGAACTGGGCCGCCCACATCTGGTTTTGTCCGACCCCCGTGGTTATTATTGCCTCACCCTTACTCTGACGCCATAATTCTTCGACGACATATTGGGGCTTAACATTCGTTGAGGTCTTGTCATAGGAAAACGGGAACTTCTTTTTCCATTGCGCTATCTTCTTGAACCACTGGCCTCTTTCGCGATACTCAACCTCCTTGACAAGCTCGGTCAAAATCTGCTTTGCATCGCCAACAACAGGTATATCAACATGAACATTCTTCGATATGCTCGAGGGGTCAATATCAATATGAATTATCTTCGCGTGCGGCGCAAAGGTCTTAACCTTGCCCGTAACACGGTCGTCAAAACGAGCCCCTACCGCTATCAGTAAATCGCACTGCTGGACGGCATAATTCGCGTAAGCCGAGCCGTGCATCCCCAACATATCCAGCGACTCCGCCTTGTTCTGGTCAAAGCTGCCCAGCCCCAAAAGCGTCATCGCAACGGGAATGTGTGCTTTTTCAGCCAGAGCGCGCAACTGCTTGGTGGCGTTCGCGCTGATAACACCGCCGCCAACATAAAGAACCGGGCACTCAGCTTTGTTTATCGCCTTGGCCGCCATTGATATCTGTCTGGCGTTACCCCTGGTCCGAATTTTGTACCCGGGCAGATCCATTTTATTAGAGCCATCCGACCCGCACCTGGCCACCTCGACATCAACCGGAACATCAATCAAAACCGGTCCCGGCCTTCCCGTCGATGCAATATGAAACGCTTCACGAAACGTTCGAGCAACGTCTTTAACATCCTTGATAATGCAGTTGTATTTGGTAACAGGACGCGTGATACCTGTGGTATCAGCCTCCTGAAATGCATCATTGCCTATAAGTTCTGTGCGGACCTGACCGGTTATTGCAACGATTGGAACAGAATCCATCATCGCCGTCGCCAATCCCGTAACCAGATTACACGCGCCCGGACCACTGGTCGCTATCATAACGCCTACCTTGCCACTGGCACGCGCGTAAGCATCGGCCATATGACAGCCACCCTGCTCGTGCCGCGGCACAATAAAGCGAATCGGCGCATCATACAGCCTGTCAAACAATGGCAGAACCACCCCGCCGCTATAACCGAACATCGTATCGACACCCAGTTCGATAAGGGTGTCAACAATGATTTGCGCACCGGCTTTGTGGGTGGATTTACTTGAGGGTTCGGCCGAACGAGCCGAAGACTTGGATTTGGACATCACGATATTCCTTTCCTGATAAACACTACCAAGGCCGAACCAGACGCAAAATACACTCTGGCCGCCCAACTCGTTATTCCGGTAAATTGCAGCGCCGCCGGCCCACCTCAAGCAGCCAATCACTCTCGCCATGAGAGTCACCAGCCAACCCAAAGCTTACGGGCCATGCCGCAATCCCGTAACCATCCCGCTATGGGATGTCTCAGGTGCGTATCTGCACGTTTTCGCCCAGATACAACAACATTATTCTAATAAACCACAAGGTCTCTGTCAATTAATTTCGGCAATTTGCGCCCTCACACTTTCCAAAAAATCCCAGCCATCCCCACCCCATCCGGGCCGAACAGGCCCTGAAACCTTTCGTAAAGCAAAAATAGCTGGCCCAATAGCTTTATACTGGTATAATTGATGTCTCAAGAATCCTTTTAGGAGACCTGCTATGTGCGAACAATGCGGTTGCGGTGACCAGGCCGTCGAACAAACCTTCGAAGAAAAGGTCAAAGGCGTAATTGAAGCCATCCGGCCTAATCTACAAGGCCACGGCGGTGATATAGAATTGCTGGGAACAGACCCGGACAACACAGTCCGAGTACGCCTGCAGGGGGCCTGCAGCGGCTGTCCCGGAGCACAAATGACCCTCAAAATGGGTGTTGAAAGACTGCTCAAAGAAAAAATCCCCGAAGTCAAAGAAGTTGTCGCCGTCAACTGACCTGCGCATGAAAGCGAGGCTTCTACCTTGTTATGGAAAGGACCAAGCCGCTTAGAAAATATTCGTTCGGTATACTATTCGCTTTGATTCTGCTGGCCCAGATTAGCTTTGTCATCTACAAGGCCGACTACACCGGAATAACCTACGACGAAGCGTATTCCTACCTTTTCTTTGCTCAAAGCACACATGAGGCACTGACTTCTTATGTAAATCCAAACAACAACCACGTGCTCAATTCACTGTTTATGTGCCTCGTAGACAAGCATTTTAGCTCATACGAGCACTTCATCCGGCTACATTCCATCGGCTTCGCCGTACTTTTCTCGCTCTCGGTAGCATACATTATCCATAAAACAATGACGCACGGCCTGCTCAAAATTGTCATAATTGGGTTGGTTCTACTCAATTGGTTCATTTTTGACCTGTCCTATCTTGCAAGAGGATACTCTATCGCCCTCGGTGCCTTCTATCTCGGACTCGCCTTGCTCTTAAAGCTAATGAGCAAAAAAATAAGTTACAAATTTTGCTTCTGGCTGCCCATTTTAGTCCTTTCTGCTACGAATTTTCTTGCGCTTGGCTCTATGGTCAGCAGCACTTTCGTTCTTATCAGCATGAACGCAGTCTTTATATTTCTATTTTCCCACTGCGTGTTCAGGAATGTACCAAACAAAATCCGCTACCTTTTGGTAAACCTGATTTCAATTCTCTTGCTGTCATCTGTTTGTCTGTACCCGCTATACAAAGACCTCTATCGAGATATATTCGCTGCCAGAGACAATTTCGGAAAAGCCACCTTCAGCACCCATATCAAACAACTGCTCGTTGACTCGCTATCCAGCCAACAAAACCCGCTCGGACTAGTTGCCCTCTACATACTCATCTTCATGGTCTCTCTTGCTCTTGTTTTCGCGGTATCCCGTTCTTTCAGACAAATCAATGCAGGCATTTGGAGACAATGGCTGTATTCGCACAGCCCAGCAAGCTTCGTGATACTGATAACGCTCGGCACAATTCTAATAATGTTTATACACCGGACTTTGCTTGGAATGTCCCTCGGTTTTATGCGCAACAGTGTTTTTCTTGTCCCCCTGGTGCTCATTAGTTCGGGCATACTCGTAGACAAACTGTGCATCGGATTGTCGAATCACAAGGCCTCAAAATCCGCTTTTCTCGGCTGCTATGCCGCAATTTCAATTGTCTTGATATTGCTCAATCTGCCGTCGAGACATGCCGTCTTCATACACTCATGGAAAACCCAGAGCCTTTCCGGCCCGTTGGCCCGTAGACTGAAAGAACTCGACCCCCGGAAAACCTGGCGGATTAAACTGACGGAAAAAACCAAGTATCTGTGCTGGCCTTTCCAGTATTATGTACAGCTTGGTTACAAATTAAAAGCCGCCCCTCCGGAATCCTGGGATATCGCAGTTGTCCACAAAACAGAGAAAAAAGGGCAAGCTGAATATCTCGATGAAAACCGTTTCAGCTATTTCGACTGCCGTGTCCTTATTAACTCAAAAAGCTCAGAAGCAATCTCTGCGGGCAAAAAACTCGCATCAAAGTACGGCCCGTGAGTGAAGCCAAATACGCTCAGAACATTCGACGTACAGCACAAGCCTTACCTGGGCCGTATTTTAGCCGTTTTAGCAACGCTGCCGGCCCGAATACCAGGTAGATGCCTCCGTAAGAAAAAGATGGCTTGATATTTTGCCGCTGATATAATTTATCATCAAATACACACTTGCCAGAGCTATTATGTACGAGCAATGTGGTTACGACGGAAATGCCGGCAAGCAAGGCTTCTACCCTGTTATGAAAAGAGCCAACCCACTCAGCAAACATTTGTTCGGTATACTATTCGCTTTGATTCTGCTGGCCCAGATTAGCTTTGTCATCTACAAGGCCGACTACACCGGAATAACCTACGATGAGTCCTATACATCTTTGAACTTCGGAAAAGATATTCACACCGCCTTGACCTGTTACGAAAACCCCAACAACAATCACGTCCTCAACTCAATATTCATTTGCCTCGCATATAAATCTTTCCGCTGGTATGAGCATTATCCTCGAATACATTCGGTTATGTTCGCAGTACTGTTTTCATGCTCAACCGCATATATCGTCCATAAGACAATAAGGCACGCCACAGTCAAACTTGCCCTGCTCGGACTGGTATTGTTTAACTGGTTTGTATTTGACCTTTCCTTTCTGGCAAGAGGTTACTCTATTGCACTCGGTGCTGTTTATGCCGGAATCGCCGTACTTCTGGGCCTGTTAAAAAGAAAGATAAGTTACAACTGCCGTTGGCTGCCTGTCACCGTAATCGTTTTGGTAAATTTCCTCGCGTTTGGCTCGATGATTTCAAGCATCTTCATCCTGTTGGGTATAAATGCCGTATTCATCCTCCTCTATTCACACTGCCTGTTCAAGGACCCCCCAAATAGACGAAATCCCCTTGTCTTGAATTTGAGCTTCATCCCCTTGCTGTCAGGCGCTTCGCTGTTTCTGCTCTACAAGAACATCTACAAAGATATCTTCGCCGCAAGAGACAGTTTTGGAACCATGAGTTTCTACTCACACATCAAGCAGCTGCTCGTCGACTCAATGCTTAAACAAGACAACCACATTGTCTTTATTGCCTATTGCCTGTTTGTCTTTGCGGTAACCCTGGCCTTTTTTTTCGCAATGTGTCGTTCCTGCAAAAAAATCAAAAATGACGGCTGGCGCAATTGGCCCTGTTCAGACGCTTCCGGAAATTTCGTCCTGCTGACAACGGCTGCTGCCATACTTGCAATGTTCATCCACCGTGTCGTTCTCGGAATGTCGTTGGGCTATATGCGCAACGGCGTATTTCTGGTGCCGCTGCTGCTGATAAGTTCGGGCATCCTCGTAGACAGATTATGCTACAATCTGAAAAGTGGCAGCCTGGCAAAATCCGCGCTCCGTAACTCTTTCCTGGCAATATCAACAATCTTGATATTGCTGAACCTGCCCTCGGCATACTCCGTGCTCACACGGAACTGGAAACTGCAAAGCGTCTCCGGTCCCCTTTTGCGCTGGCTGAGCAATGCCAACCCTGACAAAACGTGGAAAATAGACCTCTCGACAGAATCACAGGAACTCTACGGGCCTCTAAAATACTACAGCACCCTTTCTGGCTACAAATTTGAAATAGTAAGCGGCCCTGCCTGTGACGTCGCAATTCGGCGGAAGAAAGAAAAACATCCGGAAGGCACTTATCTAAATCAAAACTACTTCATCAACTTCGATTGCTATGTTATTCTCAATCCTGAAAGGCTCAACGACATAAATCAGCAACTCCACCCCTTCACATCTTCCGTAGACGAAAAACGTTGATAAATCTCCGCTCATTCACACGTATCTGTGTCACAAACTCATACGGCCCAAAATTCTCTCGCTTCGCCAGCATAGCTATGTTCTTAATGTTCCATAGCCTGTAATAGAGCCCTCCGACACCCGCCCCTATTCTCGAATCCCACGTAACGTATGTAATATCCTTATCATAACACTCCTTTACAAAATCCCTGGGATTATCAGCCTTCATAGCCCCCATGTGAACGAAGTAATCCTTCTGTGCAGGGGCAAATATATTCAAAATATTCGACATCGTCGAGACCAGCTTTTCTCCGGGCCTGGTATTGGAAATATACCAGTCCGCCAAAAGCTTGAATTCAATATCCCGCCTGCCGTTCCGCACGACTTGAGCCAGAGCAAATTGATTCGAAATTATCATCAGGCAGACAGCTACCAATATCACTATCTCTGACCAGCAATACCTGAGCCTGTAAACAAACCTACGGCCGACAAAAATCAAACCCACGGCCGCCATCCCAACATAGGGCATTGACACAGACCGCCGGCTCATAGGCGCAACTTTTGATAGATACGGCACAAGTCCTGCCGCCCAAATACAACAGATAATCAGCACTACACACTGCAAGAAGATTGTCAGCGGTTTAGGAATTCCGGCTCTGCTCGCTATTAATCCCCAGCCGCTCTGAAGCCCGTAAACACAAATTAGCAGAACAATCCAATGAATCAACATACAGTATCTTGGAATGGCAACCTTATATGCCGCGTGAACAAAAACATAAGGCACAAGAAAAATAAGAAGCACAAGCGTATTCCACCTGCGCTTGTATAACCCGTAAGCTACACCAAAAACAAAACTGACTGCGGTTACGACTTGACTGGCCTTATACAGTATGCCCGTGATGCCCTTGGGTATGCCCGGTGTCGGCATGAACAACGGATACACTGCCATCCGCCAAATCAATTGAACGTACTTTACCAGAAAACCGCTTATCGTCCCGGGGAGCCCTAAATCCTTCAGATAGAAAGTCCCACCCTGACCTTTCCAGTGAACGATGGTGCCGAGCATCCATAGCGCGAGTGGAATTGACGCCACAACCGACCAGGCAAAGGCCCAAAGCCTCTGTTTTCTGTCTTTCTGATTCGCCAAATCCATCACGAAAGCGGCCAAAATTAACGCCGCACCTTCATAGCGAACCATCGTCGTTATCGATGCAAAAAGATAGCTCCACCTTGAGCGCCTGAAAATAAAATAGGTGGTAAGCAGGACGAAGAAAAGAAGTGTCGTTTCCGCTATCGGCTCAGTAAGTAACTGAATCACCCATGGATTCAATATCGCTATAATCGCCACCCACACAGCCGCCCGACCAACCACTCGCTTGCCGACCATGTACAACAACACTACGTTGAAAGGATGAATAATGGCATTAAGCAGCCGACCCGCAGTCAAATCGGGGTGCTGGCCCCCCACAAAATTACTGAGCAATACCTGCAAGATACCCAAAACAGGAGCACGCTTGTAGATTGTCGGCAATTGAAAAGACAAAAGCCTCCGCCCAACAGCAACAAATCCGGTGAAATCCGGATTGGGTACGACCTGATGGCCAAAATAGAGGACAGAATGATAAAAGCCAAAGCCCAAAAGAACAAAGGCTATGAAGGTCTCTAAATAAGCTTCTCTTCTGTCTAACGTAACTGAGGTCTCGCCGTGCTTGTTCTGCTTGCCCACAATCACAATCGTTTCAGCTTCCAATGCGACAGTTTATCAATCGACCACATATCAGGCCATAGGTACCCTGCCCACATAAATCTTGAACAACGGCAAAGGATAATACAGCGTAGCAAGTGTCTCCACCTCCATAAAAAGCTCAGCCACTTTCCGAACATCATAGATGTTTCGCACGTGGTACGTGCCTGTATACTCTTTGCCTGCAATTCTACGGCCAATCTTGTAAACCAGGTTCTCTGTGGGGCCGGAAAAAACTATCACGCCGCCGGGCTTGCACAAGCGACTTAGATGTGAAAATGCCTCATGAAGGTCGTCCACGTGCTCGAGAACATCCAGAGAAACAACCACCTCAAATTTTCCTTCTTCAAAGCCGGAAAGCGGCCGCTCTTTGATATCAAACAGCTCCGCATTTTCAGGCAATGGAAGGTGGGAAGATAAAAGGCGACAGGGCTCCAGATTAATGTCCACCCCTACTACCCGACCCGCCAACTGACTCATTAATTGAAGAGCAACTCCGCTGCCGCAGCCAAAGTCGAGTATCGATTCATACGGCCCATGCAAATTAAGAAACTTTACCGTCAACCACAAACGACGCCAGAACAAAAAGCGAATCAAGGGGTTAGCGTCTGCATACGCACAAAATCCCGCTTCAACCAACTGTTCGCTCTTACCTGATTCACAGAGAACCTTTCTAAAGGCGCTCGTAAACCGATGTTTATGTGTCTGAAACTGGCTGTAATTCATCCACTGGTTCCTATACGCGCCCCGTTAAGTCTGTCGAACAGAAAACGCGACCGTCTTGCCCCCTTATGGTAAACGCCTTCTTCTCGTAACAATATTATGCAGTTCCCAAAAACGCCAGTTTATCGCATGGAGCAATATCCCAAGAAAAACACTGCCGCCGGACAAAACTATCAAGCCGGTCGCCAAAATTGCCAATGGAACGTGCTCCACATAGTGATTAGGATTACTGAAGTAATCGTGAATCGGTACGGCTCCGGCCAACAAGCCGAGAAACAAAAACACCAGGCCAACGCTACCGAAAAAAGTCAAAGGCTTCAATGAACGAAAGAGACTGAAGATTTTCCACAGAACACGAAAGCCGTCGCTAAAAGTTCTCAACTTACTTTCGCTTCCGTGCGGCCTTCCCCTGTATGGAACATCAACCTCGACAGCCTTCATTTTGTAATAAAGCACCTGAATGGTCATCTCTGTTTCAATTTCAAATCCCGTAGAGACAACCGGTATCCGGTCCACGGCCCGACGCGAGAACGCGCGATAGCCACTCATAATATCTGTAAGCCGGGCCCTGCCTAATAAATTCACAAGTCGGCAGACAAGATTGTTGCCAAAAACATGCAGCCGCCGAAAAGATTTGTCATCATAATTGCCGAGCCTTGCACCAACAACCATGTCAGCCTCTTCGGCTAAAATCGGTGAAATAAGCTCGTTGACACTCTCGGCTGGATAAGTATCATCCCCGTCAACCATAACGTAAATATCAGCGTCGACACTATCGAACATGTTTTCGACCACAAATCCTTTTCCCTTGCGAGGCTCCTTTATTACCACCGCCCCACGTTCAATGGCTATTGCGGCCGTTGCGTCTGTTGAGCAATTATCGAAAACGTAAATTGTTGCCGAGCCAAGCTCTCTGCGAAAATCATCGATAACTTTGCCAATCGTCAGCTCCTCATTGTAGCACGGAATCAGCACTGCTATCTTCGATTCTTCAGGAACCGCCATGTGCTTTGTCTCCTAAGGCTCTCCGGAACAGGTTATATTTTATTATGCACCTTATTGCTGAAACACCATCCTTCCATCCGATTTTTTTGCCCTGGTCGTACGTTCGGCCACGATACGAGATGGCAACCTCGCAAATCCTGCACTTCATCTTAGCCAGCTTGGCCGTTACCTCAGGCTCAAAACCGAACCTGTCCTCCTCTATCTCGATTGCCTGTATTATCTCCCTTCTGAAGGCCTTATAGCAGGTCTCCATATCCGTCAAGTTGAGCTTTGTGCATATATTTGAAAGCATGGTCAGGAACTTATTTGCCAGGACATGCCACTGACTGGCTGCTTCGTGAGGCACACTCGTTAGAAACCGCGACCCATACACCACATCCGCCGCCCCTTCAACAATTGGAGCGATTACCTGGGGAATCTCGTTCGGGTCATACTCCAAATCCGCATCCTGAATGATGACGATATCACCCGTAGCGGCCTTTATGCCCGTCCGAAGTGCCGCCCCTTTGCCCTGGTTACGGTCATGATATAAGACCTTGCCGACCCGATGTGAAATCTCGTCAGCCAGTTTCTCTCGGGTCCCATCCGTGGAAAAATCGTCAACTAAGATTATCTCCTTGTCCTCGACAGGGCAGGCACACACCGCCTCGAT
>Ga0114923_10002482_pt1 | contig 12484 bp, 12 predicted proteins | sample SumtaG_FD_89578 | JGI IMG/M metagenome (GOLD analysis project Ga0114923, IMG submission 89578) | Deep subsurface microbial communities from Indian Ocean to uncover new lineages of life (NeLLi) - Sumatra_00157 metaG | ecosystem: Environmental > Aquatic > Marine > Oceanic > Sediment | place: near... | reverse complement strand
TAATGAAATTGTTTCTTGAGTGATAATTTTTTATGCCGGAAAATAAGTTTTAATAAGAAAGAAAAAAAAAATTACCAATCTATTTAAAAAAAAAAAAAAAAAAAAAAAAATAGAAAAAATCGGTTTCAATGAAATAAAATCATTCATAATTGGGAATTATAAACATTGACTCCTCCGAAAGTATTTGGAAATAGGGTATTCTAATTATTTAAAATGATTTTTAGAATCCTCAATTTCAGCAATAATTTCTTCTTTTGATTGATCAGGAGGATGAATATTTTCTCGCTTAATACATTCAATAGTAATTCCAAATTATAATTAAATCGTTAACTACAAAATAAAGTGAAAAAGGCTATTATGATAATTTTATTAAATCCAAAACAGCATAAACGGTATTATCCAGATTCGAATTTTTCTAGTTCGGTTAATTTGTTTAATAGCCACTTTTTGAACTCCGTAAAATTATCGATTGGAGGGATCGCTTGTGTTTTTATTGATTGTCCTGAGTTTGGCGAAGATACTAAATTTTCGCTTTGAGTATTTCCCTTTGTTTCTGGTTTGCTTTTGTGTTCTAAATCGATATCGTAAACAGAATAAGATAAATGTAACTTATTTAGTATTACATTGAACTCCAATAACGCCTCATCGGTATCCGAAAAATTATTCAAGATATTTTTAAGCCAGTTAATCGCGAAATCTTTTGACATTCCCGTTTTCCAATGATGATTCCTAAGGTAATTGTAAAGCTTTTGTGGGTAGAAAAGCTGGGTTACTTCTAGATTTGCTGGATTAACCCTATCATAGCGATAATCGTGCATTAATTTGATAAACGATCTTCCTATTTTCCGGTTGGTTTTAATAATTAATTCGTACTCTGCGGAGTAGTCAATTTCATTACTCGAACTTTTCCTTTTGGGTAATTGGGCAGGACGATTAAACTTCGGGATTTCTATTTGGCAATACAACTCGGTAAACTGGAGAATCTTATTCCAATATTTCTGATCGTATTCGTCAAGAATTTCTGGAAGGTTATCGGAACTATTGTTTTGATTTACCTCGGCAAAAATTTTAGAAGAAACGCTTTTAATTTTAAGAAGCTCGTCCGTTATTGCTTGCTTGTTGGGAGAGTCTCGTAAAATTCTTTCCTCAAAAGATAAATCTCGGCTTTCAAACGCGTAGTTTAAGAAAGTATTGTTCTTCTTGTTGTAAAAAACAAACTGATCGCCGTTAGCTAAACTTTCTACGTTCTCCTTTGAGTTGATGACGCACCTTAACTTAGGTGAATCCAATAATCTCTCCAACTCTTCGAACGAAGGGTTGAGTATGAAGTAAAGCGTTTGTAGTTGAGAATAGGAACTGTTACACTCGTACTCGATAATCTCATTTAGGTTATGGATTGCGGTGGAATCGATGTCCACGGTCTCGAAACCGACTGTAAACAAATCCACCGACCTAAGGTGTTTTAAATCTATGTAAGGGAATATCACTAGATTTTTTTGCTCGAAGAATAGCAAGTGCAAAAATTCTGGCGTAATAAAATCATCTCCTGTATCCATGCGTATTTTTCACCTATGACTAAACCAACTTTGATCTAAATTTATTGCTGAATTTTACTACTATTCGTGAAAAAAGTTTAACAATACGAGCACCATCAAGTCCTCAAAGCATTTTCTCACGCTATCCCCCTCAAGCGCAACGGTAGGATATACGACTTGAGTTCCGTCCTCGTACTTCTCGAATTTCGGTAAACTCAACTCTTTTTTAAATACTTCAACTGAAATAGCTCCTTCTAGATCTCTTTTATTGAGTTGAATAACGAAAGGAACATTCTGTTCGCTGGTAAAACTGAGCAATTCTCGGAAGCTTCGTTTGTTTTGCTCCATCTTCTCTGGATCGGAGTCTGCGACGAACACCACACCGTCTGCACCGTCTAATATGTATTCACGAGTCGATAAAAAGCGTTCCTGCCCTGTTGCAGTTACGATTTGGGTTATGATGTTAAATTTTACTTCCTCGAGGTTAAGATAGAAAGATAGCCTCACTGAATCTTGCCACAAAGTTCTTCCATCGGTGGTCTCGATGGAATAACCTCGATTGAGCTTTACTCCATCGAACTTTTCCCTCAATCGGAAGAAGTTCGTAGTTTTCCCAGACTCGCCAGGACCCCAGTAAACAACTTTGAACTGTAAAACTTCTTTTAATATGTTTGTTCCAACTTTATTACTAATGTCGAGTTGCTCTTTTTCCAATTCCTTTTCTTTACTGTTAGAATCTACTGTCACCTTTTTGATCACCTCGTCTACAAGTTATGCTAACCCGAAAACTTTTCTCTTTAGATCTTTAAGATGCTCTTTGAGTTCTTGTTCTGACATTTGCAGTTTTTCCATGATAGCTTGGCTTCGGGTGATCGCTTGCTTTATTTTTGCCGAAAACTTGCGCATTTGGAGTATGAGCACGCCAATATTGACTTCGTTGTCTACTAATAGGACTACCAGAATCTCTCTCTTTCCTTTTTTGACGAGAATCACGTCTCCGATTGATTTTACATAGAGTTGTAAATCCTTATAGATTAGTGTTGCGCGAACTAAAGAGTCGGTTTCGAAAAAATCTTGCGCTTGTCGGGCGACCCCATACAACGCCGCTCCAATGGAACTTAAGTCCCAATAATTTAACTTCCTGTCGAACCGAGAATCGATAGCGATTATTTTCGCGTCTTGGTCTATAGCAATCAATCCGTAGATGTAACCTCTTCTTGTTAACATTCCGTAATTGTATCGTACTTCGTCTAACACTTGTGCTATTTCGTTCTCGTAGAGCGCTTTAGGAACGTAAATTGTCATTTTTTACTTATCACCAATAATATTTACTTTTTCAGAAGTAACGATTTTTGAGTATTTAAAGGAAAAAATTTTAGCTTTGGCAAAGAAAGAAGTCGATTAAAGTTTGAACACGTAATAGTTCAACAAAAACAAAAACCCTAAGATTGAACTTAACAAAAACCACTCGATAAGAGGAAACGCAATTATACTATATAGAACCATCAAGCTCAAGGGGACGACCAGCCCAAATAGACCCAAATGTCTCAAATTGCACTTGTGAGACAAAACGATGTTCAAGCTAAAAAAGAAGATAGAAAAAATATAACCGGCAAACGAAATAGAGCTTATAATGGTGTGATAAATGTCTCCTGGACCTGCCCTGTCTAAACTGAACACTCCTAACAACACATATCCAATGTTTCCAATTACTCCCAAAGCGACTCCGAGCTCGGCAAACAATGCAGAGTGTTTTGAATACTTCGAACTCTTGTATGTGACCTGCAACTTTTTCCTCACAAAAAAATTAACCGGAAGGCTTACCATACCTCCAAAAATGCAAATTAAATTGTGTATATAAGGAAAAGGGATAAAAACCCTGCTCCCCAAGTCGCTAATATAATTTGATGTAAGCGAAAATCCGAAAAATAAAGACAACAAAACATTCAAGACTAACAATACGAGGTAGCTAGTGCAACAATAAAAGAGAACCCTTCCAAAACGCATCAAAAAGAGTGTAGAAGGTTTTTCTAAGCCGATGACCTCGTATACATTTACCTTTTGTTTCGTTATCATGATTTTCAACTTAAGAAAAAAGCAGTTTATTTAAACAAAAAAAAAACTCATCCCTATTATGAAGAGACGTAAAACATCCCTAAGACTGAATTGCAAAATGGACAAGTTTTAATCCTTCTTCTCCCTTTACTTATCGTTCCTAATTCCTTAAAATCTTCTATTATATTATCACAAAAACCACACTTCATATTTTTTTCTTTAGGCATTTTTCACATTGCTCCCTGATAGTTCAAAAAATCTCTTTAAAAAATGTAATCATGCTTGGATTTTTAACTTGATCATCCTCCATAGTATCAAGTTTTATACTCGCCTTTTTAAGGGTTAAAAAGAATTTCATTTTCAAATGTCATGCTAGATCAACAACACGCTCGAATTCTTCGTAAAAGAAAGTTCTTTTTCTGACGTGTATTTATTCTCTTTCACGGCTAAGTTTGTTAACGAAACAAAATCTCCATCGTTCACTATTTTCAAGCATTCCACTGCTTTCATACCCCACGCTTTCACTCTGATAGTAAAACCTTCCACTTCTAAGAACATGGTGAGTAAAAACGATTTATCGCCCGACTTCAGTTCTAACTCTTTAAATTCTTCAATTTGAACGATTCCCTTTACAACGCTGAGGTATTTATTTTGCTGGAGGGCTTGACTTAAAGGTTTTAGGTTGTCAATAAATGGAATATCTTCTGAACTAGTAGTTGTAACTGCCCCCAATTGTTCTCGTTTTTTACCGCTAACTTCAGGAGAGAGAATTAACGTGCCTTTTTTTCCTAGGTGAACTTCTACATTTTCTTTCTGTCCAAGTTTTGCATATCCCCCAATGATCCGCACGAACTCGCTTGGTTTGAAATATTCTTGATTAACGCTATCAGCTCGCTCGTCCCAAAGCACTACTTTCACGGTTCCAGTTGTGTCGCCAAGTAAGAAAGAGCACACTTTCCCTACAGATTGGTCTTTTCGTACAAACTCGCGAATTTTTTGGAGGGATAAAATCTTACCTAACAGCACGATGTTGCTCATTCCTTCCTTGAGGTCGGCGATATCTATTGTGAATTCGTCGTAATCTACTTCTTCTTCTAACTCGTTGAAAATATAATCGTCAAAATCGGGAGATTTCAAATCGAGTCCGTTTTCCCTAGCAATCATAAACAATACACCCTGTTTCGACATAAAGCCGCCGTATTCTTCTACTTTGTTTTTAACTTTTTTTTCCAATTCTTCTTCTGTCAATCCTAGGTCTAATAATTTTTGGTATAACTCGTCTACTGAGGCACTCATTTTTTTTCATGACCTCTCAATTTTTTACTAATAAGTAAAAATTAGTTTTCGAGTATTTAAAAAAAAAATCTGCTAATTGAAAAACTCAAAAAAACACATTGATTAGGTGCAGACGCGCCCCGTTTTGTCAATATTAAGTTTCTTTCGAGCCATGTGGAAGGCGTAAGCGGAGCACGCGCAAAACGCCCTTAGGTTTTTTTGCAGGATATACTCACTTTTCGTTATAGTTGGGTCGTTTCTGTCTGTAACAAATATAATTAAGGCAAGTTGAGTGGTGATACGAGGCCAAAAGAATTTTTTTTTTAAGAGTTTATGTAAAATCTCTAAATTAGCAATCGCTCTGGAGTAATCGAATACAGGAGCGATTTTATGAGCTTTCCTCAGATAAAATTTCGCTTGCCGCAAAACGCTTTTCTCTCCTGAGCCCCACGATACTAGCCCTAAACTTAAAGTACGACTGAATTGAGTTGCATCAGTTATAAACTCCAAAACAGTGTTTAACACTACGAAATCGGGTAGGTTTGTTTCCTTCACAATGTTACCAACCAGAAATGGCATAAAATCCTTGTATTCGTTGTTGTTGTTCGCAAAGCTCTCGTCCCTAAAAAGGTAGTTAAGCACTTTCTCTTTGTTTACATGGTCCCTTGGGGCCCTTTTATAGGTTCTTAATCTGTTTTGCAGATAGATAGCATCGTTCGTTAATCCTGCCATATTTCTCCCAATTGCATTATTTTTGCGGGTATGAAATTAATAACCACATAAGCGATTCGACGAGCATTTATAAAGAAAAATTATATTTTTAGCTATAAAAAATAGAATCAAGAGTTTCTTGTTTTTTGGAGGGATTGCTCGTTTTGTTAGTGAAAAAAGTTTGGCACTTTTCGTAATTTCCTGCCAACTTTTGAAGGTTGGTCTCCACCCGTTCTCGGTTGAGGTGGTGATCTTCGCACAATAAATTTAGCGTATGCTGCTCGCTAGGAATATTCCAGCCCAACTGTGGATATTCCATTAAGACTTCGGGGAGTAAAAAGATTTTTCTTACGTTTGCTATTACTTCGGAACTCAAGGCGGAAAAATCGTAATTTTCTTTTTCTGCTACGATCACATTTTCTATGAATCGGTGCTTTTTGATGAATTTGTAAGCGTGTTTTGGGCCAATTTTTTTTATTCCTGGAAAGTAGTCGGTTCCGATCAAGAGCGCCATGTCTACCAATTGAAACTGATCGATTTCTAACCTTTTTAGGTTTTCTTTGAGATCGATCGTGAGCGGGGTGATTTTTTGATATTTCCAGCGACCCTGCACTTTCCTTTTTAACGATTTCGAGAGGTTTTGGACTACTCGTGGGCACCCAAACAAAATTGAGTCGAAATCTTGTGAGTTAGAAAAGTGAACCACTTTATTTTTAACGAGTTGAGCACATTGCGATTCTGCCGAAGCGGGAGCACTCATGTATGGCACACCTAACGCCCCCAGTAGTTGTTTGGATTCTTTAACAATGTTGGGCCACATATACTCTTTCGAAAGAGCGATTTGTTTAGCGGTTTCTCTATTCCCAGATTGGATTAACGATTTATATAACTTTTCCGTAAATAAGAAGTCGTTGAGTCTATCTTTCGTTTTAAGCTTTTTGAGGTCGGAATCGAGCCCGTCGAAGCAAAAAATGGGAAAAATTTTCTTTGAATAGAAAAAGTTTGTCCTATAGAGCAAACCGTAAAGGTGAGATATCGGTCTTTGGGTGCGATCGAGAATTAGACCTGCTTGGGAGCCGTCAGGGTTTTTACGGGCAAAATTAAACAAACTCATTATTATATTCGGGGCATCTACCGCAATAATCTTGCCGGTGAGTTTAGAAAATTCGATCGCGTTTCGGATCACTAAATCTTGAAGCTTAACTCCCATACAATTTATGTAATTACAGATTATAAAAAGAAAAATTAAAAGTTTTCTATCCCATCAAAATCCACATTAGTAATGAGGAAAGAAAGGTAACATAATAAATGCTAAGCTAATTACTGTTATAAAAACGATTAAGATCCATAATATAAGGAATTTCCCTCCTCTTTTTTGCAAGTCATCATAATTAAGTTCGATCCCACAATTCGAGCAAGAGTCTTGCCTATCTCGAGATATTAATGTCTTAGAGCCACATTCCGGACATTTCACTCTTTCATTATTTGACATTTTACTTATATTTGGATGCAGAATTATTAAACATTTCTTTGATATTGGCAATGACATTATGATACCCACTCTCAAAGCGTTTTATAATCTCCTCTTGAAAGACATTTCATACTTTTTCTTTATAAGGCTTTAATGAATATGAGAGTAAAACGGAAAATATGAAACTATGGCAAAAAATAGAGACGGCATCATAATTATTCAAAAAAGGCGCAAGGAAAACCGCACTTTTCTAATGTTTTTCGGAATATTAGGGTTCGTAGCAGTAGTCGTGCCCTTTTTCGGGTCTAACTTACAATATATGACGGGGACATTTTTTAAAACTATTTCCATGAGCGTAGGACAAATCTTCCTCACGATCGGGGGAGCTCTGTTGGTAATAAACATACTTAAAATCTTTTTTCACAAATTTAGTGTTAAATCGTTGCTGTCTAGTGCGTTATTGCTATGGATCGGCGCTTTTCTTACCGGAATCCCATTCGAATTTTTAGGGTTTGCGTTTGGAGGGGGAGCACCACCCCAAGGATACCATTATTTCTAATAAAAATAATCTTTTTTTCATCTAAAAATCCTGAAATACTTGAACCCAGTGTCGAAACCGCAAATCGCTATCAGCACAAATGATGCAATTATAACTCCTAACATCTTGTAACGAAGCCGACTTCCTCCCCATACAGCTAACATAATGCCGATTAAGAGTCCAAAGATTCCCACCAGCGAGCCGAAGGCAATCCAAAACTCGAATCCACTAATCACATCCTCAAAGTAATCGAACAATACCATAATAAATAAAAAAGAAAATGTAATTATTTAAAAGAAAAATGAGGACTTTAAATCTGATTCAAACGAAAATATTATGAAAACTAAAAAGAAAAAAGAAAAGAAAGGTAGGAATTAAAATCCTAACCTTCCAAAAAAAAATTAATTAGGGCGTTTTTAGAGAATTGCAAGGCCAGAAACCAATATCGTGCCTTTTAAATGAGATCAGTGGTCGCAATTTCTAATTTTTTTTTAAGAAGCGCTTTTTCCTTTATAAGCATCGATTTTTACCTTAAAGTAAAAATAAATTTACGGTGTTTTAACTGAAACAGATTGAGGAAATAGGCACTTGCCCTTCTTGCGAGTGCTCGTTAATGATGTACAAAACAAATAACTACAAACGATTCGTGAAATGCGATGCCTGTGGTGTTTCGTATCCGATCCCAAAGAAGGGAAAAATTTGTAATTCTGCGCTAGAATGTCCAAAAAGTAGCTTTCCGCTTTTAATCGTAGAGAGGATAAATCAACCTGCGTATTTTTGGTCGGACCAACCGTGTTTTACCTGTATCGATTTCGATAAGTGTTCGAAAGTGAAGATATTAGTCTCGGAATTTAAAGAATTGCAGGTGTATGGCTATTAATCTGCGTAAAAAATCTATCGTTATTGCTGCGTTCACCTTCTGCCTTCTAGTTTTTGGAATTTTGTCTACCTATCCACGCACTGGGTTGGGTGAAGTAAGTCAAACGGCTATATTTAACATGAGTTCCGAAGAGAATTTAGTCGATAAAGTGTTTACCTTTCTGGCACCTAACGACACGTTGCGATTCGATGATTTTTATCTTTTTGAAAAGGTTAATTATTACATGTTGCTTGAGATCGTAACGCCTCACGATTGCGAAATTAACTTGACAATCGTCGATCCAGTATTGGATGTATACGAAGTGTTCAAAACGGAGGTAAATATTTCTCAAGACGACGATTGGTTCGAAATTCCGTTTGGTACAGCCATCGATGGAAATTATAGTTTTATTATTTCCGTCGAATGTGAGCTAAACTTGAACCTGCACTTAAAAATATCGATCGATTCAGATGATAAGTGCTTGTACGATATGATAGCGCCAACATTTTTAGAAAGATTACAGTTATACCAAGTTAACAAGTTCGCCAACGGGACGGTGGTCGAGCATAACATCGATCTTAAAACCGATGTGTCTTATAGGTTTTTCCTCGGACGCGTTTCGGCTATTGGCGGGTTATCTATTTTGAATGAAGTTACCGTGGAATACGATGTAACCGATCCTGAAGGGATTGAGTTTACGATCTACCAAAACAAAACAGTAGGAAGCGTTGGAACGATGAAATACTTCGACTTTGGAACCGCTGTGGAGGGTATCTACTCGGTTAAGATTAGAATCTATTGTCAAGTTGACATAGTAAACATTGCTTACGCTATCGCAGAAGATTATTCAATTAGCACTATTAACAACGGAACCCTTCCTGATCCTGACCCTAACCCCAACAACGGAACCGATCCCAATCCATCTGCTAACGAAACTACTAGAGGCTACTTTTATGTACCGATAGAGTGGACGCTTACTTTTGGGCTCTCTGCCGGAGGATTAGTCGCTATTTTAATAGTTTTTGGAGCGGTCAGGCGGAAAAAAGACTCGGTCAGCTTGCGGACCAATTAACTTTTTTTTGTTCTTCTTTTTTACATGCTTTCTGTAAAAGTTATCTATTCGACAAATCTTCGACGAAATCTTTAGGTTGCTTTTACTATCAACTCAGTATAAATTTCTAATCTAAAGAGGTCTTCTCTCTTATTAATTGTAAAATTATTTAGGTTATTATGGAAGAACCGGTATCCTATTACGATTGGGAACAAAACCTTAGAAAAAAGAAAGCTAAAAAAGCAAACGAGCCAAAAGACGTGAGAATAATTAACTCTATTGGTCTTCCTCACGATTTTTTTAAAAGCTACTTAACGCTCTGGAAGTCGGAGAACATGAAAAAAAAGGAGTAGTAGCAATATCATAAAAAATATAAATCAATTATATGCTTGATTGATTTGTTCAATCCTATGAAATAGTTTTTAATGTAGAAACTACCGGTAAAACTAAGAATTTACCGGTTAATTTCAGCGTAATCTTTATATTCACTATTCAACGATTTGATCATTATCAATAATTATATTTGAAAATGAAATTTGATAAAAAAAAAAGGCGAATGAAAATGCGAAGAAAAGTAGTTAAAATGAAATCAAAGGCAAAATCAATACTAATGATTTTAATCACGCTCGGAATCATATTCGCTCTATTACCTGTAATTAACAACAGTCTCAACTTTAACGCGGGAAATAGCAACAAAAGTCCGAAATATCGCGACGATATTAGTTTAGATAACGAAAAATTGAAACTCTCAGCAGTATCGGGAAAAATTCATATCTATGATAATTGGACAGCTACAGAGAGTACTTATTCATGGTGTACAGGTTCGGGTACCTCGAATGATCCTTATGTAATACAGGATTTAATAATAGATGGTGGAGGTTCAGGATTTGGCATATATATTCAATTTTCTACCGAGTATTTTAAGGTTGAAAATTGTACGGTTTATAATTCGGAAGAGGGAATTAACCTAAATTTTGCTAATAATGGAACAATACTTGGGAATAACCTGACAAATAACAATTATGGGATAGCAATATCAGATTGTAAGAATAGCACCATTTCGGGGAATACCGTAAGTAATAACAATAATGGGGGGATAGCTTTAATGTATGGTAATAATAACACAATTTCGGGAAACAACGCAAATAACAACACCGATTTTGGGATCAATTTGCAAGAGACTGATGATAACATCGTTTCGGGAAACACCGCAAATAATAATAACTTTGGGATAAAATTATTTTTAAGTAATAATTCTAAGGTTTCGGGAAACTTTGCAAATAATAACATCAATTCTGGGATCAACTTAGGGGAGACTGATGATACTATTGTCTCAGGAAATTTAGTACTAAATAATGGTGCTGGAATCTTTCTAGATGATTCAAATTATATAAAGATTCTAAAAAATACAGCAAATCATAACAATGGTAGTGGAATAGGTTTAGGAAACACAAACTATAATGGACATTTAATTCAGAACAATTGCTCATTTAATGGGGAGGGAATAACTTTTGAATCAAATTGTGAGAACAATACTGTTCAAGGCAATATTATTAATAATAACACAGAGTACGGGATAAATCTAATGGAGAGTAGTAATAATTACATTATGGAAAATACTGTTAATAATAATGGGAATATGGGAATTAATTTATCACCTAACAGTTCTTATAATGAAATTGTTGATAATATTGTTAATTTCAATGGATTTGGAATACATTTTAATGACAATAGTGCAAATAATTTAATATTAGATAATAACTGTAGCCATAATATTTATGGTATCATTGTGAGAACTCCAAACAATACCATTTCAGGAAATTACGTCGAGTATAATTCGGTAGTTGGAATGCATTTTTGGAGTGCCGATGCGTATAATAATACTCAAAATAACAATATAACAAGAAATTTCATTTATAATAACAACTATGGAATAAAATTTACCATAGAAGTGGGTGGTTTCTTTGGTAGTGAAAGTGCTCTTAATATGTTTGAAGGAAATCGAATATCCGATAACACGAGAGGTTTTGAGATAGATGCGGGTTGCAATGATAATCTAATTTTCAATAATACATTTAGTGATAATAGTGACGCTAATGCTGTTGATAATGGGAATAATAACAATTGGATAGTAGTACATTAGGGAATTATTGGGACGATTATACTGGAAAAGATACTAAAGATGATGGCGTCGGAGATACCCCATATAGTATTTCTGGTGCAGCAGGGTCTCAAGATAATTATCCAATTTGGTGGGATGCTCCCGTTATTTCAGTAAATTCACCCTCTCAAAATGATTATTTTTCTATAAATTCTCCAAATTTTGATATCTCTATAGAGGAAGGAGTTGTAAATTTAACATGGTATACATTAGATGGTGGTATAGTGAATAAAACGTTTACTGGATTAACTAGCACTATAGATCAAGCACTTTGGAATTCCATTTCTGATGGTTCTGTAACAATTAGATTTTATGCTAATGATACGATGAACAATATAGCTTTTAAGGAGATAACTATAAATAAGGATACAACAGCCCCTATTATTACTATAAATTCACCATCTACCGATGAAATTTTTGGAAACAATGCACCTGGATATAATTTAACGATCATTGAGCCTGATATACATACGATGTGGTATACGTTAGATAGCGGTACGACCAATTTCACGTTTACAGGATTAACTGGCACCATTGATCAGACAATTTGGGATTCCATTTCTGAGGGAGATGTAATGATTAGATTTTACGTCAATGATTCTGCCGGCAATATAAATTTTGAAGAAATTCAGGTAATAAAACGGATCCCAGAGGCGACAGGGATTCCAGGATATAATCTATTCTTTCTACTTGGCACTATATCTGTTGTAGCAATCGTAATAAGTACAAAGCTGAAGAAATTTAACAAATAATTTAATAATTTTATCTTTTTTTTCTTAACACATGTGGATGAGTAAGTAATAACATAATAAAAATTAAAAATCAATT
>Ga0114923_10002480_pt1 | contig 12486 bp, 9 predicted proteins | sample SumtaG_FD_89578 | JGI IMG/M metagenome (GOLD analysis project Ga0114923, IMG submission 89578) | Deep subsurface microbial communities from Indian Ocean to uncover new lineages of life (NeLLi) - Sumatra_00157 metaG | ecosystem: Environmental > Aquatic > Marine > Oceanic > Sediment | place: near... | reverse complement strand
TACTTGATAAAAATTTAGACGACTTGCGTGATTTGACCCTACCTGGAGTAATAGAGGGAATTAAAAGAGTGCGGGAAGGGAACGTAATTGTTAAACCTGGCTTTGATGGGCAATACGGAGTGGTAAAAATATTTAAAGAGGAAGAAAAAGAAGAAAATAAACAGCTAAAGCTTATATAAAACTAGATTTTTATTTTATGAAAAAACCCTTGAAATAGGGTTTTTATTATTGCATCTTAATTAATATTAGCTATTTTTAAATAAAGTAAAGATAATTAGCCTAAATTTCGCTTGACAAAGCATAAAACTTGTGCTAGTATAGAAAATTACCTCAGAGACTGTTTGAAAAGAAATAAGGCCGTTTTTTACGGGCCAGGCACGACAAGCATGGGGATTTTCCGTCCTGGGTTTTTGGGCCAATTATTGGCTAGTGGAGAGATCTACTAACCAATAGTTGGCTCAGAAATACCTGGGGAAAATTTCTTGCCTGCCCGTAAAAGATGGTCTTTTATGTTTTACGAATTACAAATCTTTACGAATTTACGAATTGAAAACCAGGCCTGAGCCTGGTTTTATGATGGAAATTATATTTTATCCTTCCACAACCTCCTCAGTGGTAGTTGATAAGGCGTCAACACCGATGAGGCAGACGGCGCGCCAGGGGACGTAGTGGGAGGAAAAACGGATTTCTTCAATTTCGCCATCCGGGTAGGTTACGGTGTAGTCAATGTAAGCGTCCGCGCCATTGTGGGCGCTTTCAGTGCATCTTTTCACTCCTGGTTCCAGGTCCGTGGTTTCAATTATTTTTGTTGGCGCCGGTTTCACAATATTATAAATAACCGGATATGTTTGAGTAGCTATTCGCCCGTCGTTGGTTCCCCAGAAGTCAAAGTACAGGTCATTACCTTCAATGCGGGACTGGATCAAAATATGGCTGGCAGTATCGTTTTTAAATTTGTAATCCGGCCAAGGATTATAGATAGTCGCGTCAGTGCCGGCCGGCTCATAATATCCTACCCGATAGGAATGATTGCGGCGCATCGTAACCGGTAAGCCGGATTGGAGCGTGCCGCGGAAAGCCGTGGTTCCGATCTGGCAAAGGCCGCCGCCGTATTCGGGAATGGTTTTACCTTCTTTTATTACCAGCTCTGGCAAATAGCCGGTATCAGCTTCAACTTCACCAAGTACATTTAAAAGAGAAAATTCTTCGTCCGGGGCGATCAATGTCCCGTTGACCGAAGCGGCCCCGACTGCGATATTATGGCGCCGGTTACTAGGCGAACCGGAAAAATTCGAGTGGCCAGTGCCGATTATTTCTTTAATACCGTAGTTATTTATTTCGGCCGTGCCTATTTCGCTTTTTGCTTCTTCTACAGTAAGCTCAATGTCGCTTTGGCCAAATAACACTGCTTGTTTTTCAATATTAATAATATTTTTGTTTATTGCCAGGCTTATACCATTTTGGCTGGCTTGGAATTCAGTGACTTTACCGTTTTTAATTTCAAATTTCGCGTCAATTGGTTTTTTATCAATATGCGGCGCAATCGCATCGCTTAGGTAATTGCTAACTTTTTCTTTATCAAAACCGACAATGTATTTTTCCGGGCTGGTAGTGCTGAAGTTATCTTTAATAATAAGCCAGTTAAGGAGGTCGGATTTGTAGACCAGCCAATTGCGCCAGCCATGAGACAGGGAAAGCGGCGACATATTTGCAATAGACCTCGCCATTGAATCAATATTAAGAACTTCTTTTTTGTATATTGTTGGGTAATCAATATTGGCGCGGATTTTAATAGGAGAAATATTTAGATTACTAAGGCCTCTTTTTAGCTCTTGTTCAGCCGCTTCAATATTGAGAATTTGGCCATAGCTTTCTTCTGCCACACTAAATACGATCGGGTCCCAATGATTCTCCTGGCTGTAAACAAGGCGGGCATTTTGGGCCGGAGTGGCAAAATGATCAAAGTTATTAAAAAAGAAAGTTTCTAGTTCCTCACGGTTAACCGCGAAAAGAATAGTATGGCGCTGGGGCTTAACCAAGGCGGCAATTTTATTTTGCAAACGTTTAAGAAAAGAGCCTTCACGGCCATATTTTAATAAATTACTAACCGTATTTTCGGTGTCAAAGACTATTACTTCTTTGGCAATATCTCCTTCAAGTGAGACGATTAGAGGATAAAGCACGGTTTCTTGATTGTAGTACTTAAATGGTATGCCAGCTTGGCTTAGCCTATCAATTCTTTTATTTAGCTCAAGTTTAGCTGCTTCTTTGTTATACCCCGCGAGGTCTATTTCTCCCAAGTAAACACCGGGATATATTTTTTTTTCGTAAAGCTTTTCATAACCCAAGTAAGCGCCAACCGGGAGGACAAAGAAAATAAAAAAAATGGCTACCGGAGCAATCAGCCATTTTAAATCAATTTTTTTCTTTTTCTCAAACATATAATAGTAAAACTAGGGTGTTAGTATTTCACTCAGAATATTTTTTGCCAGTTGTTTGTTGTCATTAGTTTTGTTCGCTGCATCAACAATATTTATTTCAAGCACAGTTCCTTCTTTTGTCTTTTGGGGCAGCTTGTCTTTTGGCCAGTTTATCGCTTGCTTGTCCTTGGTAATCAAAACCGCCTTATCCCCCTCAAATCTATCAATAGTTACAGTAATTTTCATAAGCTCTTTATAAAATTTGTATGTCCCGCATTCGCGTCTGCGGGTCCCGCGCTAGCGGGATAACCTTACTTTTCCTTTACCTTTATTTGAATTTGTTGGGCATTTTTAGCTTTAGGCAGGGTAACACTCAAAACTCCATTTTCAATTGTTGCTTCTACCTTGTCAGCTTCAATTTCTACCGGCAGAATGATAGAGCGGGAAAAAGAGCCCCAATAACACTCTCTAAATAAATAGTTTTGATCCTCCACTATTTCATTTAGCTCCCGACGGCCGCGAATGGTTAGCATGTCATTATTAATAGAGATATCAATATCTTCCGGTTTAACTCCGGCAATAGTAGATTTAACCACGATTGCTTTAGGGGTCTGAAAGACATCAATTGAAAGTTGGCCTTCTTCAAATTCTTCAGCCGGCCACTCATCTTCTACTTCAGTCGGGCTTATTTTTTTCTCTTCATCATCCTCTTCTTCTGTTTCTTCCTCTTCTTCTCCATCTTCATAGTATAAATCTTCATCATCCAGGTCTTGGACTTCCTCCTCTATTTCTTCAGTTTGGCCCCTTTTATCCAAGCCAGACAGCTTTTTTAAGAATTTTTTCATATAAAAAATATTATATTTTAAGTATCTATATTATATGATTTTCAAAAGAATTTATCAAGCCAGCTCCTATAATTGTGGGCTCAAGAGGATTTGAACCTCTGACCTCCACGATGTCAACGTGGCACTCTAACCAACTGAGCTATGAGCCCTTATGTGGGCCTGGGTGGAATTGAAGGGGCGGAAGCCCCACACCAAAATCATGGTTAAATTCATATCCAAACCAACAAAACATCATCTGGGCATAGCCCAGTCGATATTTTGTGGGCCTGGATGGAATTGAACCATCGACATCCACGTTATAAGCGTGGCGCTCTAACCCCTGAGCTACAGGCCCCAAACAAAAAAAGGATCTCCATCCTTATCGTGTACAATACCACTTTTTTATCAGAATTTCAAGTTATAACGACAATTGCTCTAATTTTTCTTTTACGATCGTAATAATTTCGTTTTCGGCATCGTTAATTGGCTTGTCTATTATAATTCTAGCCAGTTTTTTAGTGCCGCTTGGTTTCATAGATTTAACCAAGTCCAGGGCGTTTACATTTTTAGTGGAATAGATTTGTACCTTAGTCGCTTTGGCTCCAGTTTCTTTTTTAGTGATCTCATAAATAAGAAGGATGATGCGAGCCTGGGGGATATTTATCATTAGCTCGTCAATCACTTCAGACAGGTCGTCTTCCGTGGTCTCTGTTTTTTCAAAGTCCACTTCGGTGAGTACCGACCAAATTAATTTATTTTTTAAGCTGCTGTTTAATCTGGCCAAAACCCGACCCCAGAGCTTAAGCACGGCGAGCGAGCGAGAGCGGTAAAGCTGGTTAACGATCTCTGCCCTGCGAGCACCCATGGAGACAAGTTGGGAGGTAATTGATAAGGCACGGGGAGTAATGTTTTGTATTTTAAAACTTCTGGTTTTGGAGATTATACCGGCCAAGAGGCAGGTGGCAATGTCTTCGTCAATCAGGTCGTTGGAAACTGAGGTAAACAAATTAAATAATATTTCCGAAGTGGAAATCGCGGTTAATTCCACATGGTTGATCTGAGCATAGGCTTCATTATGCGAGTGATGGTCAATATTTATAACCGGCACTTGATAAAAAAATTCTGTGTCATTGTCATAGATGGCGCCGAGCGACTCCAGGTCCGGCGTGTCCAGAGTAATGATAAGGTCGTATTTAAAGTTGCCGGAGCGGGTTTGCACATCACTAGCAGTAAAAAAGCCTTCTTTTGGGGAGATAATAAAATTGAGGGTGTTATCCTCAATTTTGTATTTGATCTGCCCGACCTTGGCATTGCTAATATCCAGGGAGACAATGAATTTACGCAAATTATCCAAAGAGCTTTGAATCACGTTAAAGCCGGGAAGAAAGTTAAAGCTGGCGCTCTTTTCAAACGGCTCGGCAATTACATCTACTTTTTTATCCATTTTTTTAAGCAGCAAATAAAAAGCCAAAGCTGACGCCACTGAGTCGCCATTCCAGGTACGCTTAAAGGTGACTAAGATATTGTTAGCTTTCTTGATTTGTTCTAAAATTTGTTGTTCTTGATTTAACATTGTATATAAAAAGCCCGAGCCTTGATGAATTGATTGTTAGCCGGGCATGAAAGACTGACATACTAATATATAGCAAATCAGGGCTAATGTCAAGGGATTATTGCAATTATACAAGAAGTAGGGCAAAACCGCAAATTCTTGCCAAAATAAGGTAATAATGGTAACGTTAAGCATATAATCTAAAGGAGAGAGAGGGCTAAAATTATGAAAAAAGAATTACCCAAGGCTTACGAGCCGCAAAATTATGAAGACAAGATCTATAAGACTTGGGAAGAGTCTGGGTTTTTCAACCCGGATAATTTAGATGTAGATGACCAGGCCGAGAGCTATACGATTGTTTTACCGCCGCCGAATGTAACCGGCACCCTTCATATGGGTCATGCTGCCATGCTCGCAGTTGAAGATATCTTGATTCGCTATAACCGCATGCAAGGCAAGCGCGCTCTCTGGGTCCCGGGGACTGACCATGCGGCGATTGCAACGCAAACTAAGGTAGAAAAAATTATTAAAGATAGTGGCGAGACCAGGCACACTCTGGGGCGTGATAAATTTCTTAAGCGGGTGAGAGCTTTTGCCCAGGAGTCGCATGACACAATTGTTAATCAAGTTAAAAAGATGGGTTCATCCTGCGACTGGAGCCGCGAGGCTTATACTTTGGACGAAACCAGACATCAGGCCGTAAATAGTGTTTTTAAATTAATGTATGATGACGGGTTAATTTACCGCGGTAAGCGAATAGTGAATTGGTGCCCCAGGTGCCACTCAACCCTGGCTGACGATGAGGTGGAATACAGAGAAGAAGATGCTAAACTCTATTGGATAAAATATGGCCCATTTGTGTTAGCCACGGCGCGGCCAGAAACCAAGCTGGGTGATACGGCCGTAGCGGTTCATCCGGACGATAAAAGATACAAGGATATGGTTGGGAAAGAATATGACATTCCCGGGGTGCTCGGAAAATTCAGGGTTAAGGTAGTAGAAGACAGAGCCGTGGATATGGAATTCGGCTCTGGCGCGATTAAAGTAACGCCGGCTCATTCATTTGTTGATAATCAGATTGCCGAAAGAAACGGCGTTGGTATGCGCCAGATCATTGACGAGGACGGCAAGATGATGGAAAACTGCGGCAAGTACAAAGGGATGACTACAACTGAAGCTAGGAAGGAAATCGTTAAAGACATGAAAAAAATGGGTTTGATTGACCATGTTGAAGATGATTATAAGCATAATATAGCGGTATGTTACAGGTGTGATACGCCAATAGAGCCTTTGCCAAGCTTGCAGTGGTTTATCGATGTGAATAAGCCCCTGCGGGACAGACCCGCCCCCGCCAAGGCTACGGCGGGCAAGCAACAGACAATTAATTGGGAGGGGAAGAGTATTAAGGATGTTTGTTTAGAGGTGATAAGAGAGGGAAAAATTAAGATAGTGCCAAAAAGGTTTGAAAAAAGTTATTTTCATTGGATGGAGAATTTGCGGGACTGGTGTATATCAAGGCAGATTTGGTATGGGCATCAAGTTCCGGTTTGGTATAAAGAAAAATCAAAAATCAAAAATCAAAAATCAAAAATTTGGAGTTTGAAATTATATGGTAAAGAAAGCTACGAAAATATTAAAAATGGAGCAAAGGTAATTGAGACTAGGGCTGGTAAAAAAGAAGGCGCAAAGAAGGATTGGCGGGATTTTCAACCAGGGGATATAATTGATTTTTCGTTAGTTACTGAAAAAAACGAGACAATGATTGAGTCTGGCCTAAGAAAAAGGATTAAAAGCATACACCAATACGATTCAATAGACGAAATACTTAGGGAAATTGATATAAATAAGATTACGCCTGGAATATCAACTAAAGATTATAAAAAGAAAATGGATTCTTATCCCGGATTTAAAGAAAGACTCAAAAAATACGGAGTTTGGGCCTTTGAACTTGAAGATGTTCTGGCAGATGAAATATACGTAGGGGTTGAACCGCCTGCTGGCGATAATTGGATACAGGATGAGGATACTTTGGATACTTGGTTTTCCTCTGGTTTGTGGACCTTTTCTACTTTGGCTAGTTCTCCTGATCAAATTAAAATAGAAGATGGGAAGCTGGTGATAGATAGTGATGATTTTAGGAATTTTCATCCGACTCAGGTTTTGGAAACCGGCTATGACATTCTTTTCTTCTGGGTGGCGCGGATGATAATTATGACAACCTACGCGACCGGGGATATTCCTTTTGAAGATGTTTACTTGCACGGCCTGGTGTTGGACGATAAGGGCAAAAAGATGAGTAAGAGTAAGGGGAATGTGATTGACCCGCTGACAATGTGCGAAAAACATGGCACAGACGCTACTCGTCTGTCTCTCGTTATTGGTTCAACCCCGGGCCATGATCTCCGCTTAGATGAAGAAAAGATTGCCGGGTACAGGAATTTTGCGAACAAACTGTGGAATATAGCCAGATACATAATTTCGAATTTCGAATTTCGAATTTCGAATGAAAAATTTAATGAAGCGAATTTTTCAATTGCTGATAAATGGATAATGAGTAAATTAGATGAGTTGATAGTGGGAACCACCAAAGATATTGAAAATTATAGATTTTCGCAAACTGGTGAAAGGCTGCGGGAGTTTACTTGGGCGAGCTTGGCTGATTGGTATTTGGAAGCGAGTAAGTTTGAGAAGAACAGGGAGAAAAGCAAGATATTAATGTATGTTTTAGAAACGATATTAAAGCTTTGGCATCCTTATATTCCTTTTGTAACCGAGGTGATCTGGCAGGAAATGGGTAAAAAGGAATTGTTAATTGTGAGCGAATGGCCCAAGTCGAAGAGCGGAGATTGTAAATCGGAGATCATTGATAGCTTTGAGTTGATAAAAGAGATAATTACTGCAGTTCGGAATGCCAGAGCAACGAATAAGGTGGAGCCGGATCGGAAAGTAAAAGCTTTGGTTATTGCCGGGGACAAAAAAGAGTTGATTGAGTCGCAGGCAGATATTATTAAAGGGCTTCGGACCGGTATTGAAGAGCTGGAGGTTAAAGAATCTGGAGAAAAGCCGGACAAGGCGATATTTATTTCTGTTAATAATATTGAGATATATTTGATTGGCGCGGTTGATGAGGAAAAAGAGAAGAAGCGCCTCATGGACTCCATTGAACGCCTTAAGCAGTTAATTAAAATGACAGAAAGCAAGCTTAATGATAAGAATTTTGTTGAGCGCGCTCCGGAGACGATAGTAAATAAAGAACGTGGTCGGCTAAAAGAATTTAAAGAAGAAATTAAAGGGCTTGAGGAACAGTTAGTTAGGTTTTAGAAAACAAGAAATAAAAGAAGACCTTGTTCCAGGTCTTCTATTATAAGTAAAATATTATGCGCCTATTCCTTTTTGCCCTTTCCATTTAGTTGAGCCACCTCTTTGTATATGTTTATTGGTTGGTTTTTCGGGCATGTATTTTATAGGATTACCATACTGATCAGTGCTAGTTCTTATATTTGTGTTCATTTTAAGTTTTTCAATTTTCTTACTCTTTTTATTATCGGGCTGTTTTTCTTTGGTATAGTCTATACTGGTTATTCCATCATCATACTCAGTGCGTAAGGCTTCTTGATTATCATTTGAAGCAGACATTTCTACTGGTTTTTGCCCTGGTCGTATAACTACACGCCGTGATTCTCTTTTCTTTTTGATTTCTTTAATTTTTTCTGCTTTTTGTGTTCCGCCAGGTTTATGTAATGGAATAATTTTTGCATCACTAAATTTACCTAATGGTTTTTTTCCTTCTTCCTTTACTGCTTCTTCGGCTTTGATTTGAGCATCTAAATCATTTGCTTCTTCTTTTAACCTTTCCCTGTCTGCACCTGACGAATCAATATAGAGGTCTTTGGCAGGTGATATATTTTCTTGTGGCATATTTTTTATTTTTAATTATTTATATTATAATTATATAATAAATACGATAATTAGTAAATTTTAGTAAAAATATGGATAATTTACTTTCAAATGAGTTAATAAAAGCTGTTATTATCATTTTAGCTTTCTTTTTAGGGTCATATCTGGTTACCTTCCTTATGGCCATGCTGGAAAAAGTAAGCAGCAAGAGCAAAACCAGTTTGGATGACAAGATAATTCAGGCAACCAAATTGCCGGTCCGGTATTTGGCGATTCTTCTTGGTTTCTTCTTTGCCTTCCGCGATTTTGGCTGGACCTGGATGATCAAGGATAAAGAATTTGGTATGGCTGACATCTTTTTTATTTTTATCGCACTCCTGGTCGCGTTTACTGCCAGCCGAATAATGAAAACCGTTTTTAGCTGGTACGCGGGGACAGAAAAAGGAGAAAATGTAAACCAGACTATGTTTATTTTCTCCCGCAAAGTTGTGTCAGCCGTTGTTTATTTAATCGTCGCGATGATCATTCTGGGGCAATTTGATATACAGATCGGGCCGCTCTTGGCCGGCTTGGGGGTAGTTGGTTTGGCCATCGCCTTTGGGCTCCAAGAAACTATGGCTAATCTGTTTGCCGCGTTATTCCTGGTATTGGACAAGTCAATCAACGTGGGCGATTGGATCAAGCTGGAAAGCGGAACCAAGGCGTATATAGAGGATATTTCCTGGCGCTCGGTGCGTATCCGTACGATTGGCGGCAACACCGTAATCGTACCAAACAATAAATTTGTTAGCCAAAACATTTCCAGCTATGATTATCCGGTGCGGTCTTTTTATACTTCTATCGGGGTTGGCGTGGCCTATGGCACGGATTTGGAAAAGGCCGAGTACGTGGCTCTCCAGGCAGCGGAAAAGGTAATAAAAGATGAAGAGATTAAGGAAACAAATGATAATCCGATCATCCGCTATAAAGAGTTTGGTGAGTCATCAATTGACTTTATTGTGATTGTTAAGGTTGATACAGTCCAGGACGAGGGCAGGATCAAGCATGCTTTGATTAAACAGATCGCTAAAGACTTTGAAGCCGCCGGCATTGAGATTCCATTCCCACAGCGCGTTATTCATACTGTAAAGTCGTAGATCGGAGATCGTGAATCGTAGATCGTAAATCCCTTCGGCAGGCTCAGGGCAGGCGTAAATCGTGAATCAAGGTTAAAAAATTATTAGTTTAAAGATAAAAAAGACCCGGGGCAGTGAAAAAGGAGATAAATTGATCCACGAAGATATAAGATTAATTTTTGAAAAATAATCTATGTACGAAGAAGCAGAGCTGGAAAAAGTAAATAGCAAAAAAAATATAATTAAACGCGTTAGTAAAGGGTTTTTACGCTTGGGCGGGTTTTTTGAGTTGCTTGTTGTTTTGGCGGTTTGGATTTATTTATTTCAGGATCAAAAAATTCTAGGCGGCTTTACCCAGAATGAAATTATTACCTATATTATTGGCGGCAGTATTATTGGTATTTTTACCAGTTGGCTACTTCAAAAATTGATTGCCGAGGATCTAAGAAGTGAGAAATCTTATTTGCTAATTTATAAACCGATTAAATATTTATTTTATGTCCTGACCCATGGCTGGGTCAAAATACTTTTGCCTTTCCTAACCGCCGTGAGTCTGTACGCGGTGGTAGTGCTAATATTTTCCGACCGCTTTATAATAAATATTAATCCGATAACAATTTCAATCATTGGCGTAATGATAGTACTGTCTTTTTTGGTAGAGTTTCTCTTGGCCTACTTAATCCGCTTGAATATTTTTTGGACCATAGAGTCAGAGGGGCTTTATCGCTTACTGATGCGTTTGAAGAGGTTATTGGCCGGGAATTATTTTCCCTTGAGTATTTTACCCGTCTTGTTTGTGAATATAAGTTTGTTCCTGCCTTTTGCCTATACCTTTTTTGTTCCGGCTCAACTTTATTTGGGCAAAATCAGTCAGGCAGAAGCAATCCGAGGGCTGGGGATCCAGGTAATTTGGATAATAATTCTTTTTGTGGCAATACAAACCGCCTGGATACGAATAGCGAATAAGAAGGATTTAAGCGCTTGAATAATAAAGAACGCTCATGCGAGCGTTCTTTCGTTGCCTTAAACGTATTGATACGGTATACTTATATTAAGTATGAAGACCTTAAAGCTTGAACGAAACTGCCGCGCGCTTGTTGTCGTCGCGCATCCGGACGACGAAACGATCTGGATGGGTGGCACAATACTAAAGCACCCTTCAGTCAAATGGACTGTTTTTTCTTTATGCCGCAAGAGTGACAAAGACAGGGAGCCGAAATTTCGATCGGTCTGTAAACGTTTAGGTGCCAGAACTATTATTACCGATCTTGAGGACGAGGGTAGGTTAAGCCTTAAAGAGAGCTTGGCTCCAATTAAGCGTTTAATAAACTTAAAACTAAAAAATAAAAAGTTTGATTGTTTATTTACCCACGGACGGAACGGAGAGTATGGGCATGAGCGCCATTTAGGCGTTCATAAAGCGATTTTTGATCTTATAAAAAGTAAAAAAATTAAAGCAAAAAAAACACTGTTTTTTAATTATCAGAATCATTCCAGGAAGAAAGATAAAATGACATATAAAAAAGATTCTGATTATATAGTAAAGTTAAGTCAGAAAGAACTAAATGAAAAGAAGCGTATTGTAGCCAAAACGTACGGCTACGCCTGGAACGGAATAGACGTTGGACTATGCACCAACCCAGAGGCCTTTAAAGAAATTAAAATACAAAACACAGACAGTAGGTAAACAGCTCGATTAAAGATTTTTCTGTCGTCTGTTTTCTGTTTTCTGTCGTCTAATCATATGAAAGTCGCGGTTTTATTCGCCCATCCGGTAGAGCCGGACGGCCTAAGCATTCAGGGGCATCTTTTGTGGCAAGGTCTTAAAGAGCTGGGAGTAGAGGGTATGCCTGGCCATCACGCGCCTAGCTTTCAGAAGCAATGGTTGTTGTCGGCCTTTAAGCCGGATGTAGCGATTGGTATTGGCGCCTGGACTTACACGCCGGATATAATTTACAGCCCGCTTAACAACGGCGTGATTCCTGTTCCCTGGTTTGTAGCTGATGGCTGGGTCGCTAATTATCAGGACGCGATTAGTGATCTTCCGCTGGTGTTTACAACCAGCGACTGGGTAACCAAGACTTATAAAAGGGACGGTTGTGATATAAAAAATTTTCGTACTCTGCCGGTAGGTTTTGACGCTAATGAAATATTCCCAGTGCCTTTACGTGATTCCAAGATAATTAAGCTTAGAGAAATGCTTGGTATTCAGCCGCACGAAAAGATGATACTGACAATCGGCGGCGATGTTACCAGTAAGGGTGCCCAGGAGATGATAAAGGCCTTGGCCGAGGTTGACAAAGAATTTAAAGACTGGAAATATGTGCTTAAGCACTGGGACTCAGAGTCAGCCGAAGTCCACAGCGAAGAAGAAGAGCGCCTAATTGAAGAGTTAGGCCTGGACATGGGCAAGTTTGTTTATCTTTCGGGCGCGTTTTCCCATGATTTTATGAATTATTTGATTTCCGCCTGTGATATTTACGCCGCTCCAAGTCGTTTGGAAGGTTTTGGCATGATCCAGGTTGAAGCAATGGCCTGCGGTAAACCGGTTATCTCTATAAATAAAGGCGGTCCGGCTGACACTATTATCCATGGTGAAACCGGATATTTAGCCGCGGTGGCTGACACTATTAAATTAACCGAAGAATGGGCTTATGAGGGCATGGGCTTTGAAGCCG
>Ga0114923_10002479_pt1 | contig 12488 bp, 16 predicted proteins | sample SumtaG_FD_89578 | JGI IMG/M metagenome (GOLD analysis project Ga0114923, IMG submission 89578) | Deep subsurface microbial communities from Indian Ocean to uncover new lineages of life (NeLLi) - Sumatra_00157 metaG | ecosystem: Environmental > Aquatic > Marine > Oceanic > Sediment | place: near... | reverse complement strand
CAATAACTCCATCTCTTGCGACATTGGTATGGACTACACCAAATTAGCAGCAATGTCTGCTACTAATGGTGAGCCTGGATATATATGGCTGAAAAATATGCAGGAATATGGCCGCATTAAAGATGGTGTCAACAATAAGGACTCAAGAGTCAAAGGTGCTAACCCATGCTTTGTTGGAGAATCTCTAATTGCAGTAGCCGATGGTCGTGGAACAGTATCCATTAAAGAGCTTGCAGAACAAGGCTTGGATGTCCCAGTTTATTCTGTAAATAAAGATGGAGTTATAGAGATAAAATGGGGAAGAAATCCGCGACTAACTCGCACTAACTCTGAAATAATTAGGGTACATTTAGATGATGGTACTCATCTTGATGTGACACCTGATCATAAAATGAGACTGCTTGATGGCACAAAGTGTGAAGCTAAGGATTTGCAGCCAAAAGATAGTTTGCCAAGATTCTCTAAGAGACTAGAAAAAATAAAAGAAAATGGAAATCGTTATTGGCAGACAACGATATCTACAGCAATAGATAAACGAGACAGAATCTTTGAACATAGATTGATTGCAAGGTTCCACGAACCAGATAAGTGGAACAAAATTTATGATAATTCAAAGCAATCAGGATGGATTAAAGGTGGTTTAGTCGTCCATCATAAGGATTACAACCCGCTTAATAATTCTCCAAATAACCTTGAGATCATGACCTTCAAAGACCATGCTAAGTTCCATGGTGATCATGATCAAGCTGGTGAAAAGAATCCTATGTTTGGCAAGACTCATTCAGATAAGACGAAACAAAAGATAGGTGAAAAAACCAGGGAACGATGTCAGTCTCAGGAATATAAGGCTAAATTATCTGCATCATATACTCCAAAACTAAGAGCTGAGGCATCAATTAGAATGTCGATAGCTCAAAGAGATAGACTTAAGACATACTATTTAGAACAAGAAAAAATTACTGACCTTAAAACTATTTGGATAGATGAAAACTTACATGCTATAAAGACATGTGAAATATGTACTAAAGAATTTGTGGTTCCATGACGTATTCGTGGTGCTACTTACTGCAATAAGAGCTGTCATAATAAGGCTGATAGTTTTATTAAGAGTAGATTAAAGGGTCAGAAAGTAGCATTTCAAAACAAACAACAGCAGACACTACACTCTCAGATCATGGCCTATAAAGATCTAAATAATGAGCTTAATCGTAGTCCAATGAAGAAAGAATGGGAGTCTCGTTGTCGTGATACTTCTGTCTCCTTTAGGATTAGGAAGATTGGTACTACTGATAATCCTTATGCAATCACATCATTTAAAGACTTAAAGAAGAGAGCAGAAGAATATAATCACAGAGTAGTACGAATTGAGTGGTTAGAAGAAAAACAGGACGTCTATAACATCTCTGTTGAAGATAACCATACAGTAGGTATTGTAACAAAACAAAATGATATAAGTCTTTGTGGAATAATGACTTCCAATTGTGTAGAACAGAGCTTAGAATCATTTGAGCTTTGCTGCCTTGTTGAGTCATTTCCAAGTAGGCATAAGACTCTTCAGGAGTACATGGATACTCTTAAGCTTGCCTATCTCTATGCTAAGACAGTTACTCTTGTCCCTACCCATTGGCCTGAAACTAATGCGGTTATGTTACGTAACAGAAGGATAGGATGTAGTCAGAGTGGTATTACTAATGCTTTTGATATTCATGGGCGGCGGGAAGTATTAAGATGGTGCGATAAAGGTTATGAATATATATCCGGGCTCGACAAACAATATAGTGAGTGGTTATGCGTACCTGAGAGCATTAAAAGAACTTCAGTTAAGCCTAGCGGCACTGTATCATTGCTTCCCCCTAACATTAACCCTGGGATTCATAGAGGACCCGCAGAGTTTTATATTAGGCGGATGCGTATCGCTAAGAACTCTGAGCTTGTCCCTCATCTACAACGAGCAGGATATCCTATTGAACCCTCAGCTACCAACCCTGACGACACTGTAGTTGTTACCTTCCCAATACACGATACAACATTTACTACTGCAGAAAGTGATGTGTCAATGTGGGAACAGTTAGAGAATGCCGCTCAATATCAATATTATTGGGCCGATAACTCTGTCTCTGTTACCATTAAGTTCAAACCAGAGGAAGCACATGAAATCCCTCACGCTCTTGAACTGTACGAAACACAGCTTAAGGCTGTTAGTTTCTTACCACATGCTAACCATGGGTATGTACAGACACCATTGGAACCTATCTCTAAGGAAGAATATAATAGGTTGATGAAACAAATTAATACCGACCTACTTTACGGTACTATTAGTGAAGTAGGTGATGGCGGTAAGAATTTGTATTGTGATAGTGAGAAATGTGAATTAATTACCGGGTGAATCCACTCGTTTATGATGAGAGAGTCCAGGTACCATGAATATTACCTGGGCTCCTTTTATAGGTATTTATTATGTTAGTACATCCAAAAATAGCTAAAGAATTTATTGAGCTTTGCGTTACAGAACTTGAAAATGATGGTGATGACTTATCATCAAACTTCAATCAATATTATGGAGCAATTAAAGAAGAACTATCGAGCGAAATTAAACTTGAGGAATTCTTAACTGAAATTCATGGACTTATGACTAATAGTGGTGAGAATCCTGATGAATCAGAATCTTTTACTGCTGGTATGGTCACTATGCACAAGCTTATTTCTGACTCATTAGATATGGTAATTGAAGACAATGGAAATGGAAATCAAGATACAGAAGAAGTTAGAGAAGTCACAACAGAAGAAAGCAAAGAAGACACAGAAGATAACAACGAGCACTGTTGATGCACTAATTAATCTATTCAAAGGTAGTGGTAGTGAATTAGAACTTAAGCCAGAAGAAATAGATTGGATCATAAAGAAAGCTTCTTACTACTCTGACTGGATCAAGAAATTAACGGAATGTGATGACTTTAAACGATACTCTCTTCTATGTAGCAAAGTAATAAGTGATGGGTTCCTCACTCAAGACGAAATAGAAATAAAATGTCAAAAAGCCGACACAACATACTCTACATTTGTTAGAGAGATTAAGTCTTTAGGTAGTTGTATTGCACCAGACGGGAAAGAGTCTCCAATCTTTAGTGTTGTGATAGCACACAATAATAGATTTACTGCAAGAGTTAATCTATATGTTACTGATGGTACAGTAACAACAGACATAAATATATCTCCTAACACTAAGACCGAGTCAATAAAAAGGGACCTTGATTTCAAAACTTTAGGTGGTGATGTGGATGATGTTACTTTATCCGGCGCTCATTTATTAGAAAAAGATAAAGAAGAATCAGCTCCTAATACAAAAAAAGATATCATAGACTTATATATAAGAGACTTAGCAATAGTAAAACCAGCTGCATTCGAGAAGATTAATAGCTTAACTAACTTATCTTCTGGTATTGGTATTATGTGCTGGAATGATCATCTATTATCTCCCATCATTCAGACACAAGCAATCGGTCTTGAGTTATCTTCAGTCATACCATTCTTAGAGATCTTAAGAATTCCTGTTAAAGGAATCACTAATGAACAAGACAAAGAATTATATCAAGAACAAGAGCCACAGCGCAAAGCTCTCCAAGCTACATTCGATACAATCATAGAGAAATTCACTGAAAAATTCTCTTCAGTTATTATAAAATGTGCGGAAAGAGAAAAGATACAACGAGTAATACAATATTGTAGTTCTTTACTACCACATGCTCCCTCATCCTTCTATCATGGGGGAAGAGAAGAAACTATTCGTGACTTTATTTATAAAATAGCTGATAATATAACAGAAACTTCGCCCACTTCGTTAATAACTGAGTGTATCTTACCTAAAAATAGTTATGGTCCGCCGAGTGTTCATTCTGAAAATCGTTTCAGACAAAACCGGCTTGCTGGACTTAATAATATACGAAGAGTTGTTCACTCTATTTTCTCAAGGTCAGAGAATGCTTTTTTATCTGCTGTTGCTAAGCATTCAGAAGATAATTCTAAGTATAAGATAGTTATTAATGAGAAACTACAAAATATATTTGGGCAAACAAGCTTCTTTGATCGAGTCAAAGGGGACACAATATTACTATACAAATTAGGTCCAGTTACAGAGATAGAAAAGGACGGAGATAGTACAGTTAGAGTGGCAACACTACGCGGCGCAAATAAATTGTGTCCAAACTTAGTAATGTCTTCCATAGAAGGAGACAGTCACTATAACTTTATGGATGAGGATCGTTATGCGGTTCTTATCTTTTCAAAGGGATCGAATAATTATAACGATCATAATAGTAATCTTACTAACATCTTACTAATAGATAATTTAGATAATTTTGTAAGACAGACTCAACTTTTATTAACGTCACAAAAAGCTGGTAAAACTTTTACTTCTTTCTTGTCCGCTCATAATCTTGCACGTGGGCCCAGTTGTAGATTAGAATACAGTAAAACCTGGAGTAGTAGTTATGATACTTTTGGTGACTTTAATTCAGTTAAGAAAGAAGGTGGTCGTTTAATAGTAAATTTAGTAGAGAAGAAAGATAACTCATCATTAATCTTAGACTTATACTTAGATAAACATATAAATAATACTCGAACAGATAGATATGATCTTTGTAGTAGTGAGCATTCAATAATTCAATCTAATGCAATATTACTTGCGGTTTGCCCATTCATTGCATTAGATTCAGCTCAAGTCAATCATTACATGACAAATAGGCGTGGTGGCAATACATATAGAGCCAGAGAAACCCAACCTATTAATTATGGCAACTCAGTCATGGATATCCAACAACGACTGAGTGAAAGAGCAGTAAGAGCATTTTGGAAAGGTATAGAAAAGATCTCCTTAACTGGTAAGTCTTTTAAGATCTCTCCACATGGTGGTGCTGAAGTTATAGAGATTCATAAGGATAAGATTGTTTTTGAAGACCAAGTCTTACAGGCTGATAACTTATTGATTACTCAACCTACTACCTTAACTAAGGTAGCAGAAGCTATACTAAAAGCTCCAGCTCAAATCTATGGTCATGAATACTCTTTAGTCCATCAAGATCATCAAGAATACAAAGACAAAATAGAAGAAACTATAGCGCGCACATTAAAAGAAGAATCTTATGGCTATAAAGAAGAAGTAGAACGACTTCGACGACGTATTAAACAACATAAAACATGTACAGATTTTTTTGATAAATATAGCCCAAAGGAATGTTATGAGAAAATAACTACCTTTGCTCCTAATATGTGTGGTGAATTAACCACAGATATTAGACGACCAGTAGGTATAATGTTTTGGGCATCAACAGAAAAAATAAAAACACTTCATGATAGTCCATTAGTTTGGCTTCAATCACAGTTGCTAACAGGAAAACGACCAGTCATTGGTGGATACTATGCACGTGATACCATTTATGATATAGCAACTACATATGTTGACCAAAAAGATAAAGATCCTGAGTCCGGTACATTTGAACATGCTGATCCAATCACTGGTCCAGATGACATTGATTTTAATGTCTTAACTGAAAAGTTTGTTGATTGTGTCTGTGCACAATTTGGTATTTCAAAACCTTCTAAGGATATCTTTGCAGAATGCTTTATGGATAAGCTCCCTGAGAATAGGACAACAACCATAGCAACTGCAACAATTGGGGTTGTTAAATGTGTAGTCTCTGTTAATATATCTCGATCAACTACTGGCTCATTAGTTAAAAGATGGGCAGTTAATGATCATAAAGTTCGACGTGATGAGATTAATCCCATCATGAAACGAGCTATGTGTTTTGAGAATCAAAAGGATTATGATGATTTCATTATAGCTGTAGCTAAACTTAGCCTAAGAGCCAGAGACCTTATGTCAAATGGTTTGGCTATTACTGTTGCTACAAATAATTCTATAGTAGGCGTTCCAATTCTCTTAGAATTTACTCGGGAAGGTGCTAAATGGCAGCTTCTAATTAGAACATTAGCTGGAGCCATTGCATCAACACATAATATTGGTGGCGGAGTAACAAAATTTGTTACATTATCAGCCAACCAGAACAAAGCCATAAGACAAGGTGATTCCAGAGAAAAAGTCATTACCTCAGTCAAATTCATGGACTTAGTAAAAGATGTAGTTGACTTTGGGGTAGCAGATCTACAAAGACTATTCTCTACTGGTATGAGAGTCGTGAATGAGAAATTAGCACGATCTCGTCAGCTATTAGAAGAAACAGCTAACATGGTTAAGGCAGAGTATGTATCACATACATATGGCACCAGAACTATGTCTGGCTATAAAGTAACAGGTATAAGCGGCAAAGCATACTTGGTTTGTTGCGATAAAGCCAGCGGTAAAACTGGCACAAATAGTGACCATGGCGACAATAAGTTTGGAGCAGTACATTCTCTTCCAAATTTACAATACGTATGTATCGTCGATAAAAGTCATGACCAAATGGGCTATGACATAATTGTCAACAGGTTATTAGCATTGAGGAACGATAAACATGTCGCAGGAAGTGTGACAACATTAGGTAGATATACCAGAGGTGAGTAGTATGGAAGAAAGGATGGTAAAGGTAAAGATTGTTTCAGCACGTGGTCATGATGTTTTAGATCTGACTGTTGACGATGCTCTATCAGAGATCAAACGTCAGGCACGTGATAATAGTAAGTGGATTTTTATGGATGATGAGCTTGTCTCTGACATTGATTCTCTTACTCATGAGCGGGTAGGTAATGCTAATAGCATTATGCTATCCAATCAATTAGTTGGTGGGTAAACATGTCTTACAATCGTATCGAATTACCGCCAGCTATCTGGCGTGATATCATGCGACATGCACTCAGTGATGAGACCGTAGAGGTCTGCGGTCTCCTTACTGGAGCATTTCGTTTAGATGGTAAGGGATCTGAACGACATGAAGTTGCAGTTATTAAGGAGTTTATTCCTATAACTAATATTTTCCCTGACCCTGCTATATTTTTTAAGATGGATCCATACGAACAGAAGGTTGTTTTTGATCGTATTGGGGTTGACATTAAAGCAGTCGTGGGATGTTTTCATACACATCCCTTTGGTCTTGGGATTCCAAGTGAGTTAGATCGACTATCTATTAACGAAGACTATTCCTGGTTAATCTATGGCGGGCAAGACAATAAGATACAAGCATGGTGGCCTGAGATTAAAGAGCGACCTTGTGACTCATGTTGTTCTCAACCAGAAGAATGTAAGGAAGTCATAATAGAAAAAAGATTTAGAGGTGCACTTCTTAAAGAAAAGAGGATTGAGTAATGCAGGCAATGATTCATATAATAGGACAAGGTGGTATCGGTAGTTATTTAGATGAAAAGTTGGCTAAATTACAACAGAGTAATCAACTTATCCGTGTCGACGGAACAAGCTATCAACTTGCAGGCTATGATGATGACGAAGTAGAACTAAAGAACTTAGACTATCAAAACTTTCTTGAAGAAGATTTGAATGAACAAAAGGCTATAGTCTTAGGCAAAAGATATAACTTAATGGGTCAAGACTTTAGAGTAGACCAGATTAAAGATATCATTACATGTGATGACGATATAATTATTTGCTGTGTTGATAGTGCAGGTTTCCGAAGAAGTATGTTTGAGGAAATGCAGGACCTCCCTAACCAATGGATTGACCTCCGTTGTCATGGTAGGATTGTTGCCTGCTATGTTAAGCACGAACAAAACACCTATGAGTTCCTTCTCTCCACTCTTCCGGAAGAAGAGGGAGAAGATGAGGGCTCATGTCAGCGTCAGGAAGACCTTGACGCAGGTATAATCCAGATGGGTAATCAGATCGCTGCTCCTATCGGATGTCAAAAACTACTTAACATCTTAAGGGGTGTAGATCAGTCTCCAAGATTTGTACATCAATTTTAATTTAGTATGGCTAATGCAGAAGAACTAAAGGCAAGAGAAGCTGGTCAGGAATTGCTAAAGCATAAGAAACCATCTTCAACTCTTTCTAAAATAGAACAAGTTATTGGCCTATTAAAAGAGAGTAATTATTCTGCTATAGCACAGCCAGAATACCAGGAAATATTTAATAACAAAGGGATAGTAGAGACTGTTGATGCCATCAATGAAATCTTGAATACATATTCAGACGGGATTGAGGGTAGAGAAATCCATCTTAACAATGACATCATTAAGTTGGGTGTCTTAGCCTGTAATTTATCCACTCATGTGGGTGCTCAACAGGGTCTGGCTGGACATGCTGATCAGAATCTAAAGGTAGGATCAGCATCTGTCTATGCAAATGCGTTAAGGGCTGCTCAGGCCGCCGACATCAAATTACCTAAAGAAGACGCTAATATCATAGCTAAACTTCAGATGATCAATAGGAATGAGTTATCAACCTCTCATGATACAGCATCAAAGGTGTTGGTAAGTTATATGTTCGCGGTTAAGCAGTTTATTGACCTATTATTAAGTGTAGCACAGCGACTCGATAGAGAACGTGCCATGACACCCTAAAATTATGCCTAAAGAAGTGACAATTACTATAGTTTTGGAGAAAGATCTTCCTTATAATATGTTAAATGACCCTGAAATATGGGAGTGGCAGCTATCAAATAGCTATGAAGATCCTAATTCTGACCTACAATACGGTATAATAGTTAAGGACGTAAAGGTACACCCTAATGAATAGAAAACGAAGAGAAAGAAAAGAAAGAGTTCAGATGAGACTGGATAATCCTGGGACACCATCAGAAAAGGGCTTAAGACGTAAGGTTAAAGACGGAGACTTTACTCCAGCCCAAGCCATTAAGATGGTCACACAACTTGGGTATTCTAATCCTGTCTTTATAGACTGGTGTAAGAGGAGAAAGAAGTAATGCTGTGGATATGGGGCGGAGTTATTATAATTATTGCAATCATACTTCTCTTCCTATGGGCAGAGGGAATGAATAAGTAACATGACTAACTACGACATACTTGTTCGCCAGATTGATGAGATGGTAGAGCAATGGGATCTTACACATAAAGAAGCTGAAGCAGACGAGATGACCCAAGAAGAATTTATTGAGATTGTAAAAATACAAAAGGTATTATTTAATGCCCAAATAACTATTCATGTTATAGCAGAGGATGCAAGAATTGCAGGATGGGGCGGATGATAACATTTGATGACATATATAATGAAGCCGACAATGTCTTTGCAGAATTAAGAGACGTACAACATATTCAGATTCAGTCTCTTGATGTGCTTATGCATTACCGAAAAGCTCTATCATTATCTGAGAATTTACTTACTGCACTTAGAGATACTATTGTGGCAGAAGAAAAAGCAAATGATTAAACGATTCATATCCTGGTTCCGTTGTAAAAATGGTTGGCCTAAGCCTGATAAACCATTCCCACCCTTTGATTGGGAAGGATATAAACGACACTTAGCAAGACAAAGAGAGAAAGATAATGCCAAAACACGGACCTAAAGGTAATCCTCATGGGGTTAAGAAACCTAAAAAGAAACCAAAGAAAAAGACTAAGAAATAATGCCGGCCTATGATTATAGATGTATGGGCTGTCGACATGAGTGGGAAGATAACCACGACGTCGACTTATATAAACGTAAGTGTCCTAAGTGTAAGGAGCTTAAGGCTAAACGTCTAATCGGAAAGGGTACTGGTATCATATTTAAAGGAGCAGGTTTCTATGAGAATGATTATAAGAAGCCCGACGATCTTGACCCATGAGACGCATGTTAGTATGCCTGGGTCAGGCACAGGAGGAATAAGATGTTTCACTTCTCAGGTGTAGTACAGATTCAGGAACGAGTTCCAGATAGTTTTAAATCTTATGGGAATATGACTCACATAGCACTTAAGACTATTTGTGGTCGTAAGAGTTCCATACCTTATGATGGTGAGAATCCATTCGATGTCTATAATATTCGTGTTGAGTTTCCTAACGAAGAGAGTCATAGACTTGAAGACTTACAACCAGGTGTTATCATTTGGATTAATCAGGGCAAAATAACTTCATGGCGTCGCCTCTCTGGTGGGAAAGAATGGTGGTCTCCGAACTTAACTGTCCCTATTAATAATATAAAACTCCTGATGAATTTACCACTTGGACCCAGTTACACTGATCATATGAGAGAGAGTAACAATACCAAAAAACATGTTAAATGAGAATCGGAGACCTACATAAGCAGTTAGCGTTTGATGACATCACTAAAGATGGTGCACATTATTCGTTAGAGTCTAACAATAAGGATGTAAAATTAGAGGAAATCTTTGTGGCAGCAAAAGATTTTCTTAAGAGTATGCCTCGGGCTGAAAAGGTTATGTTACGTGATCTTTGTTTAATGATTTCAAATGGAAACATTCCAGATCCGACATCAGAAGAGGGAGGAACTCAAGTCATAAGGTTTATTACGGGTTTTCTCTTGGGTAGATACTTCGCTAAAACTAATACTCAAATGTATGCTGAGGAAGTGAAGGTATCTAATGGAGAAAACTAAAAATGATGTCAAACATAGAAAAAGATAACATGAATATGATTCCTGACTGGGTCATCGACTCAATCATGGAACAAGAGACTTCAGCAGACCATACAGAGAGCGATAAGAAAAAGTTTCAGGACGTAGAACCCCTCGCAGCAGAGTGGCTTAAGAGTTTCATAAGAGAAGACGTTGAACTCTTGGCCGCTACTTACGAGGATATCTTCTTACACGTCCCACAGTTGCCTAAGAATGTTTACTTCTTACTTTGGCGCTGTTTTCTCAGAGGTTGGAGTATGGGTAACGCCAAATGGAAAGGGGATTTTATCCTTCCCGGCGAGGAAGGTGATAGGGACCCCGATCTTTACCGACCAACTTCTGAGGACTTTGAATGAAAATCTTCCTGGATATTTTAAAACTATTAACTGCAGTAGCAGTCTGTCTATTACAAATGCTAAGGATTAGGAGCTTGAAGACACAAAATGAGCGGAGAAAAGAATCTGACATGGTACCAGTTTGTAACTAATCTTGGGACTGTTGTGGCTAAAACAAAGGGCGATCCATGGGGCTTCTCAGCCGTTGGTACTCGTTTTGAGGCTTATGACGCATGTCTTGCAGTTACCAGACCAACTGTACTATTTATGTCGGACACACAAGAGGAGAGTCCTCTTGAAGACATAAACATCTATAGTCAGAAGGACGCAGAGAAACTTGGGTTTATGGATCCACATGGTGGTAAGCTAATTGAAATGGCTGGTGATCCTATAACAGATTATGTGGCGGTCAGACCCAACAAAGATATACGCAAAACCGAAATTACAATACACAAACAAGGTGTATTGTGGCATTATCCCCTTGATAATTGTGAAGAGATAGAAGGATATGTAAATAAGTTGATGGGGCGGTTACCATCTATAAACATAAGTGATCAAATGTCTAATGATTTAGACAAGTTACATGGACAAGAATAACAGAGCGATAGGCGATACATTAGAGAAGAAGGTTATGTACTTGCTTCAGATGAGAGGTACTCATAATTCTGGGGCAACAAACGACGACGCAGACCTGAAAGACGATCATATGATTGTTGAGTGTAAGGTAAAGAGTAAGATGGCTGGACTGGGTATTTCAGCATCATTACTTGAAAAAGTTAAGAAGCAGGCACTTAAATGGCGACGGGAATGGGCTATTGTTACCAGAAATGCTGATGGTGACGAATTTGTTACTGTCCCATTAAACGACTTCGCCGAATACTATATCTCTTGGCGAGGGTGTACTCAAAAGGCACCCTTATAGTAGTTTTTACTCGCCAAAAAATTTTATGAAAAAGAAGAAAGATACAGATGAGAATGAAAGTCTGGAAACAGACAACGTAATACTAACGGCTGAAGATAAACAAGCCTTAGTTGATAAGTATATTAAGAAGGTAAAGAAGACTCTTGGTAATGACGTGGTCATTGGCAGAGCTTCTGACCTTGATCTTAGCTATGACTTCATGGTACCCCCTATACCTGCTCTGAGCTCGCTCATGGGGCCTGACGATGGTACTCCTGGTGGGTTTCCCATAGGTAAGTTCACGGTCATTGCAGGGCCTGAGAAGAGCGGTAAGACTACGACTTGTTTACAGACACTGGCATCAGATCAAGAGTCACATCCTGACGATCTATATGCTTGGGTAGATACTGAGAACTCATTTGATGAGCCATATGCTCGTCACTTGGGCGTAGATATGAAGCGACTTATCCTTATTAAGAATGGCATAATGCATCATGTTCTTAATAGGATCATTGACTTCGCTAAAATGGGTGTACTTAGGGGCGTTTTTATTGACTCTGTTGGTGGCTTAACCCCAAGCGCAGAGCTTGAGGGGAAGAAGGGTAAAGTAATACATGGACTGGAAGCAGACCATATGCTTGACCTACAGAGGAAGATGGGTCAGTTCCTTAGGATGATCAATCCATTTGTCTCCAGGACAAATTGTGGAGTCATTTTAATCACCCATGTT
>Ga0114923_10002478_pt1 | contig 12491 bp, 10 predicted proteins | sample SumtaG_FD_89578 | JGI IMG/M metagenome (GOLD analysis project Ga0114923, IMG submission 89578) | Deep subsurface microbial communities from Indian Ocean to uncover new lineages of life (NeLLi) - Sumatra_00157 metaG | ecosystem: Environmental > Aquatic > Marine > Oceanic > Sediment | place: near... | reverse complement strand
CTTCGCAAAAAAGACGTCAGTATACAGATCAACAAGGTTCCATTGCTTGGGGACCTGCCCATACTTGGCGCTCTTTTTAAGTTCGAGGGAGAAGATACCATAAACAGCGAGCTTCTGGTCTTCGTCACCCCGCACATAGTCAGACAACCGCGCATGACGGAAGACGAAAGGCTGAAATACGAGGTGACCAAGTTCCCCGGCCCGCGTCCGAAACAGGGGAAATTCGAGAAATCACCTGAGACGCCGGATTAAGCCCGGATAACAGCGGGCATTGAACTCGCTCCGTCGAGTGGCGATTGCAGCCGGTCCGGTTCAGTCATTTCTGCCGTACAGCCACGGCGAGTCTGTCAACTCATAGTCGATGATTTCGGAAGGACTGAAAAACAACTCGATTTCCTGCCCGGCCGAGGACAGGCTGTCCGAGCCGTGAACCAGATTAAAACCCCGCGAGCAACTGAAATCGCCTCGAATAGTACCCGGCTGGGCATCATAGCCGAAGGTCGCCCCCATCATCTTTCGGGCCATCTCGATAATGCCGTCCGCCTCCCAGACCATAACAAGTGACGGTGAAGAAGAAAGATACTTCACCAGGCCTTCAAAGAAAGGTTTTTCTGCGTGGACCGCGTAGTGCCGCCTGGCGGTCTCTTCAGTGATTTGCACGAACTTTGCGGCGACGAGCTTGAAGCCTTTGTTCTCGAACCGCCTTATTATCCCGCCAGCCAACTGACGCTGGATGCCGTCCGGTTTAATGATAATTAAAGTACGTTCCGCCATCTGAGTATGTAAATACCTTCTTGCCGTCGGGCATCTCGTAAATCTGCCTGCAAGTGCTGCTACAATCCCTTGGGGACAACATAAATCTCGACCCGCCTGTTTTGCGGATTACCCTTTTTGTTGGGTTTGTTGGGTGCGACAGGACGGTGCTGCCCGAAGCCGCGTATGCTCATACGCTTGGGAGAGATTTTGTTTCGCTCCATAAGTTCCAGAACTGATATCGCCCTGTGCCCCGACAGATGCCAATTAGTCGGATGTTTTTCGCGGGTCTCGGCTCTGCCGATTCGCATATCGTCGGTATGGCCGGCGACAACAACATCAAATTTCTTGCCTTCATTGGAGTTCAATACCTTGCACAGTGAGCTTATCGCCCCAAGCGCCGCCGGCGCCACAACATCACTGCCCTTCTCGAACAACAAATCGCTCTCGAATTTGACGATGCCATGGTTGGGGTCGTAGCCGACCATCGGCTCGCGCTGGGCAATATCTTCCAGGGCAGCACTGAGTTCGACGGGAATCGCGGCCCCTCCGTATACAAGCCGTGTCTGCATAACCGAAATCAAGGCCTTCTTCTTCGCCACGTCATCTTCGAGTGCAACGACCTTCTGCTGTAGTGCATCGGCCTCGGCTTTGTGCACGGCGTCGATAGTATCAAGTTTACGCTGGAGCTGCCCGGACTTTAGCCGGCTGCTTTGAAGATTGCTGTCAAGCTCCGATATCCGCTGACGCTGCGTCTGATTTTGTATCTGTACATCCTGCAGTTCCGTGCACCCACAAGTCAAAGCCAGAAGTGTCAAAACAAAAACAATCCGTGAAATTCTCTCAACCGTCATTATCCTGCCCTTTCCAGCAAACGTGCTCGTTCTAAACTTTCAGCCCTCAAAAAAATGCACCACTGCTTCACACACAGGTTTTCAAAAAGGTGACTTGTCCATTCCTCGGCAGTAGTGCCAAGAGTAAAAACAATTTTCCGCGGGTCGTCAAGAACAAATATTTATTATGACAGACCGGCCGAACCCTAACCGCCGTTGTACTCCGCCAGCAGCCTGTCAAGCTGCTGTCTCTGCAGCCGGCCGCGGTGCACAATGAGCCTGTATCGTAAAACAGTCGGTTTTTCGGTACTTAAAGTGACAGGCTCTCGGCCCGGAAAAACGGCATTCTGCATACTTTCCCGCCGCCTGAGAATCCACGGCCGGGGATAACCCGGAATAGACTTATGGCACAGAATCGCCACGCCGCCGGCGCCGCCGTCGGCGCGAAAATCCCCACTAAAATCCAGCCAGGGACCTGCCTCAACAGCAGTATTTTTGGGTTTGACGGCACCGTCTGCGCCGGTAAAGGTAAGTCCGCCTTTCGGGAATCTGAACCTGGCGGAAAAACCTCCGTAGCCCTTCTTGTTGTCCGAGCCACCGATGCGTACTCCCTCGGCAAGCCCGAGCAGCGCAATCTCAAAATCTATCTTGCGAATATCGCCTTCGGACCGGTGCACGCCAATAACGGCTGTCTCTTCGATAAAGGGCTTCGGCCTGCCTGCCCCGTCGGTCCACTTTGGCGATTTCCAGAAAACTTTTGCCTTCAGCACTGCCGAATCAGCTTCGGCCTTTACGATTTCCACGCTGTCAACATCCCAGGCAACATCCGTCATCTCCCAGCCGTCCCCGACGGACTTATCACCAATCAGAACCTGATGCCAGGCCCACCAGATTCCATGATGATGCAAATGGTCAAATGGAAAATCCTCCGTTAACACCTCACCGTCAAGACCGTATAGAGGATGTATATAATGAGTCCGAGCGTCTTCGTCGAGACTTTCAAGCAAGCCGTCAAGTGTCCGGTGTGCGAATACATCCGGCGAGGCCGAAACCGTACCGGCAAACCTGGCGGCTTTGCGCCGGTAGAACAAAACCTTTTGCTGTCCTTCCAGAACAACAAAGCCCTCTGCTTTTTCTACCACCCTGAGCGAAGAGGCACCACCCGCCGTCGTACCCTGCGCCTGACCACAGCCGGAAAATATCAAAACCGCCGTCCCGGCCAACACAATCATCAACACCCGGCTGCTTGAATTACTCATTTCTGTTTGCTCCCAACCGTTTGACGCTGGCGACCTAACCAAGCTTGACCATCCTGCCTGTTCTGGCCGATTCATAAATACCGAGTATCACCTCAACCGTCCTTCGGGCTTCCGGTGCACTAATACAAAACTCTTTGCCGGTCTCCAACGAGTCCAAAAAGGCGCGAAAGTTTCTCGTGTGATTTTCATAGGGGATTGTGCCGGGGTCATTAACACCTCCACCTGTGTTAATCTGGCAGTATTTCCTGCGAATTTCTTCATCCTCAGGTTTTTTGTCCAAAAACTCCCACATCGTGAAAATATCTTCCTTGTAAACAACGGTACCCTTGGTGCCTGTTATCTCGAACCTTCTGTACCGGCCGGGCCAGGAGGCACTGGTGCCGTAGATAATTCCCAAGGTCCCGTCGACGAAACGAACCGAAACGACCGCGGTATCTTCAGCCTCAATTTGCGGATGGCCGCGGGTCTCCATATAGGCCTGGACCGATTCGATGGTCGGCATCAGATGACAGAGCATATCAATCATATGAATTGATTGATTCATCAACGCTCCGCCGCCGTCAAGTTTCCACGTCCCGTGCCAACTGTCCTTGTAATATTCCTCCGTCCTCCACCAGGGAACGTAGACGCCTGCATAGGTTATGGTGCCGAATCGGCCGGACTGTATAGCTTCACGCAAGGGTACTATTGCGTCATTGAACCTGCAGGGAAAAATCCCGCCCAAAACGGTACCGGCCTTTTCATGGGCCGCCATCATCGCATCTATCCGCTCAAGAGTCACATCCAGCGGCTTTTCGCATATAACATGCTTGCCCGCCCCAGCGGCTGCTATGGTCGGTTCAGCATGAAATCCGCTGGGCGTGGCGACGGTGATAATGTCTATATCGTCACAGCCGACCAGCTCCTCGTAATCCTTGAAGGCCCTGCCCCCGTATTTGTCAACCAGGGCCTGCGCCTTCTCAGAAACCACGTCACAGCAGCCGACGAGTTTCGCATTCGGTATGCTCTTGACGGCGTTGGCGTGAAAATCGGCTATCAGCCCGGCTCCGACTATTCCAAAATTCCAGGTCTTCATCAAATCTTCCTTCCGGTGTTCAGGGTTCATTGAAAAATTTCGGCCGTGTTCAGACAGGCCATTATGCTAAAAGATGCAGGCGTCATTGTCAAGAACGCCGGCTGCCGTCATTAAAAGGGCCCTTGCCGAATTGACAATTGGAAAAATTTAAAGCAGAATGTGTCTTTCTACAAATACTGATAATCGACAGGCCCTGAAGGGATTAGATGTTCACAAGAATCACGTTCAATTTGCTGACGGCATCGCTTGCCCTGATTAGCATCGGATGTGCAGCCCGGACCGAGAATAGAAGAATACAATTTGCACAGGCCGAAAACAGAATTGATATCAAGGCGGGTCAAATGTTATTGGCCAGTTATCGTTTCGGGCCCGAACTCGACAAACCCATCTTACTTCCAATCTATTCGCCTTCGGGATTTATGATTACCCGAGGCTGGCCGGTACTTCAAACCGAAGGCGAGACGCAGGACCACAAACATCATAAAGGACTTTGGTTTGCATACCGCAAGGTAAACGATGAAGACTTCTGGCTCGAGCAGGCATCGGCAGCACATATAAAGCACATAAAACCCGCCAAAATCGAAGCCGGACAGAATTCGGGCCGACTGTCGACACTGTCACACTGGATAGGCAAAACCGGCCGTGTGCTGCTGGAAGAAAAACGAGATATGACCTTTTACACACAAGATAATCAATACACCATTGACTTCGAGATAATACTGACCGCCCGGAATGATGACGTGACATTTACAGACCACAAGGACGGCCTTTTTGCGATTCAGGTTGCCGACTGGCTGAGAGAATCGACGGGTACGGGAACATACTTCAACGCCAACGGCGACACCGGCGCCAAAGATACCTGGGGCAAGCGCGCAAAATGGGTGTGCCTGCAGGGGAAAAAAGACGGCAAAGTCGTTGGTATTGCAATCTTAAATCACCCGGCAAGCGTAAACTACCCGGCCTACTGGCACACAAGAGCTTATGGTCTGTTTTCAGCAAATCCGCTCGGTCAATATGTATTTCAGACAAAGACCGGCCAGGCCAAGCCGGTGCCATTAAACTTCAAAATACCGGCGGGCCAAAACCGTCGTTTCAGGTTCCGGGTTATCATTTACGAGGGCACACAAACCCGCGAAAACATAGAAAAACAATTTCAGCAGTTTGTTAAGTAGGCGCTACGCCGCATAAGCCCTTTTTTGCTTGCATTTTACGGCAATCAGACTATACTGTTAGGCCTGAATATATTGAACCGGGGGAAGAAATACTGAGAATGGTTTTTTCGCACTCTGGCTTTTTAGGAGTAAGAGCTATGGAACCGATGAGCAGACGCCAGTTCCTGGCAAAATCATTTACTCATGCCGCCGGCTTGTCGCTGGGACTTTCGGCGTTTTCCTGCACTCGTGCCTCGCAAACAATACGGGGAGCCAACGACAAGGTTGTCCTTGCCGAAATAGGCGCCGGCAACTTCGGCCATAAACTCATCAAGAACATGGTCGGCTTCAAAAACGTCGAGTTCAAGTACGTCTGTGACGTCGACAATACCCGAGGCGCAGGAACCATCAAGGCAATCGCCGACGCGCAGGGCTATGAACCGAAACGCATCGTCGATATGCGCCGGGTCTTTGACGACAAAGACGTCGATGCGGTTGTCGTCTCAACACCTGAACACTGGCACGCGCTGGCGACCGTCTGGGCCTGCCAGGCGGGCAAAGACGTCTATGTCGAAAAGAACATCTCGCTTTCGATCTGGGAAGGCCGAAAGATGCTCGAGGCCGCCAGAAAATACAACCGCATCGTTCAGTGCGGCACACAAAACAGAAGCAGCGACTACGGCTACACTGCCCGCGAATACATCAAAAGCGGCAAGCTCGGCAAGGTACTGCTGGTCAAGGTCTACAACATGCTCCATGCCGGCAACAAACTCGTTCAAGTCCCCGACAGCGAAACTCCTGACTATATCGACTGGGACCGTTGGCTCGGCCCGGCCCGTAAGTTGCCGTACAACCGACGCAGACACAAGGCCTGGCTGAATTACTGGGACCACAGCACCGGCGAGCTCGGCCACAGCACAAGTCATCAGATGGACTTCGCACGCCTTGCCCTGGGTGACCCGGGCCATCCGAAAAGCGTCTACTGCGCCGGCGGCAGGTTAGAATACGACGACGGCCGAGAAATCCCCGATGTCCAGATAGTCACCTATGATTACGGCGACTTTATTATGACGGTTGAAGATACTGGATTCTGCAATTACATGGGCAAATCCGGTAAAGACGTCAGATTCGAGGATAAATTCCCGGACTGGCCAAGGAACTCAACCCGGATAGAAATCTACGGTACCGAAGCGATGATGTACCTCGGAAGGATGGGCGGCGGCTGGCAGGTGGTTAAGAGACTAAGCAAAGCCGAGCGGGCTAAGAAAGGGAAAAAACACGGCACGGTTGACCAAGAGCATGGGCGATTCCCCCTCGTGCCGCACGAGCAGAACTTTATCGACTGTATCCGCTCACGCAAGCAGCCCAACGGTGACATCGAGCAGGGTCACTACAGCGCAACCCTGGTGCATCTGGGCAACATCTCGCTGCGGGCAGGCAACAGGCACCTGCTGTTTGACGGTAAGACCGAAAGGTTTACCAACTTTGAACAAGCAAACACGCTGCTCAAGCCACACTACCGAGCACCTTATGTACTGCCCGAACAAGTGTAACAAGAGCATAGCAGAACCTTAAAATCAAAAGCCCCTCAGGAAAAATCCATGAGGGGCTTTTTAATTCGAAAAAACGTCCGTCTTTATCTGTCGACCCTTGCTCCACCACCCTTGACCACCTTCTCGACCTCTTTGAGGCTGGCCGTTGTGGTATCGCCCGACGTTGTCATCGCCAGAGCACCGTGAGCAGCGCCGTAATCAATCGCTTCCTGGGCGGACTTGCCTTCCATCAGGCCGTAAATCAGTCCTGATGCGAAGCTGTCGCCGCCGCCGACGCGGTCATATATCTCCAGGTTCGGCCGTGGCGTAGCGTCACAGAACTTGTCCGCCCCGACGTCGTAAATTATCGCGCCCCAGTCGTTGACCGATGCGGTCTTGGCGTTGCGAAGTGTTGTCACGACCACCTTGAAGTTCGGGAACATCTTGACCGCCGCGGCTATCATCTTCTTGAAGTTGGCTGGGTCAATCTTCGAACACGCTGGGTCAAGGCCTTTGACCTCGAAACCCAAAGCAGCAGTGAAGTCCTCTTCGTTGCCTATCATCACATCGACGTAAGGTGCAATCGCGCGGTTGACTTCCTTGGCCCTTTCAGGCCCGCCGATGTCCTTCCAAAGCGAAGCCCTGTAATTCAAATCATACGATACCATCGTGCCGTGCTTTTTTGCTGCCGTGACTGCCTCGATAACCACATCAGGCGTAGTCTCGGAAAGAGCCGCGAAGATACCGCCGGTATGGAACCAGCGGATACCGTCTTTACCGAATATCTTCTCCCAGTCGATGTCACCTTTTTTCAATTGAGAAGCCGCGCTGCGTGCCCTGTCGGAGCAGCCGACAGCGGCCCGCACACCGAATCCCCTCTCGGTAAAATTAAGGCCTACCCTGACCTTCCTTCCGATGCCGTCATAGCTGACCCACTTTACGTATTCCATATCGACCCCGCCCTCGTACATCAAATCCTCCAGCAGCCTGCCGACGGGATTATCTACATTTGCGGTCACCACCGCCGCCCTTTTGCCGAAGCAGCGCTTCAGGCCCCTTGCGACGTTATACTCGCCGCCGCCTTCCCAGGCCCTGAAATGCCTTGTCGTATGGATTCGCTCTTCACCGGGGTCCAGACGAATCATTATCTCTCCCAGCGACAAGATATCGTATTTACATTGGGATTCAGGTTTGACTTCTATAACAGCCATCTATCGCCTCCTTAGTATTTAACCGCGTCTTCAGCGTGCCGTTTGCCGGCCCGTTGGCATATCAACCGCCGTAGATATTACCTTCTCTATAATCCTGCCAGGCCGGCTCGAACGCCTTTCTGTCCTTGGGCAACGGCCGAGGCTGAATATTTTCTGCCTTGAACAGATCGGCTGAGCCTTCGTCCATCTGCACTCGAAGAATCGTTTTTCGCAGTTCTTCGTTTTCCGGCTTATACTTGAGCGGCTTTGACGTGGATTTGTTGATGACGTCAGGGTGTATTTCAGACCCGTCGGCCGAAACCACAAGATGTGAACCTCGTGAGCCGCTACCCTGCTCGAGAAGCGCAACAACCGCCTTGAGATAGCCGGCACTGCCTAAAGACAAGTGTCTCGCCTGCACAGCAGCGACCAACTCTTTTGTATCGGTGACTTTAAGCCCCTTGCTTTCAATATCCTTGTAAAGCGCGACCGTATCGGCCAGGGCTTTCTTCGCATCATTCAGCTCTCTGATATGTCCGCCGGAGGTCGTCATGCGATGCTGAATTTCCTTGATGGCCTCAGTAGCCGTGCGAGCAACGCCCGATGCTGAAATTGTGTCGAGTCTGCCGATACATTCCTGCAGTTGCTCATCAACCTCAGACTCTCGGCCGCTGTAGTCAGCCACCTCGCCTCCATAAACATTGGCAATATATTCAGCCGCTCGCAGCCCGCCGGCCTGACCGGCATTAAGGGCCGAACCACCCGGACGCTTGACACCGTGGCTTCCCGCCATTTCGCCAATGATAAACGTGTGTTTAATGTTCGATTCCCACCAGCGGCTTACGCCAAAGCCGCCATTATTGTGCTGAGCACAAACCGCTATCTCCAACGGCTCCTTATATAAATCGATTCCATTTTCCTTGTAGATATCTATCGCCAAAGGATTCATATGCGCCAGCCTCTCTATTGGCGTGGCCTGTTGAGCGCCTGTGCTTTTCAAGTAAGTTAATGCCTCCTGCTCAAGGTCCTCCAGGGCAAATTCTTTCATCCCTTCACCCGGCACGGGATTCTTGAGAAAATCCATAAAGACCCGCCGCCCTTTCTGGTTCTCGTTAAACACGAGAATATCGACCAGCGAAGACAGCAGGTTCTCAATCCGCTGCGGGTCGAATGGCCACTGATAGCCCTTCAAAAAGATGTTCGTAGCCATCTTGCTCATCGTCGGGAAAAACGGCGTCAGGAATTCCTGCTCGTCTTTGCCGTCTGCATCGGTACTGAAAATTCGCGGCACTACCTGCATATATGTACCTGAAACGTTCCAGCGGAACTTTGTGCTGGCAAGACCGAACTGTGACTCGGTCAGGTTCTCGCCGGCCAGGCCCGCTTCGAACGCCAGACCGTGAATGCCGACCTGACCCTTCGGATAGACACTTGTCTCGTACATCTCTCCGGGCCCACCGGCCGCCAGGACCATGTTCTCCGCCAGGAAAAGATTCAAAGCATAGTTGCTCTTATCGGCCTTGGTCTTATCCATCGTTACAATGCCAACAATGCGTTTGTCATCGCCGCTGCCCGATGTGAACAACTGCACCGCTTCCTGACTGTCAAATATCTTTATGCCGTAATCTTCGACCTGTCTCTGCAGACACTGGCTCATAAACCTGCTGGTCTTGGGCCCTGCTGATGTCGCCCTTTCATACGGGTCGTGGTCGGTCTTGTAGCCGACATAGCTGCCCATCGGGTCATGCGGGAACGGTACTCCCGCTCGAACAAGATGATAGAACTCACGCAACGAGCCGATGCCCTCGGCCAGTGCAAGGTCCCCGTGACAGCAACCCGCCCCGGTCAGGCTTTTGGAGAAATCCTCGGCGCTATCGGCCACTTCCGGGCTCGTTCCCATCTTGTAATAAGTCTGCTTGTCTGAGCCACTCATCCGAGATGCCCCAAGCCCGATACCTGCCGTCACCACCGCAATTTTATCAGCAGCATTTTCAATGCCCTTGTCCGCCATGAACTCATACAGGTGCACCGCACAGTTCATGCCGGCCGCACCGGCACCGATTATAACTACGCTGTAATTGTGGACGCTTACTGTTTGATTGCCTGCTTTTTTGGTTTTCATAGCTGTGTACCCTGACTCCAAAAACTACCTATTTAAAGATTAAAGTTTCTGCCCGTTACTTCGCTTATCTTCTTAGCGTCGGCTGTTGCAAAATCCAGCCCGGGCCACCTTTTCGCACGAAGCTCATCAATCAACTTTTTGATTTTGGTCAATTCAGTAGCGAGCAACTCGTAGTCCTGCTCTGCAATAATTTTTTTCATGGTCTCCTTCTCGACCATGCTGAACGACCCGCCAAGCGCCAGAATGCCTGCGTCAATATAATCCGGCATGTTCGCGGCATTGGTCCCGCCTGTCGGCACAATCGATATAATCTTGTGAATGGCAGGGTCGATAGCCTTGACAAAAGCAGGCCCGCCGAGCTGCTTCGCCGGGAAAATCTTACAGAGATTCGCCCCATTGGCATATTGCGTTACGATTTCAGTGACCGTGCCGCAACCGGGGACCATCGCAATCTTACCGCCGAATTTGTCGTAGCTTTCGTCCCTGAAATTCGCCGCCGATACAAGATAACTGACCCCCGCATCGACGACCTGGTCGAGATTCGGCAGCGGGTCATCCGGCCGGGCCTTGTTATACACACTGAGCATCCCCGGCCAATCAATCAAACTTGCCGCACCGACCGCAAAGTCCGGCAGCTCCTTGCGAAGCTGCTTGATTTTGTCCAACGGCCTGCTTATCCGGCAGGTCACCTCCATATTGTTGACACCGGCTTTTTTCAGGGCCTTGGCCGTCTTGACCACATCGAGCTTGTCCTGGTTGAAAACAAGTATAAGGCCGTCCCTGAGCAGCGTCGTTACAGTCTCTTCGATAAGCATCTTTCACCCCTCACAATCTTCTCAAATGAAAACCACCATCCACATTTATAACCTGGCCCGTACAAAAGTCCAGCTTACCTTCGGCAATCGCGGCTACGGCCTTTCCGATATCGACAGGCAGGCCCCAGCGCTTGATGGGAGTCAGGCCTTCGGCAATTAACTTATCGTACTTGGCGGTGACGACCTTGGTCATATCGGTCTTGATAATACCAGGGCGAATCTCAAAAACCCCGATACCAAATTCCGCCAGCCTGTCGGCGTAAAGCGCGGTCATCATACTGATACCTGCCTTGCTCAGGCAGTACTCGCCACGGGCCGGGCTGCTGGTATAGGCCGATATCGAGCTGGTGTTGACGATACGATAGCCCGCATCCGGAGCATCCTTGCTTTGCTCGACCATCCAGTTGGCAACGGCCTGGCTGAGAAAGTATGGACCCTTGAGGTTTATATTCATCACCCTGTCGTAGCTTTGCTCGGTCGCCTCAAGCAAATCCAGCCTCTTCGAAGGAGCAACGCCGGCATTGTTACAAAGCATATTGCACCTTCCGAATCTGGCTTTCGTCAACTCAACCAGCTTCTTGCGGTCTTCGGCACTGCTGACGTCGGCCCTGATAACTTCACAATCAGTGCCCAACGCTTGAATGTCCTTCTGTGTTGCCAGGCCGATACTTTCATCCGGCCCGCCGTTGGCATCGAAGTCATAATGGCTTATCATGATATCATAACCCAGCTTTGCCAATTCGACCGCAATGCCCTTGCCGATACCACGGCTGGCCCCGGTAATTATTACTACTGGTCTGTCCGCCATCTTATTTTCCCTCTACTTATTCTTGGCTTTTAAGGTACTGTTCTATCTGCTCTGCCGCCTTGGTGCCGTCGGCGACCGCCGTCACAACCATAAGTCCGCCGTTTATTATGTCCCCGCCGGCGAAGACACCCTTACGACTGGTTGCCAGGCTTCCGTCTTTGACCGCAACAAGACCTCGTTTGTTTATCTCCACGCCCGGCAGGATCTCCCGCAGGTTATCAGGCGCTTTCTGGCCGAGCGATTCTATAACCACATCCGCTTCAACGGTAAACTCGGCCCCCGGAATCTCCACAGGCGCCCTGAAACCAGTCTCGTCAGGTTCTGCCAGGTTGACGTGATTGACCTTTACGCCCTTGACCCGGCCGTTGTCGGCGAGATATTCTTTGGGCATAAACAAATTCATAAAAGAAATGCCTTCCGTAAGTGTCAACTGTCTCTCGTGCAGCCAGGCCGGCATCGTCAAAAACGACTCAAAGCAAATCATGTACAAAACCTCGGCAACACATTCCTTGGAGACGCTACAAACGTCCATCCCGGTGTTGCCGCCGCCTATAACCGCCACACGCTTGCCGGCAACGTTTACCTTTTCGGCGGCCTTAACCGCCCCGAGAAATTCCACTGCGCCCCAAAGCCCGTCGGGCTTGCCGTTTTTACACAGCGTTTTTGACTCCCAAAGACCCATTCCAATAAAGGCTGCGTCAAAGCCCTCAACCATGACCTTGTCGAGGTCGTAATCGGCACTCAGTCCCTTTCCAAAGCGAAATTCCAGCCTGGCCGCCGGTGCGCCCTCGAAGATGGCCTTTAGCTCATTATTCAGACTCATGCCCTGCTTGTCCTGCGCAATGCCCCCGCTGAGCATACCGCCAGGCCCATCACTTACCTCAAAGACCGTGACGCTGTGGCCGGCCTCGACCAGCCTGACCGCACACGACAAACCTGCCGGCCCCGCCCCG
>Ga0114923_10002477_pt1 | contig 12494 bp, 10 predicted proteins | sample SumtaG_FD_89578 | JGI IMG/M metagenome (GOLD analysis project Ga0114923, IMG submission 89578) | Deep subsurface microbial communities from Indian Ocean to uncover new lineages of life (NeLLi) - Sumatra_00157 metaG | ecosystem: Environmental > Aquatic > Marine > Oceanic > Sediment | place: near... | reverse complement strand
TAACTTCCGCTGGCGATTGTTGAATTTCCCATTGCGGTTGAATAATGTCCAATATTAGAGTCGTCCCATTCAGTGCCGCCTTTATCGCCCACATAACCCGCCCTGAAAGCTGCTTTCTTAGGATACCAGATGAGCCGTGTCCCTGCTCCAGAAGTAGTCAGCGTTGCTCCGCTACTATAGGTTCCTACAGCCAGTATTCCTCCGTCATCGTCAATGGAAAGCTTGAATTGGGGAGTTGTTGTGCCGATACCGACATATCCCGTATCGTTATCAACATACAAATGAGCGGCGCTGTCTGAATCCTGGACAGTAAAGTCGCCCGTAATGGTGGTAGTAGCGGCGCTTAATGTTCCACTGATTGTCCCATTTCCGCTGACAGTCAGATTGCCGCTAGTCACCAAACTGGAAGCTCTCATCCCTCTGTTAAAGGCAGCTGCTTCATTGAAAGTGGCGGTTGAATACACCTCAAAAGTTGTATGTTGGTCTGTTTCATTACCAAAAGCAACATTGTCTTTAACTGACAGAGAACCGCCTAAGGCTCCAGAGCCGGTAACATTAATAGTAGACAAAAGAGAATGGCCTGACACTTGAAGACCGAAAGAAGGCACATAGACCGGCGCGTATGATGGGGTAGCATAGTCAATCCTTGAACTGATTTGGCTGGCCAGGTCAGTGATGTCCTGGGATAGAGAGTCGATATTCTGGTTGATCCGGGTTAGGTCGGCTGATTGGACGACTTCAGTAATCCGGGTGATTTCAGTGACTTTTTTAGTAACTGTTTCTTTGGTCGTTTTCTTGGCTTGAAGTGTTTTTTCAGCCGAAGAAATCTCCTTGTTTTGAACAGCTAACTTGTAACTTGTTTCTTCTAACTGATTATTTAATTCTTCTGCTTCCTTATTCCCTCCTTCTTCTGTCTTTTGTCCTTCTTTTTCAGCGGTTATTTGAAAATATTGAGGAAGATTTTGAAAGGGACTGAAAACTTTGTCTTTGAATTGAGACAAAAACAAAGAACCAGCTTTGCTAATTTGAGTAAGCTGGCTTGATAAAGATTCTGAAAAGTTAAAAATGGAAGCCGATAAAGATTGGCTTAAATCAGAAAGTTTTTGGTCAAAGCCGGCCCTGGCTGAAAAGGGTAAACTAACAAAAAACAGACAAAAGAAAACCAAACAAATTAAACTAAGCTTAGAAACAGAGATATGTTTTTTTGGGATCTGAGCCATACTTTTGCCCGTCCACTTATGCAAGGACGAATCTATAATTAAACTAATATTATTCTACTGTAATTAACATTATACTACAAATATAATAAATCTCAAATAGTTAATACTTTCTGTGGATAACTTTTTTGAATAACAAGGAAGCCAGTCTGACAAGAAGATTGACAGAATAACTAAGTCTGTGCTAATCTCAAAAGCAAGAGAAAGAAAGAATCAAGAAAGAAAGTCCGTTCCAGAAACGGACTTTTTAAAAAAATGGATAAACAATTATTTACATCAGCTATTGAACAAATTTGCGAGGAAAAAGGCATTTCTAAAGAAAAAGTCCTTGAGACAATTGAAATGGCTTTAGCTGCCGCCTACAAAAAGGAATACGACCGCAAAGGCCAAAATATCAAGGTAAAGTTTGATTTGGAAACCGGGAAAATAAAGGTCTTTCAAGTCAAATTAGTAGTTGACCAATCAATGCTCAAGCCAGACACCGAAGAAGGCGCAGAAGAAGAAATTGAAGAAGAAATTGAAGAAAAAGAAAAGAAAATCAGATTCAATCCAGAAAAGCACATTATGATTGAAGAAATCAAAACGCTCAAAGATTTACCAAAGAGCGTTAAAAAAGAAAAAATCAAACCCGAAAATGAAATAGAGTTCCCATTGAAAGTTACTCACGATTTCGGACGAATCGCCGCCCAAACAGCCAAGCAAGTTATTATCCAGCGCATCCGCGAAGCAGAACGAGAAGCAATCTATGAAGAACATAAAGAAAAAGAGGGTCAGGTGGTCAGCGGTGTCGTTCAACGAATGGAAAAAGGGAATATTTTCGTAGATATTGGCAAAGCAACTGGTATTTTGTTCCCAGAAGAACAAATTCCCCAAGAACATTATCAGATAGGACAACGGCTAAGAGTATATATCATCGGAGTCCAAAAGGACGCGCGCGGTTCAATGATTACTCTCTCCAGAGCGCATCCCAAGATGATAAGCAAACTTTTTACTTTGGAAGTGCCTGAAATTGCCGCTGAAACGGTAAAAATTAAATCAATCGCCCGAGAGGCCGGCTCCCGCTCAAAGATTGCCGTTGTTTCTACTGAAGAAAGAATTGACCCAATCGGGTCTATGATTGGCCAAAGAGGCACACGCGTCCAAGCAGTCATCAATGAATTAAGCGGAGAGAAAATTGATATCGTTGAATGGTCGGATGACCCAGTCAAATTCATCAGTAAATCCCTTTCGCCAGCCAAAGTAATAGAAGTAAAAATTGACAAAAAGAAAAATCAAGCCAATGTGATTGTTCCAGAAGACCAACTTTCTCTGGCCATTGGCATTAAGGGTCAAAATGTCCGACTGGCCGCTAAATTAACCGGCTGGAAAATTGACATAACTATGCAAACGCCAACCGAACAAAAACCAGCCAAGAAAAAGGTTAAAAAGAAAATTAAGAAAAAGGAAAAAACAAAGAAAATAAAAACAACAAAAACAACTAAGAAAAAGACAAAAAAGAAGGCCTAAAATTGACAAGGTCTTCTTTTTTTGGTATGCTTAAGCCGATTAATTACTAAATTTAATTATGAATTTTATTTTGCGCTTTTTATTAAACAAAAAGCGGAGGATGATTTGAAATGAAATCAAATTATGAACAATTTAATTATTTTTACTGGAAGCATTATCGCTACTTTAACAGTCGGTTCAATTTTGGGTTACTACACCCGTCAGACCATTGCCAAAAAACAAGCCGGCACTATTGAATCCAAGCTTAACAAATTAATCAGTCATGCCAAAGATGAAGCCAAAGAAACATTGATCAAAGCCGAAAAGCAAGCAAGCAAAATTCTGGAAGAAATCAAAGGACAGGAAAGAGAACGGCAAAAACAACTGACCCACATGGAAGAACGCTTGCTGCGGAAAGAACAAAACCTTGACCATAAAAACAGCAAATTAGAAGAAGACCATCAATGTTTTCAAATTAAGGTCAAAAAGGTTAGAAAAATCAAGAAAGAGTTAAACAAACTCCAACAGCAACAACTAGAAGAGTTAGGTAAAATAGCCAATCTATCTCCAAAACAGGCAAAAGCGGAACTTTTGACAATGGCTGAAAAAGAACACCAACAAGTCCTTTTGGAAAAACTAAAGAGATTGGAAGAAGACGGCAAAGAAGAACTGAATAAAAAAGCGCAGCGAATTATTGCTCTGGCTATGCAAAGATACGCTGCCTCTCAAGTCGGCGAAACAACTTCAACTTCTGTAAGCTTGCCAAGCGATGATCTTAAAGGACGGATTATCGGCAAGGAAGGCAGAAACATTAAAACATTGGAAAAATTAACCGGAGTAGAGATTCTGGTTGATGACACGCCTGGAGCTATTGTTGTTTCTGGATTTGATCCAATCCGCCGCCAAATCGCTAAAATCGCTCTGGAAAAACTGCTTCTTGACGGACGCATCCAGCCAGCCCGCATTGAAGAAACAGTTGAGAAAGCTCAGCTGGAAATCGGCGAAAAAATCCAAGAAGCAGGCCAAGCAGCTGTTTATGACGTCAGTATTGCCGGTCTTAATCCACAATTGGTTAAACTACTGGGACGTTTGCGTTTCCGAACAAGCTATGGCCAGAATGTGCTTCTACATTCTGTGGAAGTAGCTCATTTGTCTGGAGCTATCGCCGCTGAATTAGGAGCTAGTGTTGATCTGTCCAAAAAAGCCGGCTTATTCCACGATATTGGCAAAGCAGTAGACCATGAAATTCAGGGTTCTCATGTTGAAATAGGAAAAAGAATTCTCAAAAAATTTGACACTGATGAAAAAGTAATTGAAGCAATGCAGGCCCATCATGAAGAATATCCTTATGAAAGCCTGGAATCAATTATTATCCAGGTGGCAGACACAATTTCAGGCTCGCGTCCCGGAGCTAGAAAAGATACATTAGAGGCCTATCTTAAACGATTGGAAGAATTAGAAAACATAGCTAATTCGTTTAATGGCGTAGAAAAAACATACGCTATCCAGGCCGGCCGTGAAATCCGAGTCTTTGTCCAACCAACTGCAATAGACGATTTGCAGTCGCATAAATTAGCTAAAGAAATTGCTGAACAGATTCAACAGGAATTGAAATATCCGGGAGAAATTAAAGTTAATGTAATTAGAGAAACAAGAGCAATAGAATACGCGCGATAAATAGGGCCAACCGGGAAACTATATGAAAATTTTATTCTTCGGCGATATTGTCGGCAAACCAGGCCGAGAAGCAATCAAAAAAATACTGCCTAAATGGAAAAAGAAATATCAGCCGGATATTATTATAGCTAATGGAGAAAACTTGGCGCATGGCAAAGGAATAACTGAAAAATCCCTAAATGAAGTTTTGACAGTCGGCATAGACCTTATTACTTCCGGAGACCATATCTGGGATCAAAAAAGTGTAATCGAACTTTTGGAAGATAAAAAAATACCTCTGATTCGACCGGCTAATTTTCCTCCAGAGACGCCTGGCCAGGGCTATCGCTTTATTGAATTAAGAACCAAAAAAATATTGGTAATAAACTTGATTGGCCGAGTATTTATGCGTGAACAATACGATGACCCCTTTAGAACAGCAGATGAAATTTTAGAACAGGAGGCAGAAAACGCTGACGTTGTAATTGTTGACTGGCATGCTGAAGCAACCTCAGAAAAAGTTTGTTTAGGATGGTATCTGGACGGCCGTGTTTCAGCTGTTCTCGGAACTCACACTCATATCCCGACAGCTGACGCGCGCATTCTGCCTCAAGGCACTGCCTATATCTCTGATGTTGGCATGGTTGGCGTCAGAGATTCCAGCTTGGGCGTTGATAAAAAAATCGCTATAAAAAAATTTCTTACTCAAATGCATCTCAGATTAGAAATGGCCGAGGGAGGACCAGTGGAAGTGAACGCAATTCTGCTGAAAATAGACAAAAAGGGCAAAGCCGATAAAATTGAAAAACTCCAGGAAATTGTTGATATTTAGAAAATGACTTGCTAAAATCAATAATATAGCTAAAATTAAAAAAGAATAATAAAGGTCGAAAAACATTAACAACGAACAATAAATAATAAACATATGACTAAAGATGAATTAATTGATGCAGTAGCCAACAGCTGCTGTTCTAAAAAAGAAGCCAGCGATGCGGTCAATGCGGTTCTTGATACCATTACTAAGACATTATCCCAAGGCGGTGATATTGTTTTGACCGGCTTTGGCAAATTCAGCGTTTCTAAAAGAGCGGCCCGCATGGGTGTTAATCCGCGAACCGGCGAAAAGATTAAAATTGCCGCTACAACAGTTCCTAAATTCAAAGCAGGCAAAGCGTTAAAAGACGCTGTTAAATAGGAACGACCTTTTAGATTGCTTTTGAAAGCAAAACAAAAAGAGCGAAATTGTTTTTCGCTCTTTTTGTTGTTTCTAAGAACCAATACCCAAAGCAAAAAACGCCCGGCAAGATTTCTGCCGGACGCTAAAATTGAATCTCGTCTAACGCAAAGGGTTTTCCCATAATTGATAGATCTCTTTTAATCTTTGAGTAATGACCTCTGAATTAGTATAAGAAATTCTCAACTGATTCGACAAAGCGGCTATGGCGCCTAATTTGAATCGCATCTCTGCTTCAGGCCGACTTAAGTTAATATTTTTAAGTAAATATTCTTGAAGGTTTTCCTTATTTTTCGTTCTTTCTAAACTAATAAAGAAATAACCAATTCCATAATAAAAATCATAAAACTCTATCAATTCGTCAAAGTCAATAATGGATACTTTTCCTTGTTCGTCCACCAAAAAATCAATAAAATCTACCGCAGAAAGCCCATAACCATAATCAAGCAATAGGTCTCGATTTTGCTGTTCAATTTCGCGAAGATCATCATAGAATTTTCCAAGGACTGTTTTTGTTTTGACAGGTAAATCATTGTATTTCCCAGCTTTATAGAAATCACGAAAACGAATAATTCTTTCCGGCATTATAAAAGAACACTGCTTGCTGTTTATTTTTGCCATCTGTTGTAATATTCTGATCGCCTGATCTATCTTGTCTTTACTTTCTTGAAAAGTTGCTTCTTTGAAATAAGAAGGCATTTCTTTTCCAACGTACTCAGCGACAAAAACAAGGTTAGATTCATCAATCGCCAGCAACTCTGGACAAGGAATCTTACCCTCTGATAATCGATTATACATTAGGATATTATTGTTAAATCTTTCTTTGTTTTCTTGATCTGTATTGACATAAATAGTAACAACAACTTTTCTATTATCAATATCTAACAACAATACTCGTTTGGAATCCCCCGAATGATGAATCCACCTTTTCGCTTTATCGTCTAATCTTTGGATATTTATTGAATTCTTTCCCATTTTCATCTCCTTTTTATCAATCCTTTAACGCTTCTTGGATTATGTCTTGGATTTCATCATCGCCTGGAATGTATGGCTTGCTGAATCTGGTTCTAAGCAAATCATCCACATTAGCGTAACTATGTCTAAGAAAACGCAAAGCAGTAATCAAACCTTCTCGGTCTTGATTAATTTTTCTGTGATAAGGCCTTAATAAATCATAGACAACATGGGGCTCGCATTTTGGACAGGGCTTGCCTTGAGATCTAGCTACAAAGGCCTCTATTATTTTCTTGTTATCACGAATAGCGGCTATTGTCCTGTGCATACCGTCTAACACCTTATACTTTTCGTCTTCAAAACGAACAAGAATAGGCAAGTCCTTAAATTTTGCCTCTGAAAAAAGAGTAGCTGCTTCTGAATCAGCAGCAAGTAATTCCCTAAGTTCCTTCGGAGACCTCTTACAACGATCAATAATCACCGCGTTCCATTGTGGATTGGTGCCCGTTAAATAAAGATTGTTAATTGATAAACTTTCCTTGCTCCACTGGACTGTCTCGTCGGTAATATAATCAGCAATCCAATTCATAGCCGCGCTACAGCAAGTAATTAACTGCTCTATTGGCTCTTGAGCGCTTTCGGTCTTTTCTTTGATGTGTTGAGTTAAACGCTTTAAAAACCCTTTGTCTGGAAAATTTGTCTTAGTCATTAGACATCCTCCTTGCTTTGATTTTGATCGTGAATGTACATTAGTTTTTGTTATAGACATATAGACATAAATAATTTTTATCTGGAGCGGGTAGGGGGAATTAAACCCCCGTTATCAGATTGGAAATCTGAAGTAATAATCACTATACGATACCCGCAATAATCTGGTCGGGGATGCGAGACTCGAACTCGCGATTTCTTCGTCCCAAACGAAGCGCCTTAGCCACTAGGCTAATCCCCGTTATTTCTTATTATTACCCTACAACTGTTTTAAGTCAAGATTGAAATTGGCGTTGATTTCTTATTTATGGTATATTGTGATATAATAATTAATAACCAATTATAACTATGTTCCTCAAAAATATCTGCCAGCAATTAAATTTCGTTGCCCAGTGCAGAAGATATCATCTGCCTCTTTGGCAATGTCCAAACTTTTTATTTTTATTAACCGGCCTAATCACTATTTTAGCCATGCTTAGCACTTATACCATTGCCGTCAAATATACTGAGCCGGAAATAGTCGCGCTTATTGTTATTAGCGTAACAGTTTTCTTAATTATTATTGGCCATTTTATCATCCAGGGATTTGAAAAATTAGCTCAAGCCAATCAGATGAAATCAGAGTTTGTAAGCATTGTATCTCATCAATTGCGCACGCCCTTAACCGGTATCAAATGGGCAATAAACTTAATGACGCACCAAAAAGCGACAAAAGAAGAACTTGAAGGGCTAAAAGATATCAAAGAAAATAATCAACGGATGATTAATCTTGTTAATGACTTGCTTAATGTTTCTCGAATTGAACAAGGCCGGCTAGGATTGCGGTCGGAAAAAATTTCTTTGGAAAAACTAATTCAAGATTTAATGAAAGAATACGTGACCATAGCTAAAGCCTGTAATATTCAGTTATCGTTTGAAACTGTAACAAATCCGCCATTGGTCTCTGTTGACCCGCAAGGTATAGAAATTGTTCTCCGTAATCTGCTAGATAATGCTGTCAGATATATCAAAGGCGAAGGAAGAGTTGAAATTAAACTTGTAAAGAAAAATGAATTCATAAGGTGCGAAATCAAAGATGATGGAGTAGGTATTCCAATAGAAGACCAGAGAAAAATCTTTCAAAAATTTTTCCGCAGCCGAAATGTTATGAAATATCAAACTGAAGGAACCGGATTGGGTTTATTTATCAGCAAAGGAATTATTAGGGCCTCTGATGGTAAAATAGGATTCCAAAGCCAAGAAGGAAAAGGATCAACTTTTTGGTTTGAACTACCAATTAAAGCATGAATTTATGAATTAAGAATCAGGAATAAAAATTATTCATGATTCGTTATTCATGATTCGTTATTCTAAATTATATGAAAACTATACTATTTATTGAAGATGAACCAGGACTACAAAAGACAGTGGGGCGGTTCTTGGAAAAAGAAGGATATGAAATCAACAAAGCTTTAGATGGAGAAACAGGCCTAAAAATGGCTGAAAAAATTAAACCAGATTTAATACTTTTAGATCTGATTCTGCCTAAAAAAGACGGTTTCGAAGTCCTTAAAGAGCTAAAAGAAAACGAAATAACCAAAAACATCCCTGTGATTGTCCTGACAAACTTAGAGGAAAGCGGTGATGTGGAAAAAGCGCTTTCCCTGAAAGCAACCACATATTTAGTTAAAGCCAATTATGAATTAGCAGAGGTGGTTGATAAAATTAAACAAATCCTCAACCAATAAAATTCGAAATTCATCATGCGTGTTGAAGATTCGCAATTAAGGGCTTTTATTCTTGATACTGGATTAGTTGATAAGAAAAAGTTATCACAAGCCGAAATCCAGGCAACAAAAACCAAACAGAGTTTGGCCTTTGTTCTTATTAAAGAAAAAATCATTACCAAAGAACAGCTGAATAAGCTCAAAGCATATATTTTGGGCATTCCATTTGTCAATCTTGAAAAAGAAACTATCCCAAAGGAAATCCTCCAAATTATTCCAGAACCAATTGCCCGGCGCCATAATATTATCGCTTTCAGAAAAACAGGAAAAGAATTAGAAGTAGCCATGGTTGACCCGGAAGACCTCCAAACAATTGAATTTATCAAAAAGAAATCCGACCTTAAAATCCTGCCGCGCTTAACCAATCTTGCCAGCATTAAAAACGCTCTCAAACAATACCAGAAAACCTTAGAGGCGGAATTCGGCGAACTGATTAAAGACGAACTTAAAATAAGCGCTTTGCCCGAAGAAAAAGAAGAAGAAATCCCAGAAGATCTGGAAAAAGCGGCTGAAGAATTACCCATTATTAAAATAGTTGACACCCTTTTGAAACACGCTATCCTGCAGCTGGCCTCTGACATCCACGTTGAACCAATGGAAAAAGAAATAATTGTTCGCTACCGAATTGACGGTATCCTGCACGAGACCATGACATTGCCTAAAAGAGTGCATCCCGGCATTATCGCGCGAATTAAGGTTTTATCCAATTTAAAATTAGACGAACATCGGCTGCCGCAAGACGGCCGTTTTAAAATCGATACCGAGGATTATAAAATTTCTTTCCGTGTCTCAATTCTGCCAATTTTTGACGGAGAAAAAGCGGTCTTACGGCTTCTGCCTGAAGATTCTAAGGGATTAACTCTGGAAAAATTAGGATTAGGAGGCGAAGCGCTAGAACAAGTACATAGGAATATTAAAAAGCCGAATGGTATGATTTTAGTTACTGGTCCGACTGGCTGCGGTAAAACAACAGCTCTTTATACAATTATGGATATACTCAACGAACCCGGTGTTAATATCGCCACAGTTGAAGATCCGATTGAATACCGCATGCCACGCATCAATCAAACCCAAGTCAAACCTAGAATTGGCCTAACTTTCGCCAACGGCCTGCGCGCCCTGGTACGTCAGGACCCGGATATAATTATGGTTGGAGAAATTAGAGATAATGAAACAGCCAGCTTAGCTATTAACGCTGCTTTGACCGGCCACTTGGTTCTTTCCACCCTACACACCAATAGCGCAGCCGGCTCATTTCCGCGCTTAATTGATATGAAAGCAGAACCGTTTTTAATTGCTTCAACAACCAACCTTATTATTGCCAAACGATTAGTTCGCCGGCTATATCCAGAAACAAAGAAAAAATACAAACTAACTCTTGACGAAATTAAAAGCATTGGCAAGGAAATAAATCTAGAAAGAGTTATAAAAATTTTGCACAAAGAAAAAATTATCGGGTCAAAAGATAATTGGCAGAATATTGAATTTTATCGTCCGGGCAAATCAAAAGAAAGTCCGGACGGCTATAAAGGCCGAGTTGGTATTTTTGAGGTTCTTGAAATTAGCGAACCGATCAAAAACTTAATTATTAAAGAAGCCACGACTGATGCAATCCAAGAACATGCACAAAAAGAAGGCATGCTCACTATGCTAGAAGACGGTTTTATTAAAGCAGTGCAGGGAATAACGAGTATTGAGGAAGTTTTGAGAGTAACCAAAGAATAATTTTAACAATTGTGCCTATATATCTATACACCGCCAAAACACAAACAGGCCAGACCAAAACTGACTCAATGGAAGCGCCTGATAAACATGAATTAGCCGCAATCCTGCGACAACAGGGCTTAGTTTTAATTTCTGCTCATATGCCTGAAGGAATTAAAGACAAATCCAGTTCAAAATGGCTCTCTTTACAAAAAATATTACAAAGATTTGGAAAAATTTCCTTGGTTGAAAAAATGATATTTACCCAGCATCTGTCAATAATGATTAAAGCCGGACTTTCTCTTAATCAATCGCTTAGGGTCTTAGCAGATCAAACTAAAAGCCCTAAATTCAAAAGAACCATCAATCAAATTGAAAAAGAAGTCCGTGAAGGACAATCTTTAAGTAAGAGCTTGTCTAAACATCCCACGATTTTTGATAATTTGTATGTCAATATGGTCCAGGTAGGGGAAACCGGCGGCAATTTAGAAAACGTATTAAACATACTAACCGAACAAATGAGAAAAGACCACGAACTGCTTAGTCGAATTAAAGGCGCAATGACCTACCCAATAGTTATCATTGTAACAATGATTGGTGTTGGAATCCTAATGATGATCAAAGTCATCCCTAAATTAACAGCTATCTTTACTGAACTAAATATGGAATTACCTTTAAGCACTCGGTTTATTATTGGCTTAAGCAACTTCCTTCAAAAAAATTCTCTTCTGGGATTAGCCATTTTAATCGGGCTTTTCTTTTTAGTTAAAATGGCTATGAAAAATAAAGATGTTAAAAAAATTCTGCATAAAATTTACCTTGTTTTGCCCATCACCGGTTCCATAACAAAAAAAATTAATTCTGCCCGTTTTGCCAGAACCCTTAGTTCGCTCATTGAAAGCGGCGTAGCTATCGTCAAATCAATGCAAATAGTAGCCGGGACTTTAAACAATGTCAATTTTAGAGACGCGCTTATTATTTCAGCTGAACAAGTACAAAAAGGGAAAGACTTAAGCACATCTCTTGCTAAGTACAGCAATCTATACACGCCAATGGTAATTCAAATGATAAAAATCGGCGAGGAAACAGGCAGTTTATCTGATGTGTTAAAAAATCTGGCTGATTTTTACGAAGAAGAAATCAATAACATAACTAAAAATCTTTCTTCGGTTATTGAACCAATTATTATGGTTGTTGTTGGCGCAGCAGTCGGTTTTTTCGCTATTTCAATGATACAGCCAATGTATTCAATGATAGGCGGGGTATGAGGAAAAATAAAGGTTTTACTCTAATTGAGTTTTTAATAGTTATTTTCGCCATAGCGATTCTAATTGTTTTAAGCGCGGCTGGTTATCGTTTTTTTGAAAAGAAAACCGAACTTGAAAATACCGCTCAAAACATCTTAGCAACTCTGAAACTCGCTCAAAGCAAAACCCTTGCTTCAGAAGAAGCCTCCCAATACGGAGTAAATTTTGAAAGCGATAAATATACTTTATTCAAAGGAGATGCTTATCTGCCCGCGGCTGCTGATAATAAAATTCACCAAATACCCAACCGTTTAGAAATTTATAATATAAATCTAGCCGACGAGGGAAGCAGTGTTGTCTTTCAACGCATTGACGGAACTACTGAACAAAACGGGACTATTGGCCTAAGAATAATCTCAAAGCCAACAGAAACCAAAACCATCACAATTCAGCCATCTGGCCAAATAGAATCAAACGCTGTAGGCGCTGAATGCTGTACAGACAACCGTATATCTGACACCAG
>Ga0114923_10002476_pt1 | contig 12500 bp, 11 predicted proteins | sample SumtaG_FD_89578 | JGI IMG/M metagenome (GOLD analysis project Ga0114923, IMG submission 89578) | Deep subsurface microbial communities from Indian Ocean to uncover new lineages of life (NeLLi) - Sumatra_00157 metaG | ecosystem: Environmental > Aquatic > Marine > Oceanic > Sediment | place: near... | reverse complement strand
TATCCTCCGGCATACGAGCCAGGTTCATTGGAGAGGCCTTTCCGTTTTCACCTTCAAGAAAACCTTTAAGTCTTTGAATAAACTCATCATTCTCATTTTCCACATTCGGATCAAGCGGATCAACAAATACCTTTTTTAAAAATTCACTCATATTATTTATTCTTATAACTTTCAATATTCATTTTATTTATTATTACTTGTCGTTTCAGGTAATCGTGGAGAGTGTGTCGCAACTTTAATGCTTTTATTTTCAGCTAAAAGTATTCCCTCCGATTCTTGGTAAGAAGGTCGTGAATCCGATTTTCTTTTTTTATCTTTTTCCTCTTTTCTCTTTGTTCTTGACTTTCTTATCCTTCCAATAAATCCTGTTTTCTTTTTTTGTTCGTTCTTCTCATTGGTTTTAAACTGTTTCTCAACCTCTATATTCATGGGGTTCATCAGTCCATCAATTAGTGATTTTGCAAAATGTTTACCCGCTTGGGAACCCTGTTTTTCAGTTACTTCATTAAAACCTTCTTTAAAACCATGAATAAATCCCGGTGTTTTATTTCCCGGTTGTTTCTTTCCCTTCGCTTTACTATTCAAGGGTTCTGTAAATATTTCTTTCCAGTTCATTTCATTATTTATTTAGTATAATTAATGCACGTCCTATAAGTATAAATCAATATTTAAAAAAACACCGACCCGTACGAATATAAAACTGTTTGCAAAAAAGAAAAAAGAGAGACCTCAAGTGGTCAAACTTTGCAAAAAACAGTCGTATCGTACGGATCGTCGTGAATGAAAGAAATAAGATAGGTCGCCTAGCATTAAAGCTGGCATATGGAGGCGACCTACCTCTTTGTGGATTTATTGTTGCTCCCATCTTACGGGCCAATGTAGTTACCGGCAACGCAACTGCAATGAATGTAACCCGAAGCAAAACCTGCGACAGGTTCAATCAATCCCCGAAACGAGCAACCCAGGTACTCATTGGAAGATATCCATCCAGTTACTCTTATTTGAGTGCCGTTCGGAATTTGTCCAATTTTGGCATGATCTTTTGAAGATCCATCGCGAAGGGTGCATGTGTCACCTTCTCCGGGTGGCATGTTTATTCGCCATTGTCCTTTCGGAAAATCTTCGTCAGGTTGAGGTGTTTCATTGGGTGACGGTTGGTCAGCAGGAAGCTGATCCCCAGGAGATAACAAATCTGGAGAGTTTCCGAGTGCCACCATCGAGACATTCCAACCATCCGGTCCAAATCGTATCGCCCTGGGAATACCAACATCCCTTAACAACCAAATAACTACGATTGTCAGAATCGCTGTTCCTCCGATCAAAAGCACCGTTCTAAAAATTCCATAGTTTCTGAGTAGCCAGGCTACAACCCATACGACTAGACAGAAACCAGCAAATCCAAGAACTACAATGACCGTAAGAAACCAGTTATTTACCAACCAGTCCTTAAGTTGTTCCCAGTTTGGATCGCCACTTGTGCCTGTTTGTAAAAGTAAACTTACTATCATGAGGTACATTATTTGCCTCCTAAGCAAAAATTATTTTGGGAAATTAGTTAATTTTGGGATTTACCTCCTTCCTAGCTTTGAAATAAGCTAAGGTGATTTTCTCCTTATTAATTGATTAGACTTAAAAATCTAATTTTCCCCCATCTGTTACAACTTCATAGTAATCTTTCAACCTTTTTGGAAAGCCTGGTTCGACAATAAAGTTACCTTTTCTACAACTTCTGTATCCGCCTTCATAAATGAGAAGAAACTCTCTCAACGAAAGTAGATCGTCTTCGCCCCTGCATTCTCTAAACATTGCTTTTTCGGAATAGCTTTCCCAGAGTCCGAGCCAACACGTAAATTGGATATTAAAATCCATTCGCTTTTTACTTATACACCCGAAGTCTGCAACACCGGGATATCTGTAATAGTTCGAAGCGCCGGATTCTTCAATCCAGATGCTCATACTGATTGCCGGGTCATAACCTGCGCTTTTAGACCGTCTTACAACTTCGTTATAATTAAGCCTTATATTTCTATAGTTAGGCTGCTGAAGTCGTGACTGAATTAGAGCAGTTATCATGTCATCCAAGGGAAGCAATATTCCGCTTCCATAAGGACCGTCTCTCGCAGGTGGAGAGGGAAATGGGATATTAATGCCTGTAAACTCTTCGATTGTCTCGATAAGCTCATAAGCCTTCTGAACAATTTCGAATTCCCACAGACCTTCCCAAGCTGATTCTATTGCCTGATTAATAACGTATATCCCAAATGCAGTACCAATTGCAGGTACAAGGATAACGATTATCAGAAGAATACAACCATACTTTAGGCAACACCTCTTGAAACTACGAGGTATCAATTGCCAGATACAAAAACTTACTACCAATATGTCTATGACCGGTGTAACTTTTTCTGCAAGGAATACTAAATAAGCTATCCCTACTACCAGCCATATCCACTTCCAACTTCTGTTGTCGCCAACGTATACTACTTTTGTCGGATACCGTGTACGCATGAATGCGTTTACAAATATCGTTCCTACTACCAAGACTGCTGACAATAATAGAAGCCAGTTTTTAATTGTTGATTCTCCGCTAAACCAAGTAGAGAAACCGTGATAGCTGATGTCTCTTATAATGCTTGGTATAAACAATAGGAAAGCGATTAGGACTACGGTCCAATTTTTACTTTCATTGAATACATCACGGATAATCTTTTTAATTAATGGTAAGTTGTCGGCAATTCCCAGAAGAAACTGCCCCGTCTTATCTGATCTTCTAAAAAATATTAACCAGATAAGGAAAAGTAGGAATACGATTCCCAGAACAATTAGTAGCCAATTGAAATTAGTTGCGGGTGATTGTTCATAGGTTTTTACGACCCAGAGCCTTATGATGTCTTCCTCGATCTGCCAATTCAGTTTTACTGAATAAAGATATTGATTATCTATCTCAATGTCCTTTTCCCTATCGTTCGTACATGGATATTGATCTGTTGGAATGCACACAGTGCAATTCCACTCATTTGGAACACCTGGGATTGGCGATTGATGAGTCGGATCGTCACAGACTACAACTAAACCCTCGGAGGATAACACATATGCGACCATACTCGCCGTATGACATGCTCCGTCACCAATACCAAAGCCGGGTGGTATAACCATTCCCTGACCTTGTTCGTAATCTTCAGTGCCATAAAATTCATTGACACTAGTTTCCCCTGGTTTAATTTCCCATGAACCGACAAAGTTCTGAAGATCCATTTTCAGCAATTTCTCCAAGTCATACCCGGAACTTACCCAGGCAAAAAAAACTCGGATATTATGTTGATATTGGATGTTCCCGGGTTTCTGATAAGAAATCCGGAATTCATAGATTCTGGGTGGTTCATGAACAGGCGGTTCTTCGTCGGGAGGTTTAATTCCCTTGAAGAAATTTGTAATCGACTCTATCGCCTTTTGAATCCGCTCAGTGATCTTTCCAAACCAATCCTCTGTTGGAGGTGGTGGTGTTGGAGGTTTAGAACCAGGCTTCGATCCAATGCAGTTCCAAAACTGGTCATGGTCCGGAGTATTCGTATTCGTTTTCATATTCCGAAACCATAGGTGCGGATGGGGAATCCCATTCGCATTACCAATTGAATCATTCAAAGCCAATTGTTCACCGGCTTTATACCCTTGAAATTGCCTAGCTGTTATATTCGCATGAAGAAATCCCATCTCCCATGTTCTTTCTTCATTTTGAAACTTTAATACTGTGTTATTAAGCCCGTCTTCCCCAATATAGGAAACAACTCCGTCAAATGGCGCCAAAATTGGTACACCTTTTGCAGTAATTAAGTCATAACCTGTTATTGGTGATAAGGGTGTACAGGAACCGTCTTCACATCCGTGATGATATCCTCTACTACCCAAATACCAGTTCGTTCCTTTCGGAAAAACGAAACAAGGCCCTTCGGAGTATTGTGATTCACCTAAAAATTGAGGAAACAACGCGGCAAGGAGTATTATTCCAAGCGCGCAGAAGAAAATCTTTGCACGCATTGGAGCACCTCCCGTTTGCGTTTATATTCTTACCTTTTAATCTTCCAGTCGTATATCAGCTTGCAAACAAACATTGTGCAAACAAAATTCGCTGCAACATATGTTGAAGCACAAGCAAGAATTGCTGGAAAGCCGATAATTATTAATACCGGTATGGTAATTAAGGCCAATGGAACCAAATATTTCATTAATCCCGGAGACTCTTGGGCAATTAATTCAATTAACTCCCATAATTTGATTGTTTCCATACTCCACTCTCCACTTTTCGTTAATTGGTTTATCAGCTTAAGGAACCATTCCAAAAAGCCGGTTATATGTAGATCTCAAGTGCTGCAGTCACCCGAGACTAAGAGTCAACCTTTGTTAGGTTATTTTTTTACGTTTGCATTTCTTGTTGGTGCACTTGCCATTTTTAAGAGCCCACCCGCAATCACATCTCAATAATGCTTTACAATTAACACATCTTTTTCGATTTCCGTCTGATTCAGGTTCTCCACAGCAAGGACATAGCATTGAAATGTCTCCTATTGAACTAACTATTTGATAATAATCACCTTCGTATTTCTGCAGAATGAAAGGTGAATAAGAACTTACACATAAAGCCAATTAACTTTTTTAAAAATCCTTCATTCACTTGTTAAAGAGCAATTGCTGCAAGGCAGTTGCAACAACATAAAACTTAATATGGTTGCCTTTATAACAAAAAAAGAGCCGCAAAAGGCTCTTAAAAAGCTTCCATTATTACTAATATATTAACTAACCGTCTAAACATATATAAATATTTTGAAAAATTAAATAGATATAACTACTGCATATCATATGATTATAGGCTTCCTGCAGGATTGATCTTATAATACTATATAATCAAAATAAGTCAAGGCTAGTGGCTTAGTTTGTCAACACGTTAATATAACTTATAGGTGAAGTACTATAAGTTTACATACAAACTCATTCAAACATTTAACATTTTTCGACTTTTTTTTGAGGTACTTTCATAAATTGATTACCAAGAGACCCTGTAATTGGTAATGTTTCTCTTTTCTACTACTCTATTTTCGATTTTGAGAGTAGCTCAGTTATGTAGGTTACTGATGAAGAGTAAAGAGGAAACAAACTTGTTTACGTAGAGTAGTAGAAATTGATATGGAGTAATATTTTTACTTAGTGATTTGAAAAATATGTAGATTTTTTGAAATGGCATTTTCACACCATATTTCACGGACGGTTCTGTACCTGTAAATGAAGAATATTACGCCATTTTTTGTAGTGCTTTTAACCTCTCAGTTACCGGAGGATGAGTGTTAAATAATCCCGAAAACCATCCTACTTTTGATTTAGATTTATCCTTAAATGGATTTTCTATATAAAGATGTGCCGTAGCCTTATTTGCAGCTTCAAGCGGTTCACGGTCACTCTCAATCTTTTGAAGAGCCGAAATAAGTCCTTGTGGTTGACGTGTTATTGAAATTGCCCCGGCGTCCGCAGTGAACTCACGACTTCTTGATATTGCAAGTTGAATCAGTTGAGCGATAAAAGGTGACAGAATTGCAAATACAATACCGAGTATCATAAAAACCGCATCTATTTGACTTGATTTTCTGCTTCCTCTTCGTCCTCTGAAACTTACTCTTAGGAAAAAATCTGCAATGAGAGCGATTGAACCTACTAGAACGGAAACTATTGACATAAGGCGAATATCAAAATACCTTATATGGGAAATTTCGTGTGCGATGACTCCTTCAAGTTCCGACTTAGTTAATTTCTGAAGTAATCCGGTTGTCGCGCATATAACTGCATGTTCAGGGTCCCTACCTGTTGCAAATGCATTGGGGGCAGTATCTTCGATTACATAAAGTTTAGGTTTTGGAATTCCGGTGGCTATACTTAAATTCTCGACAGCTGTATAAAAATTAAAATGTTCTCTTCTACTTGCAGGTTTTGCACCGGATATTTTAAGAACGATCTTATCGGAATAATAATAACTTCCAAAACTCATTAATCCGGAAAGAATCAAAGCAATGCCGACAAAACCCAATCCTCCCGGTTCATAACCCAGATAAACCGAAAAGGCTTGGGACATTACATAGAAAACAACTGCAGTAAAAATAAGGAACAACACTATAACAATAGCGCTTTTCCTTTTATTAGAAGCAATCGCCTCGTAGATATTTACCATTTCTTGTACTTAAGCTTGAACTTATAATTTAACCTTAGGTGTTTTTAAATCTGACGCTTTAGTTTCGACATGTTCACCTGATTCCGGAGTAATAAGCCCTTTTTGCTCTTCGAATTTAAATATGTTCGCAACAACATTTGTCGGAACACTAACTCGTTTAACATTAAAGTCAGCTGTTAAGTCAATAACCAGTCTTCGGGCGTACATAATTTTATCTGACGTATCTCGAAGCTCATCCATAAGTTTGGTAACAACATTTGACCCCTTAAGTTCGGGGTTGCTTTCAACAATTACTTGAATATTTGGCAAAATTGATGCCAGTTTGCTCCCCGCATCAGCCATCTTCTGTACGTTTCCCGATTTAACAGCAGCGTTTATAGCGCGTCGGGCATCTGTTAAATCCTTGTAAATACCCTTCTCGTGTTTCAAATATCCCTTTGCCGAAGATTCCAAATTTGGAATGAGGCTTGCTTGTCTTTTTAGCTGATTTCCAATTTCCTGAACAGCTGCTTTTATTCTTGCCTTGCTTGAAACAAAAAAGTTATATGTGGAAACTACCCATATTAATATCGCTACTAGTGGAATTAATAACCAAATCATCTTTTTCTCACCTCCTCGAGTACATTAAAATTATATTATATAATACGACATCCGCCAATAAAACTTGGCACAAGGTGTCCCCGCAGCAGCGGGGCCAAAAGTCGAGTGCGAAGTTACGGCGGACTTTCTTATTCTATCATCTTCTTAAATTCTTCAAAACCCCTAGTATTAACCATGTTGTCTTTTGTCGCCCAACCGCGCCTCGCAACATACACTCCATATTGCATATTATCCATATGGTCTATATGATGAGCGTCAGTTCCTAGCGTAATTTTAATTCCGTTACTAATTGCTTCCTTTACAAGAAAATCAGGAAGGTCAAGTCTCATTGGGTCCGCATTGATTTCAAGCCATTTATTATTACTCCTGCAATAGTCAAACACTTTTTCCCAATTAATTTCAACTCCTTCACGCTCCCCCAATTTTCTGCCGGTGGGGTGGGCGAGTATCTTTACTTTTGGATGCTTTAATGCATTAAGTATCCTTTCTGTCATTATTTCTCTACTTTGCCTGAAACTTGAATGAATTGAAATGAGAGCAAAATCCAATAAATCTAATGCCCTATCATTTATTGGTAAATTCCCGTTTGGAAGTATATCAATCTCAAGACTATTGAACACATATTTTACGCTATGTTTTGATTTTCCTTTTAATGTACTATTTATTTCCTCAATAACATCTCTTTTTCTCTTAATTAGGTCATATAATTGATTGTCTTTATGTTTACTATGGCTGGGATTATGTTCTGTAAAAGCAATATACTCATATCCTAATAAGTCAGCCTTTTTAATAATATCTTTCATTGAGGAGGCGCCTACATCATGACTTGTTTCAATATCGAAGTCGGAGTGTATTTGCAGGTCAGCTTTTACATCCTTTAGTTCTAATAATTTCGGTATTTTATTACTAATTGCCACCTCTATTTCACCCATATCTTCTCTGAGTTCAGGAGGAATCCACTCCATCTCCAAATAATTATAAAAGTCCTTTTCCGTACTAAATCCTTTTACCTTTGACCATTTATCTTTTACTTTCTTCTTTATCCCATACTCGCTTAAACTTAAACTGGGACTTAAACCTTTTGCATACTCTCTAAGTGCAATATTATGATGTTTGCTGCCCGTAAAATGTTGAAGCAGTGCTCCGTAACCTTCCGGCCTTTGTACCATCAAATCAACTTGGATATTTCCGGGTAATATTATTGATGCCGTATGCTCTCCCCGCTCGATTACTCTATTTGCATTTTTATAGTTGCAAAAGTGCTCAATAACAACCTTTGGATTATTTGTTGAGACCGCCATATCAATATCACCAACGGTAGAAGCTTTTCTTTTTAAACTTCCCAATGTGTCGACTCTCAGACATTCTTTTTTCTTCTCCATCCATGAAATAATCTCCTCCGAAATATGTATAGCGTAATTTAGAAGATGGCGTTTCTTTCTACCCCTCATCTCTTTAATTGACGCGATAAAAGCCTCTTGAGAATCCTTTCCAAATCCTTCTAATTTCTCAATTTTCCCTTTTTCAGCTTTTTTCAACAGGTCGGCTAATGGTTTCTTATTAGACAACTTTAGCTTTTCTACAAGTATTGGTGCAGTTCTTGGCCCTATTCCGGAAACTGTAACTAGTTCAAACACCGAATTGGGAATACCCTTAGCAACTTTCTGAAAGTGTGTAGACTTACCTGTCTTAAATATTTCTCCCAAGTGACTTGCGATTGCCTCCCCTATTCCCGAAACATCGGAAAGACTTCCCTCATCCCAGAGGTCCTTTGCCTCGCTTGATAGATGTTCTACAGCATCAGCGGCTCTTTGGTAAGCGATAATTTTGAACCTGTTTTTATTTTTGTCCTTTATCTCGTAAGCCGCAGCAATACTACGCAGAAGCTTTGCAATCTCAACATTATTCATGTCTTTATGAATATTCATTTAATCTAATTATAGTCTATCGCTTAGGAAAAAATAATTAAATCGCTAAAATGCAAACCCACAATGATGACGGAAAGATATAGGTAAATTTAGTATTAATAAATATGATCCTTAATAACTTAGAATTTTTATGACCAGATAACGCTCGGTACCTAATTTCCTCCCGCATTTTGACTATGGAACCTACTCATGCTATATTTCGTCACACCTACAACTTAACATGAATTTAGAAATCGAGGGGAATTGGCCAACTAAAAGCACATACTCTTTCAGTCTACTTGAATCCATTAATAAAATTACACAGAGTGTTCTAGAAGGTCAGAGATTAGTTCCCGACTTGGGCGGCCAAATAGTATTCTTCACAGAAAAAAATGAACCAATACGACAAGCGACAATAAAACACTGTGGCGAAGATATCGGGGATTTATTAAATCATATTAAAAAGCGCAAATTCAAGGCAGAAAGGGACATACATGTTTTAGCGATGGTAGAGGCTAAACAACTATTAGAAACTATCAAAAAGTAATTTACCTCCTAAACTCTAATTATCACATTTTCCTCCCGGCATTGGAGCAGAGGGATACCCGTGTTTCACCCATTGTCCCTCGACACAAATCCAATCATCCTCGGGCCCGCCAATAACAAATCGAATAAATAACCAGGCAGTAATTATAATAAGTATCCAAAAGAAAACTTTTCTCATACTCAAATTATATCAATATCCGAAGATAAATATTGAATCTCCCCGGATTGGGCTTTTCGTGAAGCTCAATATTTACTCCCAATAAGTTTGGAGGGGACTGAACATAATTGGCCTATGTAAGTAATAAACAGTAGCACGTCCGTATTTTGTTGATCTATAATTACTCAATTCCGAATTATCTAAGTCGCTCCTTTTAGCAGAACTACTAACCAATATGTCATAATTATTCAAGGTGCCTAGTATATTAATGATATTTTTGCTGTTAACGAACACAATTCTTCCATCATTAATCAATCTTTGCATTTTATCTTTCCCCAAATATCGTACCAATGTATTACTATAGACAGAAAAGACTTCTCTTTCATGATAAATTACACGAGAACTATCATTATCATCGGTGTATGCAAGGACGAACTTCAATGCATCTTCTGTCTCATTCTTTAAATAATTCTCGACTTCTCTTTCATAATAAAAATAATTATGCAACTGATAGAAAACTACTCCAACCACCAAAAATACACCCACTATAGCCAAAACAGATCCCACCTTGAGGTGTTTTTTCAAAAATTCACTCTTATGAAAAAAAACAATATCTACAGCATATGTTATACAAAAATAGATAGGAATAATTGCGATATAATTCCTAGTTGGATTGGGTGCACCTATCCAAGAAAATGTTCCGGGGATGAGGGTGGTTGGCAGGAGCAAAAGAAACAGCAATGCAATTAACGAGTGTTTCTTTATAATATTTGTAACTAATAATATTATACCAAGCAAGAAAAATGGTACTAGGAATTTAGGATAAACAATAATATCTTTACTCCAATAGTTTTGTACAATTATAGATTTGCCAAAGGCGTTATAGAAATAATCCCCTGACAATATCTTTAACTGCTGAACGGTATTTTGAGTTACCTTGTTCACTATTTCTTTCATACCTATCCCGGAATTGTATTCATTTACTTGAGCTGCAATACTTTCGCCTCTTGCATAAAAGAATGACGAAATGTCTGTGTGGAAGTAACGAACTTGTATAAAAATTGCACAGGTTATCGGGAGCAAAAACAAAAATACATGTTTAAGTTTAAAACGCGAACTTTTTGAAAAATAACCTATCAAAACCAAAAAGATTAGAATTAATGCAACAACCCTAATTATTACGTATCCGTATGGAAACAATGCGATTACTAGTCCACCACAAAATGACAATAGGGACAATTCATCCTTGCTTTTAAACATCAGCATCACAGCTGATAAACCTAACAATACGAGAGATAAGCTGATATTAATTACTCCGCCTGACCTCTGAAAAACCAAAAACCATGGGGTAGAAGCCAGTAAAATTAGAAATATCAATGAAAACCTTTGACCAAAGTGTTTCTTTACCGAATGGTAAAACACTATCAGACTGAAAAATGTAATTAATGCCCCCACAACGCGTACGCCAAACAGATTAAATCCAAACAAACGCAAACCAGTCGTAATAGTTGCTATGTATACCGGAGACCTAAACCCTCCATGCAAATGCATGTCAGTCCACCGCCAAGTTACTTTGTCAGAGACATCTACGTTGTCTAGCACCTTTATGACTGCAGGATGAATAGTGTGTTCTACAACTGGAGCAAAGAAATTTGGATACGTTCCAAGTTTATAAAAAAGCGCAAAAAATATCACAAAAAATATTAAGATTGTCAAAACACTTTTTTTTGTTAGCAAGCCCAAAGAGAACTTTTTCATACCTAAAGTATAGCAAAATTGGCACCTACCCTAACACCCGCTCGCTTTTGGAAAGAGAACAGGGATTGAAAATGTTTTTCGCATAAGATTTTTCTTGTTAGCTGAATGCATTGCCGCGTAAATCAGGTTACTTCCGAGCTAACTTTTCAGTTTCTCCATTCCATAAGCTTCTTCAAATTTTCGCACTGATTTTTCTAAAGCTTTAATACCGTCTTCACTTAGCTTCACTTTTTCACCGCCTATCAAGTGTTGCCATGGTTTCGGGATGTTTATAATTGTATCGTCACCTTTTCGTGTTTGTTTTCCAACACTCAAAAGGACTAAACAGCGGGCCCCGTAGTGGTGTGGATCGCGGGTGTCAATTAGATGTTTCTGAAGCATAGGCACCGGAACCGGAAGATTTTCAATTTTTAATATTTCTTGAAATAAGTTATTTTCATATACTTTTCGAGGATTATGTCTTTCATCTTCGCTCCATCTACTTTTCTTTTTCTGCTTCCCCCAAAAATCACGACGAAATTTTTCTATCATGTCCCACAGTCTAGCAAAGGTAATAATCTTGAGCAAGGAAATTGATTTCTTGCCATGTTGTTTGTTTGAACTTTCCCATCTCAGCGTTCATGTATCAATTATACCAACCAACCCCGCATCGTTGACGATGTTCGGACAAGATTTTTGCAAATCTAGGCAAAAATACTTAGATTTTAAGAAAATGCAACAGATTGTAGATTAGAACCGCTGGCCATACAAGGGCTTTCAACAAACCAATCACTCCCGTCCCAAAAGAGGTTGCCTGTTGAATGAAATAGACTGCTGCACCTATAAAACCCAAGCACCAAACACCACCTGCAACCCCGGTGCCGCCATGTCTTTTTATCCCTTTTCTATCTCCACAATCCATATTTTCTAGTTTTTTAACTCCTTCCTCAATCACTTTCTTTATTTTCTCTTCATCGATTGAATATTTTTTATCAGCCATTAATATTCACCTCCTTCTTCTTTAATAATATCACAAAATAATTTTGTATTAGTTGACTGTGTGAGAAACTTTTTTAAGTACGGCTATTTGATTACAGATGGCCAAAAAGAACAAACCCGCCTAACGTTATAAAAGTAGTGATAATTATTCCTGCTATAAGTTGATTAACCGTGTGTCTTTTTAATCTTAATCTCGCCCAAAAGATTGCTGGGACGACAAAATATAGTACAGGAAGATTCCAATTAAACAGGAAGTTGATTATTAAAGCTGCAGCAGTGTTTAGGCTTGTATGTAAACTTATTTTCCAGTAGTTAGTTATGGCGAAAAGACAAATTAGAAGGG
>Ga0114923_10002475_pt1 | contig 12504 bp, 15 predicted proteins | sample SumtaG_FD_89578 | JGI IMG/M metagenome (GOLD analysis project Ga0114923, IMG submission 89578) | Deep subsurface microbial communities from Indian Ocean to uncover new lineages of life (NeLLi) - Sumatra_00157 metaG | ecosystem: Environmental > Aquatic > Marine > Oceanic > Sediment | place: near... | reverse complement strand
CTCAACGGGATAACAGGCTCAACCGATTAAGGACTAAGGTAGTGTCCAACTTGTTTGAAAACATTCGGGTGTTCATCCTGAAGTCGGGCAAGGAATTTCTCCGAACGCACGATAGGACTCCAGAGTGAGAAGTCTTCCCGGTCAAAGTCCATCCCCACGGCCAGCATATCGGCGAGGGTCCCGATGAGATGCTCATCGGGCTTGTAAATGGAGTCGCCGATGTCACCCACCCAGCAAAGGGGTGTTCCCAGGTAGCGATCATGCAAGTCCTGGTAGAAGTGTCGTGTGACGACGGTGCGAGGTTGAAGTCCCAGATCGGTGAAAGGTAATGACACACCTTCTGCGGCCACCTCAATGAGCGCCCCGTTGAAAACGGGGATGAGTTCGACCCCGTGATCGCTGCATATGCGGCAGATTCCTTCCAAACCCTCGAGGCTGGCGCAAACCGGAAAAAGAAATATCTTTTTAGGCCGGTGGTGCTGCAAGGCCTCCTCGACAAAATAGTTCAGCGTTTGGCCCGAAGCAATGCACTCTTCCATAATAATCCAGGTTTCGTCCTGCCACCATTCGCCCACAAAAGAGCTCTCCACGATATTCCAGCCGCGAAAACCCGCGCCGTCTTCAACCCGCGTAAGCTTGATGTAGGTGGTGTCGAGAAGCCCGGACCGTTGGAGAGGAGGATTGGCGTCCAGCAGGTCAAGCGGGCGCCCGCCCCAGAGGATGACAAACTGCGCCACCTTGCCATCGAACATCCTTTCGAAAAGCCGAATCATGTCGTGGCCCACTTCTTTTATCATCAGGAATTTTTCAGGCCCGCAGGCCTGGCGGCTGAGTAGAAATTCCTCGCCAAGTCCTCGGCCGGGAAAATCAACTACATAAATCCGGTCCGGGAGGCACCGGTCGCGAAAGGCGTCGTGCTCGGTAATCCTTTTCACGAGCCATATGTCTTTTCCACCGCGCGACATGACAACCTCTCCGAGGTCTTCAAGGAAGATCCGGTTCTTATCCGTATCCATCTTCACGGGTTCCCTCCTTTTTGAGCAGATACTGTATTGATTGACGAAAATTCCTCTTTTTCCGGGGGAATATTAAGATAAAGACGGGGTGGTGTCAAATTTAAATTGGGTAAACAATTACCTATTCTTTGACCAATTTTTTTCACAACAATCAAGCACCGCTTTGAAGCCATTAAAGTAAGCACCCGTAATCATTTAGATGTTTCTAATTTAATTTTTTCCTCCAAATTTTGCATGGATTTTGCAGTCCCTTTTTAGCAGGCGGCCAAAGGATCTTTAACAGTTCTAAAGATTCATAGTCGCGCCCTGAGGAATTAACTGCCAAATTACCGCCTTGCTGCCCGCCTGCCAGCATTCAATGCCTGCGGTTAAATTATCAAGCTTGTAGAAGCTTACCGCAAAAACTCATTAAAAAGAGTTTTCACTACCATAAATATTTTATTCAGGTAACACCCACCAGACGGGTCAATAGGAAAGGAGGAACATGGTTCAACACATTATCGCAAGCAATCCGGTTGAAAACCAATATCTACACTTAAGAAAAACCGATAGCCATCTGCGGGCCGAAATCAAAATTAGCAGTGACGATCTTGGGTATCAGTTTAAGCTCAGACAAATCGATGACCACCAGGGATGCTTTTTTGTTAGTAAAAATTCTTCTGTTTTAAAACTCCTGGATGTCGGTTCGGTAATGGATATGAAATATTGGACAGTCGAGAAAACCAGGAGGGTCAAATATGTCAGAGCAGAAATAAACAATATTACCAAACAAAATCATGAGCCTTTTAAAGGACATTATAAGATCAGCTTATCCATTTTGAAAACAAAGGGCCTAAAACTGGTGGATCCTGTGGATCAATTGTTAAAAGCACCCGTTGATGTCAACGATATGAATAGACCGCAGCAAAGGCTTTGACAGAAAAACGAGTTTCAACCAGAAGTAAATCCAAGGTTTGCATTAACGACATAAAGGGGGCATAGACCATACTTAAAATATTACTCATCATTGTGGCATTGGCCGCTATATATTGTTTATTTGCAGCCATCGCTTGCCTGGTGGCGGCGTCAAAGGAAATTGAGTTACCCGATATTGAGGATATCGAGATCACGGAATAATTGACCGCCTTAATTGAGCAGGGCCCAATTATGGGTCTATAAATGGTTTCTCAGATGTGCGTGCATCTTTTCTGGCGGGCTGTTCAACCTTTGCCGGATGGCGGATGACAGTAAAGGCAGGGCCGGTTTTTGGCTCTGTCTTTTTTTATGGATCGAAAAGGCTTTCTTTCTAACTTCTTGACTGCTAAATGAGATTTTTGTTAGAAATTGACCCTGGATACCTGATAGGAGATTGAGATGAGGAAATTTCTCACATACATGGCGATCGTGATTGGGGCATTATCTTTTACTTTGAGCTCTGAAGCAGTCGCTGAGGATCGCAGGTTCTTTGCCGGTGCCGGTTTGAGCTATGCAGTGGAGGACTTCGACGATGGCGACGTGAAAAAGCTTGCCGGCAGTGATACCATTGACAACGCCTGGGGTTTCAATCTTTTTGCCGGATACAACTTGTTTAAACATCTAGCTGTTGAAGGTAATTTCAACTGGTATGATGATTTTGAGGGAGAGGCCGGCGCTATCAATTTCGATGTCAGCATCTGGACGTTGATGCTTGATCTGAAAGTGATTTCTCCCTCTCTGTGGGAGGATCGATTGTTTCCCTATTTAAGAATCGGTGCCGGCTACATGGCCACGGAAGTCGATATTAATGGAAACACCCGGGATTATGGGGACTTCGCCTATGATGCCGGTCTGGGATTCGACGTGTTTGTTAAGGACCAGATCAGCATCGGCCTCGACGGCAAGCGCGTTTGGGGAACCGGCGATGTCGGAGAGTTTAACCACTTTGTGGGAACACTTCGAGTCGGTTATCATTTCTGATTCAAAGGCTCTCAACAATTGACACCCGGGCAGAATAAAATTAAAGCCATGTTATCATGTTATTTGATTCTTGCTTTTCCGGCTCCCTTTTTTCCTTGACCCGATCGCTTCCTGCAAATATCTCGGATAAAAGCAGATTACCCGTAAGACAATGATCGCTGGAAATTTTTCCGCATCCCTTTCTCTACTCTGTTATTAAATAAACGGGCGGCCGAATATTATGATACCAATAAAATTCTCGAGCTGGACAAAGTTCATAGAATTGATTGGTTAGTTAGCGAGAAACATAATAAAAAAGGTGCCAATGGAAAAATTTGGGTCGATGAAATTATGTTTTATTAGATTTTAACTTAAAAAAGCCCGTGTAATCGAATTTGCCATTGACACCTGTTTTTAATTCGCCCTATTCTTTGCCCATCACCACAGGATTTTTATCAAAGAAAACTTAGCTCAACCCATCAGAAAGGATAGTCGCTGATATGAGAGGAATTGTAAGTGTCATGTCCGGGATTTGCGGCATGATCACGGAGATCAGAGCCACAACGGATGATCCCTTAAAAAAAGTGCATCTCGAAATCAACACAAGATGTGAAAATATCCAAAAATTGGCGGAAGAATTAAAAATTGTAAATCCCATGGAAGAAATCAGTTTCCGTGGCGAAGGACCCAAAACATTGCGCATGGCGGCCAAGCACTGCAAGCACACGGCCTGCCCGGTGCCTGCAGGCATTATCAAGGCCATAGAGGTCGCATCCGGACTGGCTCTGCCAAAGGATGCCAGCATTCAGGTGTCGCAAGAAGAGGATTAGAGCCCTTTAGTTTTATCACGCACAAAGGAGAATAATCATGATAAAGGAGAGGGAACTTTGGGTGGCTTACCTGTTGTGGTTTTTACTGGGTCTTGTCGGGGTACATAAGTTTTATGACGTATAATTTTGACCCGGACAGATGGTACGAGGATGAGCGCGGAATGCTTGATGCCCGTTACAGGGCAGAAGAGATCAGCGAGCAGGAATACAAGGATGCCATCTCAGAGCTTGATCGCCGCTATGATGAAATGCTGGATCGCCTGGACGGGACCTATCAGGTTCCCAAATAAATCTCTCACTTTTATTTCAATACATAAGGAGAACCTTATTTTTTAACCATTTCTTTAATTTCTTCGACGATTTCAGGGTTGGCCAGGGTAGAGACATCGCCGACGTCCTTATCGTTGGAGATCGCTCCCAGAACCCGCCGCATGATCTTTCCCGAACGGGTTTTAGGCATATCCTTGACAATCCAGACCTTGCGCGGTTTAGCGATTTTACCGATTTCCGCACAAACCGTATCCGAGATTTTTTGAGCCAATCCATCACCGTCCTCAATCCCGGGTTTCAGGGCAATATACAGATCCGGCTCTTTGCCCTTGATTTCATGGGCCACCGGAACCACCGCCGCTTCAGCGACTTCTGCAACCACCAGGGCCGCCGATTCGATTTCCTTGGTTCCCAGACGGTGACCGGCAACATTGATGACATCGTCAATGCGGCCCAAAATACGGTAATAGCCGTCTGCGGATTCCACTGCTGCGTCACCGGTCATATAGGGCCAATCGCGCCAGTCTTTGCTGTTGGGATCTTTGCAGTAGCGGGCATAATAGGTGTCGACAAAGCGGTCGCGGTCGCCCCAGATGGTTTGAAATCCGCCGGGCCAGGGATTCTGGATACAGATGTTGCCGGCCTTGCCGGATCCTGACGGGATGACATTGCCCTCTTCATCGTAGATGACCGAATGAATTCCAGGCATGCCCGGCCCGGCGCTGCCCGGTTTCATAGGCTCAAGCGCCGGAAGCGTGCTGCACAAAAATCCGCCGGTTTCGGTCTGCCACCAGGTGTCCACGATCACCGCTTTACCTTTGCCGACAACCTCGTAATACCATTTCCAGACTTCAGGTTCGATGGGTTCTCCGACGGTGGTCATATGCTTGAACTGATAGTTGTATTTGCCGGGTTCACCCGGTCCGATCTTGCGTAAGGCCCGGATGGCCGTGGGAGCGGTATGAAAGATGTTGACGTCCAGTTCCTGGGCGATCCGCCAGGGCCGTCCCGCATCCGGATAATTGGGAACCCCTTCGTAAATAACCGTTGAGGCGCACAGCGCCAGCGGTCCGTAAACGATGTAGGAGTGCCCGGTAATCCAGCCGATATCCGCCATGCACCAGTAAACGTCTTCCGGATGGATGTCTTGAACGTACTTGGAGGTGCCGGCGGCATAGGCCAGATACCCGCCGGTGCTGTGCTGACAGCCCTTGGGTTTTCCGGTCGTCCCGCTGGTGTACATCAGAAAAAGCGGATCTTCAGCCGACATGGGTTCCGGGTCCACACGCTGCCCGTAATAATCTTTGAGCACGTCGTTGACGTAATAATCGCGCCCTTCCACCATTGGGGTGGGGCTCGATGTTTTGCCCGGATAGCGCTGCCAGACCAGCACTTTATCCACCTTTTGACCGTCTTTTTCGGCCAGCTCAACGGCGATGTCGGCGTTTTCCTTGTGATTCAAAAGTTTGCCGGCACGGTAATAAGTATCCATGATGATGAGCACACGGCTCTGGGAATCCACAATCCGGTCAGCGCTGGCTCTGCCGCTGAATCCCCCGAACACTTCGGAATGAATAACGCCCAGGCGGGCACAGGCCAGCATGGTAATGGGGAGTTCAGCCGACATAGGCATATGCAGCGTCACTCGGTCACCGGCTTTTAAGCCGGCAAAATCCCGTAACAAGGCCGCAAACTCGTTGACCCTCACATAGAGTTCCTGATAGGTGATATGCTCGATTTTTTCTTCTTCAAGTTCAGGAACAAAATGGATGGCCGTCTTATTTTTGTTGCGGGTCAGATGACGGTCTACACAATTGTAACTGGCGTTTATTTTCCCGCCGACAAACCATTTCCAGCAGGGCGCATCACTGGTATCCAGCGTCGTATGCCAGTATTCATACCAGTCCAGCAAATCCGCATATTCCTTGAAACAATTTGGGAAATTGTCCAGACTGAACCGTTCATACACGCCCGGGTCGGTCATATTGGCCTGGGCGATAAATTCCGCGGAGGGATGGTAATATTCTTCCTCACCCCAGTGCACCGCAATTTCAGCTTCCGAAGTTTCGACAACCTCTTTTTCTGCCATAATACTCCCTTTCTATGATAGTTTACCGGTCAGGTACCAACAAAACGTCTCTGAGTGTGCTGGAAGAACAGAACTGCCAATTGTAAGATCCTTTTTGATGGTAAAGGAGCTTATACCGCTTTCCATAATAATGCTCCGAATGACGGAAGTGCGGCATAAGGGGTTGTAGAAAAAAACGTTTGAATACCGCAACGTTTTTTTGACAACCCCTATAAAATACTGACATTGTTATATTAAAAATAAGCAGTTCATTTTTTAGTGCCACATTGTGACAAGACGTGTCAAGCTATTTTACTTTTTTATAAAATGATGAATAGGGCCAAAATTACTTTTTTCACTGCTTTTCTCCCAATTTATTTTTTGTCCTTGGCGGAGTCCAGTTCATCTTCCAACTCCTTATTTCTCCCCTTGAACCGATGTATCTGCGATTCAAGGTCAGATAGCATATTCTCCCGTCGGTACATCAGGCGAGGCTCCTTGAGCGCAGAGGCCTTATTCGGGTTCGCGGTAAAGCGCCAGGATACCGGAGCGTGCCAGCTTTTTGACGCCCATGGGTTCCAACAGCCGGATGAGGGCATCTATCTTTTCCTGTCTGCCGGTGACTTCGATAATGAAGTGCGTAGCACCCGTGTCAACAATTTTGCCTCTGAAGGTCTCGACGATTCTTAATATTTCAGTGCGGTCCTTTGGTTTGGCCTTCACACAAATCATGGCCATTTCACGCTTGACGGCTTCCTCGCCGGTCATATCCCTGACTTTTATGACATTGACCAGCCTGCGTACCTGCTTCATGACCTGCTCGAGCATATCCGGGTTCGTCTGGGTGGAGATCGTGATGCGTGACATTTTCGGATTGGCCGTCGGTGCGCCGCAAATGGTTTCAATATTGTAACCGCGGCTTGCAAAAAGCCCCGATACCCGCGCAGTCACCCCGGGTTCATTTTCAACCAGCATGGTAAGAACATATGTTTCTTTTTTCATTTCAACCCCTCAAGATTATCTGCCATTGAGTACTTGTCCGGAGCGGATAAACATCATTTTTGAGACAGTTGCGTATCATCAATAAAACCCATTAGCAGACGCATCAAAAAAGATCAATTAAGTATCAGGCCGCTTGATGCGTGACGAGACTTCCAGTCGATTCCAAGTTTCGGAATTAAAACTTGAAAATAAATACGTATTCATACAATAATAGTCGATTGGAAGTAAAACGCTTATTGTAAGACAAACGAAAGGTACGATACGATGCTGTCAAAATTTTACAATGAGGTTTTGGCGTTTGGCCCTGTGGCGGTTTTGCCACAGAATTTGAATGCCAAATGGATCCAGCGGTTGCAGAAGATGGCGGATGACTTTTTGGATAGTAATTTTAACCTGTACGAATGCAAAGATGTCCGCGAAATCGGCGACCCGATTATTGCCGCCAGTGTCTATGAAATATTACGATACCAATATGGTGATAAGTTTGATCTCACGCCACTGGAAATGGCGGAGAAAGTCGTGATATATGCGCTTTCGATCACCATGGAAACTGTTAACCGCAAATCCAATTACGGGTTGAAGCCGCCAAGTCTTGACAATATCCTTTCGATGGACCGAATCATTTCCTATAAAAAAACGAAACCGGAATTCGTAGAATTGCTGAAACAGGCCTGTATTGTCCGTGAGGCAGATAAAGGCTGGTTTCAGAATATTAAAGATAAGTTTATCTCAGGTTAAAGGAATAAGAAGCCGGGATCATACCTAAATCTTGCATGAAAATTAATGAGAATATGAAAGCCTCCGACTCGTTCAAAATTCAGGTAATCACTTGGAGAGGAAATCAACCATGGTTGACATCAAAGATACGGTGGATTTTTACTGGGACCCGATTTGCCCCTGGTGCTGGATTACATCGCGCTGGATGGTCGATGTAGGCAGCCAAAAGCAGATTCAGGTAAACTGGAAGCTGTTTAGCCTAAAAAAAATCAATAAGGGCCGTGACATACCCGAGCATTTTAAAATACTGCATGAAATCGGCCTGCGGGCACTGCGGGTGGCTGCGGCGGTTAGCAAAGAATACGGAAATGACGGCCTCGCAAAATTTTATACGGTTATGGGCACTCGCTACCATCATGACAGCGAAGATATCGACGAGCCGGATATTTTAAAGGAAATCTTGAAATCCAGCGGCTTTCCACCCCGGCTGGCAGATGCCGTCGATGAGGAAGTCTGGGATAAAATAATTGCCGCCGATATGGATCAGGCGATTGCCAAAGTCGGGACGGATGTCGGCGTGCCGCTGATTGTTCTGGACGGCGGTAAAGGCCCGGGGTTTTTCGGTCCGGTCTTCAGCCCGGCTCCTTCGGGAAAAGCGGCTGTTGAGCTGTGGGATGCGATTATCGTCACCGGCAGAACCCCCGGATTTTTCGAACTCAAGCGCACGCGGGAGGTCGATCCCCTTTTTGGAGAACGCCCGGATATTTAAAAACTATTTGGAAAGCTATACAAGACCCATCTTTAATTGATCGATAAATCGAGATTAGTTCAAATGGAACCTCAAACTTTTAGCTTACCTGAAAATAATCCTTTTCCCACACTGGATGTTGAAATTAGCCGGTTGAATAAATTTTTTACATCACTGGACCCGCAAAATTGGAAGGCAGCTACACACTGTCAAGGATGGACGGTTCGCGACATGGTTGCCCATCTCGACAGCGACGAGGAATATAACCAAGCCTGTCTGAACGACACCGTTGGAACCCTAATCGCCGATTTCACCAGCCTGGATGATTTTAATAACCGCCAGATTCAAAAGCGGGCTGATCTATCCAATGAGGAAATCCTTCACCGGTGGCGCGACCGGCAGGCTCACGTCCGTGAAAGGTGGGAAGAATTGGGCCTCAAGGCGAAGATTCCTACATTCATCGGGCCCTACCCGCTGCTTGCCCAGATATGGCATATCACCTCAGAATATGCCACCCACGCCGATGATATGGGCGTGCCGGTGCTACCCGCTGATCAAAACCCAAGACTCATGTGGCGATTCCAATTTTCAGCTTTTGCGGTCCAGGAAAAAAAGAACCCTCCCGGTCTTGCTCGCAAAGGAAACCGGATGATGGTCTTCACCGATCAGCAGCGTCTGTCCCTGTCTGAAAAGGATTTTGTTTCCGCTGTAAGTGCCCGCCTGCCAATTCCCAAAGACCCCGGGGACCGAAAGCTCCTTGCAGCACTGCGAGCCCTTGCATGAGCGGCAATTGCAGAATCCCTGTTTGACATATGCCCACCACTGCCTATTTTAATACCTGAATCTTGCATGAAAAGGAGGAAATATTCCTATGATTGATAATCTAAAAAGAGATATTACCGGCGAATGCGAAGGCGAGTGCAAGGACCGCGTTCGCGAAGGCGAAGAGGAGCGGCAGGAAAAAATCGCCAAATCCTCGGTTAAAAGTCCGGAATCCTATCCGAGTCCCCCGGGGGCAAAATCTCGAAACGAACCGCCCGGTTTTCTGGGTGGGCACGTGTAAGGAAGCCGTGTTGAATAATAATTAAGAATTGAACCCACTTCAAATTGAAAACGCTCAAGGGAGGCTGACGCCTCCCTTTTTTTTATGGAGTTGCCTAGTTTTTGCTCAACTTTTTTCTGCCGACAGCGTATCTTTGTCCAGAAGCGCAATCAGATCTTTTTGGTTTATAACCCCAAAGCCATGATCTTTCGCAATTTTTTCATCTCCGGGGCCGGTGTAGCCCCAGGACGCAAGCAGCAGCCTGATTTTCTTCTTTTCCAGGCTAAAAGAATTTTCAAGCTCCTGAAGGTTTTTAACAGAATCGTCGACAAAACGATGCCGCTGACCTCCGAAACGCTTCCGTATCTGCCGCATATTTTCCACTTTGCTTAATCCCTGATCCCCGCTGTAAATATCAGCTGCTTTGACGGCCAGGCCAAAGTGCCGGCACAATCTCAAAGTTGCGTCACGGTTCTTGTTCGTCAGAATGACAAACGCGTATTTTGGGCGTTGCATCAGTTCCCCCCACAATGGCTGATAGAGTTGATGAAGCGCCAACCAGCAGTCCGGATCCCGGGCGATAAAATGACTGCGGGTTTCATAAATCCGGTTGGTTCGATCAGTTATGGGGACAACCGTGTTGGAAACTATGGCTTTATATTCTTGGGGATCTAAATTTTTTCCGGGGCTTTCCCGGTAATGGTCCAAGCACCAGCCCATCAGTAAAATGGCATCTCCGATAGGTTGAACATGGTAGCGGTTACGTTGGAACAATCCGACCAGCGCTTCCGGTAAATCGGCCAGGGAAGTGACCAGTTTAGCGGTGGTCGTGTTGTAGACGGTTAGAGTAACTTCATCGAGAGAATTTATCAGCACCCCGTCAAAATCAAAAATCAGCATGGTTTGGCTATTATACCTTAAGCGTCAAGACGAAAAAAGATCTAATCAACAGTCACCTTCTTTTACTAACATTAAAACTGGGGTGGCCCTTCGGGGCCACCTCTTTTTTATTCCCGATTGACAATATAAATTCCGAGACTGACGAAACCCAGGCTGAAAATTAACTGCAGCGTCAGGGGCTCTTTCAGCAAAAGAACGCCCGCGATGGTGGCAAAAACAGGCGTCAGAAAGGTAAAAGCTGAGAGGCGACTGACCGAATAGTTATGAACCAGAAAAAACCACCCCAGATAGCTGATAAACGCAATGATGATAGCCTGATAAGCAAACGATAAAAGTATGAGCCCGTTGATTTTTTGGATCGGTGTTTCTTGAAAAAGGAAGCTCAGCAGGAACAGTATCGGGATGGAGAACAACGTCTGGTAAAAAAGGGTATGATAGGGGGAAATGACGGCCACCAATCGGCGTTTGATATAAATTGTGGTCATTGCCCAAATTGCGGAGGCGCAAATTGCCAGAAGATCTCCGGCAAACTCCTGGGTGGATGCAAGGCCGAGGTGTTTACTTAATAGGATTAAAATTCCGGCAAACGACAGAACCAGTCCCCCTGACTTGCGCACGGTCAGACGATCTCCGGCCAGAAAAAAATGGGCTCCCAGGGCATGAAAAAAAGGCGAAGTGTAAAGCAGGATCCAGGCCGAGGAAGCGGTCGTGTATAACACCGCCGTATACAGAAGACCGAATTCGGCCCCGAACATAAACCCGATGAGGATGCCGTCTTTGAGTCTGCCCGGAAACAGTTCCAACCGCTTCCAGGTCATCCAGATGAGCAGGCACCCGGTGGCAACGACCGATCGAAGGCCTGCGCAAAAAATAGGTGCGATACCCGTGTTGCTGAATTTTATGGCGACGGCATTCAGCCCCCAGATCAAACACAGAACGGTCAGCATAAGGGCTGCTTTATGGTCAAGCGCATCACCCGCCCGCGATTCAGCCATCATAACTCTCCAAAGGGATCTAATGCGTTAAATGCTCGCCATCTATACAATAAATATTGCTATTTGTCACAGGGTAAGAGAAGATGGAGGCGCCTGCGTCTGATGCAGGTTACCGGAAGCAGTATATGCGAACATAATCCACGGTCACAAACCTTTTCGGTCAATCAGGGGAGGACTCCATGAGAATCCTAGCGGTTTTTATCTTGATTTTTCTGCCGGCGGTTGCCCTGGCCGAACCCCTCGATGAAACCCGGCGTCTCGAATTATCCGTTGACGGCATCCAAACTCTGAAGATCCAGTGCGGATCCGGCTTTCTTACAGTGATCGGGGTCAAGGGAATGGACCGAATCAGAGCAACTGCGCAAATCATAGTCAGGGGCATTCAGGAAAATGAGTTTCAAAATTATTTGGAAAAACAGTTGCTGCTGGCGCTGGAAAAGCGAGGAAGCGATGCTGTTTTACAAGCGGATGTCAAAAAATCCTTTCTCAAAAAAATTGATTCCAAAATCAACTTAACGGTTAAACTTCCCTCAACGCTCCCTGTGAATATTGACGACGGATCGGGTTCCATAATCGTCACCAACCTTTCAGGTGGTCTACACATCAATGATGACTCCGGAAGCATAGATATTGTCAATATGGCGGGCAAGATAAAAGTTGCCGACGGCTCCGGAAGCATTGAAATACGAGATATACGGGGCAACGTTGAAATCCAGGATGGTTCAGGTCTTATTCAGGTCAACCTTATCACCGGAAATGTAAGCATCACCGACGGGTCCGGCGGAATAACGATCCAGGATGTCAACGGCAATGTCACGATAACGGACGGCTCCGGCAGTATTGACATTCAAGAGATCACTCAAGACGTGTTTATCAACGAAGCCGGAAGCGGCGAGCTTAACATCGATGGGGTTAAAGGAAAGGTGACCACCAGGGAGTAAAAAAAGTGCCCAAATTGAACTAAAATTTGAAGTGCCTAAAATTAAGGAATACTGTCATTTT
>Ga0114923_10002474_pt1 | contig 12504 bp, 7 predicted proteins | sample SumtaG_FD_89578 | JGI IMG/M metagenome (GOLD analysis project Ga0114923, IMG submission 89578) | Deep subsurface microbial communities from Indian Ocean to uncover new lineages of life (NeLLi) - Sumatra_00157 metaG | ecosystem: Environmental > Aquatic > Marine > Oceanic > Sediment | place: near... | reverse complement strand
TCGTTTATTACCTTATACTCAGGCGTAATTCCAGTTTCTTCTTGAGCTTTTTCTTGAAACTTAGATTTAGCATCTTTATATAATCCTTTTTCAATAATTTCTGATAATTCTATTACTAAATGTTGCTCTATGAAATTCTTGCAAGAATCATATCCTTGGTCAAGGTATAAAGCTCCTATAAAAGATTCAAAGACATCGGCCATAATTGAAGTTTTTGCCCTATAAAGATCTTTTTCCTCACCCTTTGAAACGAGTAAAAAATCATGAAATTTCAACTTATTGGCAATCTTAGCAAGAATTACAGTATTAACAAGAGAAGCTCTCCAATTTGTTAGCATTCCTTCCGCCTCCTCTTCATATTTTAAATAAAGATAATTTGTCACAACCAATTCTAAAACAGCATCTCCTAAAAATTCCAATCTTTCATTATGAGATAAACGAAAATTTGAATTTTCGTTTAAATAAGAACGATGAGTAAAAGCTTGAATTAAAAAATCCTTATTCTTAAAGTTTAAATTTAACTTGCGCTCTAAAATTGAAAAATCTTTCACAAAAATATCTAGTCACTAGTAATTAATAATTATAGAAAGTAATTATCAATTACAAGCTACCAGTAATTATATTATTTATTTTTTAGACCTTTTTTTTGGTTTTTTTTTTTCCGAAGAAATAATATAAAAAACTGTTCCTAAAACTCCATTAATAAACTTTCCAGAATTTTCTCCACCATAGGACTTTGCTAATTCTATAGCTTCGTTAATGGCCACTTTAGGAGGAACAGCGTCTTTGTCAGAATACAATAATTCGAAAATCCCCAATCTTAAAATGTTTCTATCAATAATTGATATTTGATTTAGTGGCCACTGAGGAGCAGACTTCTTAATAATATTGTCTATTTCCTTCATGTGCTCAATTACCCCTACTATTAACGACCAAACAAATCCTTTATCTTTTAGTCCTGGTCCAAACTCTTCAATATTTCTTTCCGTAATCTTTTTTAAATCAATCTCTTTTCCTGAAAAGTCCCATTCATAAAGAGATTGCATTGCAATACCCCTTGATAAATGTCTTGAAGCCATAATTATTTTTTAGATAACTTTTTTAAATCAAGAGATTCTTTTTCTTTCTTCCCTTTTTCTTGTTTTTCTTTTTTCTGAATCTCTTTTTTTGCTTTTTTACTTAAAACATCCAAAACCTGTCTTCCCTTATAATAACCACAAAAAGGACAAACTATATGAGATAAAATTGATTTGTTGCATTTCTTACACTTAACCAAATTAGGCTTCTTCAAAACAATATGAATCCTTTTCTTGTCTCTTTTTGATTTAGTCCCTCTAGATTTAGGTGCTGTCATAATAATTGAAATTAATAATGCATTCTCGCATTTTATTTTTTAAAAATCAAGATTTTTGAATAAGAAAACTTACTGGTTTAAATGTTTTTCTATGGATTTTACAAGGCCTATATTTTTTCAACATTTTAAAGTGAAGCTTTGTTCCATATCCTTTGTGCCTATTAAAGCCATATAAAGGATACTGCTTATGATATTTCTTCATCATCTTATCTCTAGCAACTTTAGCAATAATAGAAGCAATAGCAATAGAAAAAACCTTGTAATCACCTTTGGTGACAGATTTTTGAGGAAAATCAATATTAATTTTAAAATTACCATCTAAAAGAAGAAAATCAACTTTTTTCGGTTTAATCTTTTTTCCCAAGCTTAGAACAGATTTTTTCATAGCTAATTTTGTTGCCTCAAGAATATTAACCTTATCTATTACTTTCTCTGAAACAATACCTATTCCCCACTCTATCTCAGAGCTTTTCATTAATAAATTATATATTTCTAATCTTTTTTTAGGAGTTAATTTTTTAGAATCCTTAATATTTTTGTTGCAAAGAATATTTTTGTTTTTAACAGCAGCTGAGACAGCAACAACAGGTCCTGCTAAAGGACCTCTTCCAGCCTCATCAATTCCAACTATAACATATAGCCCTTTTCTCCATAATTTACTTTCTTCTCTAAAATTTGGATATTTCATTTTTTCATTATAACAAAAAAACACTTATTATAATTTAAAATAAATGTTGGGGGGAGAAAGAGTAGCCTTTGACTACTCTTGGCTCTTAAACCACGCCGTTCTTTTTGGTGTTTAGCAAGATTCCAATATCGACTCTAGCGTCAACGTCTTCTGACTTCTCAAATAATTCTCTATTCGTATATTTTTCACCACCTGTTCCAATGAACTAATTTATTATAACCATTCAAATAATTCTTGGTCAAATTGATTTTTTTAAGAATTTAAATCTTTTTTTGCATTAAAAGATAAATTTGACTTCACATAGTACAAAAAGTAAAATGATATATCATGAAGTTTACTCATTTACATGTTCACACCCACTACTCTCTCTTAGATGGGCTCTCTAAAATAGATGAGCTTTTAGACTATGTAGAAGAACTTGGAATGGATTCTGTGGCCATTACTGATCACGGAGTTCTTTACGGAGCAATAGAATTTTATAAAGCAGCAAAAAAGAGAGGTATTAAACCAATCATTGGAGTAGAGGCTTATTTGGCTCTTGATGGAATGGAACAAAAAAGACCCAATATTGATAACAAAAGATATCATATAATTTTATTAATTAAAAACGAAATAGGTTATAAAAATCTAGTTAAACTTATAACAAAGTCTCACCTAGAAGGTTATTATTACAAGCCTAGAATTGATGAAAAATTACTAGCCAAACATTCAGAAGGTTTAATTGGTTTATCAGCTTGTATTCAAGGTAAAATTCCTCGTTTAATTCTTGCAGATAAATATGAGGAAGCTAGAGAAGCAGCTTTAAAATATCAAAAAATATTTGGTAAGGGTAATTTCTATTTAGAAATACAGCATCATCCAAACATTAAAGAGCAAGCATTTGTGAACAAGGGATTGACTGATATATCTAAAGAGCTAGACATTCCCTTGGTGGCCACAAATGACTCTCATTATTTGAGACCTGAAGATGCAGACGCTCAAGATATTTTAATACTGATTAATACAGGCGCTGATATTAATGATCCAGAAAGATTAACAATGAAAAACGATGATTTTTCTCTAAGATCTCCTAAAGAAATGATAAAAGATTTTAAAGATTTTCCAGAAGCTATCAAAAACACTCAAGTTATAGCAGAAAAATGTAATTTTGAATTTGTTCTTGGGGAAACAAAACTTCCAGCATTTAAAACGCCCAACAATCAACCTGCTGGGAAATATTTAAGAAAATTATGTCTAAAGGGTATTAGAAAATTCTATGGAAGCTCTCCTAAAAAAGAAGTTATGGATAGGCTAGATTATGAATTGAAAACTATTGATGAGATGGGTTTTTCTGCTTATTTTTTAATTGTTCAAGATTTTGTTGATTGGGCAAAAAAACAAAGAATTGTTGTTGGTCCAGGAAGAGGATCTGTAGGAGGATCCTTGGTTGCCTATGTTACAGGCATTACAACAGTTGACCCAATAAAATGGGAACTTCTCTTTGAGAGATTTTTAAATCCAGCAAGAACATCAATGCCTGATATTGATTTAGATTTTACTGATAGAAGAAGAGGTGAAGTGCTTGATTATGTTGTTAAAAAATATGGAAAAGAATATGTGGCACAAATTATAACCTTTGGAACAATGGCTGCAAGAGGTTCTATTAGAGATGTTGGAAGATCTTTGGGTTATGAATATTCTTATTGTGATGAGATTGCAAAAATGATTCCAGTTGGAGATAACCTTGATGAAGCAATAGAAAAGGTTTCTAAATTAAAGAATATTTATGAAAACAATCCTAAAGCACATAAGCTTATTAATTTTGCGAAGAAACTAGAAGGAGTTGTTCGACATATTTCTACTCATGCTTGCGGGGTTGTAATTTCAAAAGATCCTCTAGACAATATTGTTCCACTTCAACACCCTACTCAGAATATAGAAGATATTATTACTCAATACGAAATGCATGCCATAGAAGACTTAGGACTTCTTAAAATGGATTTCTTAGGATTGAAAAATCTAACTATTATAGAGGATACTTTAGTAAGGATATATACTGTTCAAAATAAGAAAATAAACATTAACGATCTTCCGTTAGATGACAAAAAAACATATGAATTACTTCAAAAGGGAAATACAATCGGTGTTTTCCAATTAGAATCTGCTGGTTTTAGAAAATATTTGAAAAAATTAAAACCAACAAGCCTAGAAGACGTAATCGTCATGATTGCTCTTTATCGTCCAGGACCAATAGCCCTAATACCAGAATATATCGGCAGAAAACAAGGTAAAAGGAAAATTAAATACATTCATCCTAAATTAGAGGAGATTCTTCAAAAAACTTATGGATTGCCAGTATATCAAGAAGATCTAATGAAGATTGCTCAAGTTTTAGCTGGATTTAGTTTGTCTGAAGCTGATATTTTGAGAAAAGCTATTGGAAAAAAGATTATGTCATTATTAATGGAACAGAAGAAGAAATTAATTCAAGGAATGAAGGATAATGATATCAGTGAAGATATTGCTCAAAAAATCTGGAAATGGATTTTACCTTTTGCTCACTATGGATTTGTCAGAAGTCATAGTTGCGCATATGCTTTTATTGCTTATCAAACAGCCTACTTAAAAGCTAATTATCCTGTTGAGTTTATGGCTGCCCTACTCACTTCAAGCAAATCGGATATTGATAGAATTGGAGTATTTATTAAAGAATGTGAAAAAATGAAAATAGAGGTTCTTCCTCCTGATGTTAATGAAAGTTGGAGAAACTTTACAGTAATTCCTAAAACTAATCAAATTCGTTTTGGTCTACTTGCCATTAAAAACGTGGGACCAAAAATTGTTGAATCCATTGTTGATGAAAGAAAAAAGAATGGTCCATTCAAGTCAGTTAATGATTTTGCCTCAAGAATTAAACCTAAAGATCTAAACAAAACAGCCTTAGAAAGTCTTATTAAGTCCGGAGCTTTTGATAATTTTCAAGAAAGAAATTTACTATTATCCAATCTCGCAGCTATTACAGATAGAAGTCGAGAAAAAGAAAAAGAAAGGTCTAGTGGGCAAAAAGGTCTTTTTGTAGGAATAAACTTTAAAGAAGAAATAAATTTTCAATCAGCTGAACCAGCAACAGATAAACAGAAATTATTCTGGGAAAAAGAACTACTTGGTTTGTTTATTAGTTCTCATCCTTTAGACGATTTTAGGGCTGTTTTAAAGAAAGAAACAATAGAAATATCTAATTTAGAATCTACTAAAGAAAAACAAGCAAGGGTTGGAGGTATTATTATAAAAATTAAAAAAATCATAACAAAGAAGACAAAAAGACCTATGTGTTTTGTTACACTAGAAGATCTTTCTGGTAGAGTCGAGGTAGTTGTTTTCCCTTCTGCAACAGAAGAATACCTTGAACTATTAAAAGAAAATAATATTGTTTTAATGTCTGGGAAAATTGATAAAGAAGAAGATCCTCCAAAAATACTTTGCAGTAAAATTGAAAAAATAAAAGAAGCATAAGTTTGACACCGTATCTATTTGTTCTAATATAAATGTTATGTTGATAACTTACAAAAAAATTACAATTATTACTACAACTAAGAACCCCTTTTAAGAGGTTAGTTTTTCTAATTCATCAAACTTAACTGACCTCTTTAAAAAGGGGTTTTGTTTTAATAAAGAAGTGTTTTTGTGTTAAGATTAATAAACTCTAAAAAAAATAAAATTATGAAATCTAAAAAAATTGAAACAATTCGTCACTCACTTTCTCATATCTTGGCTGTTGCCGTTCAAGAACTTTATCCAAAAGTAAAATTTGGAATGGGACCTGCAATAGAAAATGGTTTTTATTACGACTTTGAATTTCATCAACCTATTGGTGAGAGCGATTTACTTAAAATAGAAAAAAGAATGAGGGAAGTTATTAAAAGAAGTATATCTTTTAAAAAAGTTAAATTATCAAAAGAGAAAATAAAAGATATATTTAAGAATCAAACTTACAAAAAGGAACTAATAAAAGAGTTGGGTAAAAAGGTTTTATTTTATCAAACTGATAATTTTATAGACGTTTGTGACGGCCCTCATGTTAAATCAACTAAAGAAATTAATCATAAAACTTTTAAATTAACTAAAATCGCTGGAGCATACTGGAAAGGAGATGAAAAAAACAAAATGTTAACCAGAATATATGGAGTGGGATTTGAGACAAAAGAAAAATTGGCTAATTATTTACACATACAAACTGAGGCTAAAAAGAGAGATCATAGGATTTTAGGTAAAAAGTTAAAATTATTTTTATTTGACGATGAGGTTGGAATGGGCTTACCTATTTGGCAACCAAATGGAGCTATTTTAATTCAAATTATTAAAGATTACTTGAGAGAAGAATTAACAAGTGAAAATTATAAATGGCTAATAAGTCCTCATATTGGAAAAATTGATCTCTGGAAAACATCTGGTCATTGGGATTTTTACAAAGAAAGTCTTTACTCTCCAATAGATGTTGATAAAGAAAAATATCTCTTAAAGCCAATGAACTGTCCATTTCACATTAAGGTTTATCAATCAGAAATTAGAAGTTATAAGGAGCTGCCTATTAAGTATGCAGAATTTGGAACTGTTTATCGGTATGAAAAATCTGGAACTCTACATGGATTAACAAGAGTAAGGGGGTTCACAGTAGACGATGCTCATATTTGGTGTACAGAAGATCAACTATTTGAAGAAATAAAACAATTACTAAAACAAAGCTTTAAAATATTTAAAATATTTGGCTTTAAAGAATTTAAAGTTTATCTTTCAACTCGCCCTGAAAAATATGTGGGAACAGAAAAAGGATGGAGAAATGCCACTAAAGCATTAAAGGAAACTTTAGAAGAAAACAAAATAGATTATTTAATAGATGAAGGTGGAGGAGTTTTTTATGGCCCCAAAATAGATATTAAAGTTAAAGATTCTTTAGGAAGAGAACACCAATGCACAACTATTCAGATAGATTTTAACTTAACGGAAAGATTTGATATTTTCTATATCAACAAAGAAGGAAAAAAAGAAAGACCATACATGATTCATAGAGCTCTATTGGGCTCTATAGAAAGATTTCTTGGAGTTTTAATAGAAAATTATGCAGGAGATTTACCTTTATGGTTAGCCCCAGAACAAATGTGGGTTATTCCAATTAGTTCCAAGCATTTAAAATATGCCAAAGAAGTTACGAAAAAGTTAACTGAAAATAATTTTAGGTGCAACCTACAAGAAAAAGAAGAAACTCTTTCAAAGAAAATTAAAAAGGGTGAAATTCAAAAAATCCCCCACCTCTTAATAGTTGGAGACAAGGAAGAAAAAGATAAATCAGTTAGCTCAAGATTTAAAGGAAAAAACCTAGGATTAATTAAGTTGACAACCTTTATTAATAAAAGGAAAATAGATATAGAAAATAAAAAATAATTAATAAACAAATGAAAAAAATATTTTTTACGTTAATAATTGGATGCTTATTAATAACTAGCTTCATTAACGTTAATGCTGAAGCAACAATTACTGGAGTAGACGATGAAACATCAACATCGGTTGAGTCAGATATTAATCTTGATACTGAAGTATTATCTGCTGACGAAGAAGTTAGATTTGACGAGGAAGTTCAAGCTTCTGATTTGGGTATTGGAAATCCAAGGCTTTTACCAGGACATCCTTTTTATTTCATGAAAAATTGGGTTAGAAACATAAGGTCTGTTTTAATATTTGACCCTATAAAGAAAGCAAGTCTTGAAGCAGAGTTTGCAAATGAAAAGTTAATTGAATTAAAAAAAATGACTGAGCTAAACATGAACGAAGATAGGATCGGAAAGGCTATTGAGGATTATAGGAAAAAAATTCAAAGAACAGAAACATTAACGGCAAGAATAAAAGAGACAGCAAATGAAAATGAAAACGTTAGAAATTTCTCGGAACAATTTACTCAACACCAAATATTGCACAATAAAATTTTACTAAAATTAGAACAACAAGTACCTGAAGGTGTTTTTGAAAAAATAAAAGAAGTAAGAAATGAGCATTTAGATAAATTCCAAATTGTTTTATCTAATATTGAAAACAGAGAAGACATTCCGGAAAAATTAATTAATGCCTTAAATAAAATAGAAGGTAGTGATTTTAAAGAAATCAAAGATATTGAATTATTAAATAAATTAAAAGAAAAATTACCTGAGCAATTAATAGAAAAAATGGAAGCTAGGATAGAAGAGAAAACAGAAAGTCTTAGAGTAAGATTAGAAAATCTTCCCCCTGAAGAACGAGAGAAATTCCAAGAATATATAGAAAATATTAATGGTGATGAAGAAATTCATTTAAATATTATAGATAATATAGGAGGAAAAGTTTTATCAGAAGATTTAGAAAAAGTTATTAGCATTGCAAGAGAAAAGAGTTTAGAAAAAATAAAAGAAAGAATAGGAACAAATCTTGATTCAAGTAGACTTCAAGAAGAATTCATAAATAACGAAAATTTACTCGAAAATGTTAAAGCTTTAATACTAGAAAAAGACTTAGATAAAAATGCCATGCCAGAAGTTTTTCGACTAATAGAAAAAGCTGAAATAGATCTTAGTAAAGCTAAAGAATATCTTGAAGAAGGAAATTACTCTGAAGCTTTTGGAGAAATCAAATCATCCTTTTCTTTATCAAAGAATACAGAAAACTTAATTAAAAGAATAGCTGGTTTTGATGTTAGCGCAATCAGTACAGGTGATGAATTAACAATAATATGTAACGATGATATTAATCTTCCTGTTTGCGGAGTAAATGGAAAAACTTACAGAAACATCTGTGAAACTAAGAAAGAAAATGTAGGAATTGCTTATAGGGGAGAATGTAAAGAACAATTAAGAGAATGTGCGAAAGTAAATGAAAAAGTTAATAGAAATCCTTTTCTTGGACCAACAAGCCAAGGATGTTGCGAGGGATTAGAAGAATTTAGAGTAAGTAAAAGCTATAGCATTTGTAAAGAAAACGGCAGTGAATTTGAGTGTGTTACAAGCGAAGATTGTCCCTTGTCTAGATGTCCGGGAGAAGAATCTAAATGTATTAACAATAAATGTGTAATGCCTCGATGCACAAATGAAATAGTTTGTATTCAAGTTATTACTCCTGCAAAAGGTGCTGACGGAACATGCAGGGAATTCTCCACTCCATGTGATGTTCCAAAAGGATGGGTTCAAGTTAACGCATGCGAATCCAAGATGATACAATTAAAAGATTTGGATAAACAGGAACAAATAAGAATACAAAATCTGAATAGAGAGGAAGCAATAAAAGCTGAAGAAGCAAAAAATAGCGAAGACAACTAGGGTAATTAAAAAACTTTGATTCTCATTAAAAAAACAGTTTTAAAAAGCTGTTTTTTTATTGAAAGCATTTTAATAGAGTATTTTTTCTGTTATAAATAAATCATGAAAAAATATTTTATTCTCACATATGGATGTCTGCAAAATATATCTGATTCAACCAAAATCGCTTTTATTTTAGAAAAGAATAATTTTAAACAGTGCTTAAAAATGAATGAAGCTGACCTAATTATTGTAAACGCATGTTCAGTCAGACAATCAGCTATTAACAGATTAAGTGGGCTTTTTTCTAAATTTGAGAAAATAAGAGATAAAAACTCAAAACTAAAAACCGTTTTAACTGGTTGCGTTTTAGAAAAAGATAGAAAAGATTTCAAAAAGTTTTTTAATTTTATTTTGCCAATTAAAACGTTGAAAAAATGGCCTCAAATATTAAGGGGTAAAGAAGCTTATCCTTTTTTCAATCAAAGAGATATATCTTTCAATAAAAAATTCAAAGGAGAATATCTTAATATTGCTTCAAAACAAAATAATGATTTTTCTTTATTAGTTCCTATTTCTTCTGGTTGCGATAATTTTTGCACTTATTGTGTTGTTCCCTATACTCGTGGACCATTAATTTGCAGGCCTCATGAAAACATTATTCGAGAAATTAGAAAAGGAATTAAAGAAAAAATAAAAGAAATTTGGCTTTTGGGAGAAAATGTAAATGATTATAACTCCCCTTCTGATAAATCAATTAATTTTTCTAACCTTCTTAAAGAAATTAATAAAATTCCAGGGGATTTCTGGATTAGATTTATAAGTCCTCACCCTAAAAATTTCTCAATGGAATTAATTAATCAATTACCTAGGTGCAATAAGTTGGCAGAATATATCAATATTCCTGTTCAGTCTGGCAACGACCAGGTTTTACGATTAATGAATAGATCTTATGACATTAAAAAATATAAAGGAATTATTAAGAATATAAGAAAAAGAATTCCCAACATAGCCATTTCAACAGATGTTATTGTTGGTTTTCCAGGAGAAACTAAAAAGCAATTTAACGATACGGTAAAACTATTTAAAGAAATAGGCTTTGACATGGCCTATATTGCAAAATACTCCAAAAGAAGAGGAACAGAAGCAGCAAAAGTAAAAGACAATGTTTCATTAAAAGAAAAAGAGGAAAGAAGAAAACAGTTAACAGAGATTCTTAAAAGGAGTGCATTAAAAAACAATAAAAAGTATATAGGTCAAACCATCAAAATCTTAATTAATAAAAAAGAAAAAGGCTTTTTATACGGAAAAAGCAGAGCATATAAAACAGTGAAAATTAAAGACGATGAGAAAATTTCTATTGGAAATTTTGTTGAAGTAAAAATAACAGATGCTTATCCTTGGGGATTGAAGGGAGAGAAAAAACTTCCTAAATTAATAGTAATTTTAGGTCCAACAGCTTCAGGAAAAACAGGAGTGGGCATTAAATTATCTCAAGATTTTAACGGAGAAATAATTTCCGCTGACTCAAAACAAGTTTATAAAGAGCTTACAATTGGCACAGCTAAACCAACAAAAGAAGAAAGGGCTGCCACCAAACATCATCTAATTGACATGGTTTCTTTAAAAGAAGATTTTAATGTTTCTACATATAAAGAACTTGCTTTAAAAATTATAAGAAAAACTCTTAAGGAGGGAAAACAGCCCATATTAGTAGGAGGAACGGGTCTTTATATAAAAACTATAGTAAACAATCTCTCATTAACTCAGACACCCCCAGACAACAAGATGAGAAAAAGGTTAGAAAAGAAAAGTGCAAAAGAATTATTTAATATTTATAAAAAACTTGACCCTCAAGGAGCACAGAAAATAGATAGAAAAAACAAACGTAGACTAGTAAGAGCTATAGAGGTTTGTAAAATTACCAAAAAACCTTTCTGGAAACAAAGGGGAAAAGAAAAACCATTATTTGATGTTCTCCAAATAGGTCTTAAGTTACCAGAAAAAAAACTAAAAGAAAGGATATTTAAAAGAACAAAGAAAATGTTTGAAATGGGACTAGAAAAAGAAGCAATAAGGGTAATTAAAAAATATAGGCACTCACCTTCTCTAGTAATAATTGGCTACCAAGAATGGTTTCCGTTTTATCCTAAATTTTCTTTAACAACCAAAAACCGAGAAGAAATTAAAAAGGAAATTATTCTTCACACATTACAATTTAGCAAACGCCAAGCAACTTGGTTTAGAAAAGATAAAAGAATTAAGTGGGCTAAAGATTATAAAGAAACAAAAAAAATAGTAAAAAGTTTCTTAGAAAAATAAAAGAGTTAGTTTTTCATTTCTTCTTTTAGGAAACTTGTAACTTTTTTTAGGTCGGCCCTTCCCTTGGTTTGAGCCATTACTTGACCAATTAAAAACTGTAAAGCATTTTCTTTTCCTGCCTTAAAATCAGTTGTTGCCTTTTGATTTTTTAAAAGCACATCATTTACAATATTCCTAATTTCTTGTTCATCGTCCATGCAAGATAGTCCTTCTTTCTTAATAATAGAAGATGGTTTTTCTCCTGTATTAAACATTTTATCTAAAACATTTTTAGCAATCTTGCTTGATATTTTTTGATTGTTAATTAAAAGTATAAATTCAGCAAAATTACTAGAAGAGATTTTCATTCTTTTGCCAGTTTTGTTGATTAATCCTTTCACGTCTGTTGTTAAATAATTGACTGTTAAATTTATTGCCCGAACAAGCTTATCTTGAGAAGCATTTTTCTTTAAAAGACTAATAACGTCTTCAAAAAAACAATTCATTTCTTGATCCTGAACAAAAAATTCAACATTTTGAGCTTTTAAATTATAAAAACTAATGAGTTTTTCTCTTTTTTCACTTGGTAATTCAGGAATGTCTTTTTTGATTTCATTAATTTCTTTATCAGTAAAAGTTAATATGGGTAAATCGGGATCTGGAAGATAACGATAGTCATGAGCCTCTTCTTTCTTTCTCTGAGAAATCGTTTTCCTCTTGATTGCGTCCCATCCTCTAGTTTCTTGAATAACCTTTTCATTATTATTTAAAATATCTGTTTGTCTCTTAACTTCATATTGAATAGCTCCCTCTACCGCTTTAAAAGAATTTAAGTTTTTAATTTCTGCTCGAACACCAGACAAGTC
>Ga0114923_10002473_pt1 | contig 12506 bp, 15 predicted proteins | sample SumtaG_FD_89578 | JGI IMG/M metagenome (GOLD analysis project Ga0114923, IMG submission 89578) | Deep subsurface microbial communities from Indian Ocean to uncover new lineages of life (NeLLi) - Sumatra_00157 metaG | ecosystem: Environmental > Aquatic > Marine > Oceanic > Sediment | place: near... | reverse complement strand
GACCACGAGTATGGCCGTTGGGGGGGAATTTAAGGAAACTATTCGGGCAGAGGTCTATGATGCTCGTAGTGTGCAAAGCTATTATAAAGGTGAAGGCACATACGTAGCGGACGGTGCGGCAAAAGCCCATAATTTTGACCGTGTGCCTATTGTTGAGTTTGAGAGTAATGATGAACGGAAGGGTGATTTTGAAAAGGTAGCCAATTTGGTGAATGCCTATGACCTGACGTTAAGCGATGTTCAAAATGAACTGGAAGAATTTCGCATGGCGTATATGGTATTTACTAATTGTACCATTGATTCTGCTACTATTCTTAAGGCTCGCGAGACCGGAGCTTTTAATCTTCCGCGAGACGCTAAGGCGGAATTCCTTACCAAAGATATCAATGCGGAATTGTTGGAAAAGCATAAGACCTCGTTGGAGAACAACATTTACCGGTTCAGCAAGACCGTTAATATGACCGATGAAAAGTTTTCCGGTGGGGCAATGAGCGGTGAGGCCCGAAAGTGGAAATTGCTTAGTCTGGAAAATCGGGCCATTAGTAAGGAACGCAAACATACTGCCGGGCTTCGCAAGATGTTCGAGCTTATTGAGTTCTTGTGGAAGGCAAAGGGCGGTGCTTTTGATTATAAGGAAGTAACCTTTCAGTATACTCGCAACATTCCTGTGGAGTTGAAAGAAGCCAGTGAAATGGCTAAGAATTTTAAGGGAATTATCTCTAACAAGACGTTGTTTGGGCTGTTGCCGTTTGTTGAGGATGTTGAGGCGGAAATAGCTCAGCTTGAAGAAGAGATGGAAGATATTGATATTACCGAGGATCCGCCCAATGGACAGCCTGACAAAGAAGCTACTGGAGATTGATCAGGCTCTATATGCCCATGAGTGGGCTCAGCAGGAAGCCCTGGTTGCCGCATATAAGGAAAGTCTGCACCAGATGCGGGATTCGATGGGAGCGGTTTACCGCAAATATGCTGAGGGCGGTAAGCTCAAAGTTGGCGAAATGGTGCAGTACAAACGGCAAGCGAATCTGGAACGCCAGGTTACTGGTCAACTTAAAGCGTTAGGTCAAAAAACCAATAAGATAACACGAAAAGCCCTTATTGACGGGTATAAGGAATCTTATTATCGGACGGGCTGGGGTGTAGAAACCTTTACCGGCATTGATATGCGATTCGGGATTATGGACCCCGAACAGCTAAAAGCTGCTTTAGTTAATCCGATGTCCAAGATAAAATGGACTGAGTCAGCCGCTAACACGATTAAGCAGTTGAACGCTCAGCTTAAATCGACGATATCAACCAGTATTATCCAGGGTCGAGGATATGTTGAAACAAATAAGATAATTGGTAAGCAGATGAATATGGCTGCTAACCGATCGATGCGTATTTTACGGACAGAAACGCACCGGGCCCAGGTGCAAGGCCGATTATCCTCGTTGGATAAAACTGCCACGGCGGCCGAACGCTTGGGTTTGAAAATGACAAGAAGTTGGAGTTCTACCAGTGATTTACGGACTCGTGATACCCATATTACGATGCATGGCCAACAAGCTGACAAGGATAATCGCTTTCATTTGCCTACGGGCGGATCGACTGATGGGCCAGGATTAAGCGGTATTCCTGAAGAAGACATTAACTGTCGTTGCTCGATTGTAGCAGCGTTTCCGGATCTTGAGGGTGAAGCGGAATTTGAACCGGGTCAGAAGATTGAGGGCAGTAACCTGTATTGTTTGATATGAGTAAACCTTGCCCACAATCTGATATGCAGTACGTCGATTGGTGCAAGAAAAAGGGAATTACGCCGGTAATACCAAAGCATGACCCTAAGAACTTTGGGCCGAATGGTAAGTTAATCAGCGGTGCAGAGTTTATTAAGGTGCACAAAGGAACGGACAGGAATGTTCTGAAGTACACCTACTACTCTTTGAAAAGTAAATATCAGAAGCTCACTCCCAAGCAGAACGCGTGGATGCTTAAGAATCATGGGAAGTACAAACCCATGAAGGGTGCGGAGATTTTTCAGAAGACCGCTGCCACTCCCGTTAAGCCCGTAAAGGTTCCGAAAACTACTGCTGAATTTCTAAAGGGTGTTGACAAATTCGTTGTCGATGAACTCGATGGATTTGGGAACGCTACGACCCTATTGAATAAGAAGGGGTTGCCGCTTACCAAGGCGGAGTTAACGAAGCTTAAAGGCCGTTTTCCAAAGGGCGGGCTGTATGAAGAGTATAAGTATAAGGGCAAGGGAGCCACGGTCAAGGATGTCGATGTTAGTGATATCATGGACTGGATGGACGAGTATAGTGAGGGAAGCAATGCTGTACTTGATCTGCTCGAAGAAGCCATGCTGGATGAATGGGATTCTTATGTGTATTACTTTAACGGCAGGCCTATTGCCGCAGCTACTCTCGGCATTGATGGTGCGATACAGGATATGGCATTTATACAGGGGCACTGGAAAGCGGCTAAACTCTGGAAAGCGGATTTGGCGAAAAAGATAAGCAAGAACCAGGTTCTGCAAACAAAAGCGGCGTTTAGCTCTGCCCCGGATGCTAAGTATCCCTGGCAGAAATTTCATAAGGAGTTGACCAGGGACCAGTACCTTATTGTAAAGGATTACACAAAGTACTGGGACCGTGATATTCGGACATTTTTAACAACGCCCGGGGACCAATTAAAGCGAGCGGAATGGCGACTTCTCAAGGGTAAGAAGACTACGCCTAAGATTATAAATGACCATATTATTGAGGTTTTGCGGCGAATCGATGTTTTGAGGGATGTCGTGGAAAAGGGTATTCCGGCACCCGGTAAAGTTTTTAGGGGACTGCATTCTATAAAGCAGAGCACGATTAAGGCTTGGCGAACACCAGGGCACGTGATTAAAACTGATTCCTTTACGTCGTTCTCGATGGACAGAGGTGTTGCTGAAATTTTTACTAATACTGGAGGCGTAGGGAATAAGGGTAAGGTTATACTTATAGTAAAGCAGAATAAGACCGGTCGCTATCTTGACGGGATGTCACATTTTGCTTCCGAAAAAGAGGTGTTAATTAAGCCTGGTGTTAAGTACCGCACGGTTTCAGCCAAACAGGTAAAACGGGCGGGAGTGAGTCGATGGGAAATAACAGTTGAGGAGATTGTTGATGAAGTAAAGCTGCCGATCAAAAAGCCCGGTATTCTTAGGCCTATCTCGGCTGATAATTTTACTGATGCTGAATTAAAGTGGGGCAAGAGCTTAAGTAAAGATGCTATTGCCGCCATTGACGATTTCACCAATGTAGATGACATTTATATAAAAGAGTTTGCTCGAATTGGGAAAGTGAGTTCCGAATACCATCATCATGCGGAAGCGATTCCTCGAAAGATTTTGGAAAAAAGAGCAAAGGCTTTTATTGCGGCTTTAGATGAGGCCCCAAAATATACCGACGATGTTTATCGGGGAATTTCTCTGGAAAAGCCATTAAAGGCTGGGGATACCTGGAAACAAGGGTACGCCTCATCCTCTACGCATGTTGAAACAGCAAATGCGTACACTAAAAGTAATGCGTGGGAAGGGGAATTTAATGCCCGTTTTCATTACAAAGGTGTAAAGACCGTACGTATTGATGCTCAGTTTGGCGAAAAAGCAATAACAATGGAGGGGGAACAAGAGGCTGTTCTGTTGCCTCAAAAATTAAAGGTGACCTCTGTGACTAAAGTACAACGGGCGGATATGCCTGACGGGTATTATTGGGACGTTGTACTTGAACCGAAATAAACGAGCAGGCGTAGACTGTTCGGTAAACCTATGATGGAGAAGTACAATGGAATGGAAGGATGTGTTAGCATTTCTTGAGGCCAAAAAGGACTCGAAGGAATACAAAGCGTTGGTCGCCAAAGGCGTGACTTTAAAAACGGTTCAAGCGTTTTTGAAGGATGACGTCGAAGGTGTAAAGTGGTTGCAGGGCGAACGTGACCGTGCAGTCACAAACGGTATCAAAACTTTTAAGGATAAAACGCTACCGGGTCTCATTGAAGAGGCTACCAAAGGGCTTGAAAAAGCTCCTACGGAAACGGAAAAGCGGATTAAGGTCCTGGAAGACGAGAACAAGCAGACAAAAGCGGAGGCTGCCAGGCTCCTTGCGGAGAACCGGGCAATTTCTCTGTTTACAGAGAAGGGCTTGCCCGCGTCTCTGGCGAAGTTCTTTGTTGCGGATGATGATGAAGCAACAGATGCCAACATCAAGATCTTTGAGGATCTTCATAAGAAGGCCGTTGATTCGGCTGTTACGACGAGACTTAAGGAAAACCCGGGAAATCCTGAGAACGGTGACAAGGGTCAAAGTGGTAAGGAAAACCCGTGGAAGAAGGACACGTTTAATCTCACTAAGCAAGGTGAGATTACAAAAAAGGATTCCAAGCTGGCGGGAAAGTTAAAGGCTGAGGCCGCCGTTGGCACATAATGAAAGGTAGGCTATAATGGCCGCAACACTGATTAGTGATATCATTGTTCCGGAAGTCTTTAACCCGTATGTTACGGAGAAGACCGCGGAGCTTTCCGACTTGATTGCAAGCGGAATTGTTGTCAACAACGACCGTCTTAACGCGATGGCCGCTGCTGGCGGAAAATTGATTCGCATGCCGTTCTTCAAGGACCTTACCGGTACTGACGAGGTTCTTGCAGACGACGCGGATCTGACAGTTAACGCTATTACCACCAGCCAGACAGATTCTCGTCTGCACTTGCGTGGTAAGGCCTGGGGTGTCCATGACCTGGCGGAAGCCCTTTCGGGTGCAGACCCGATGGCGGACATCGGTGACAAGGTTGCCGCGTTCTGGGCTCGCATGATGCAGGCGGTTCTTATCAACTCGTTGCAGGGAGTCTTTGCGGACAACTTGGCGAATGATGCGAGCGATCTGCTTCACGTTGTTGCCCAGGAAGAGGGTTCAACCGCGGACGCCACGAATAAGATCTCGGGTACGGCTGTCCTGGACGCCAAGAATCTGCTCGGCGACGCTGCGGGTTCACTGGTAGCCATCGGTATGCACTCGAACGTGTATACGGAATTGCAGAAGCAGAACCTGATCACGTTCATCCCGAATTCCCGCGGTGAAGTTGTTATTCCCACATATCTGGGATACCGCGTGATCGTCGATGATGGGTGCTTTACGCGTGTCGGCACTACCGACGGTTTTGTGACCAGGGTTTACCTGTTCGCAGCCGGTGCAGTTGGCATGGGTGACGGCGGAGCTCCTACTCCGACCGAAACGGATCGGGATTCACTCGGCTCGACCGATATCCTGATCATGAGGCGTCACTTTGTGATGCATCCGTTTGGCTTCAACTGGGAAGAGGACACCTGTGCTGGTGAAGCACCGACCAATGCAGAATGTGCTCTGGCCGCCAACTGGGACCGCAAGCTCGAAAAGAAGAATTGCGGTGTAGTTGCCCTTGACGTTAACCCGTAAAAAGTCCCTCCGGTTGGGTGGGCGGGCATTTTGTTAATGGGAGTAACGTATGAGTACTCATATGGCAGCAAAACGGGCCGCTACGAAAGGTCGCAACATCTTCGGTGCTGTGATCAATAAAGAGAAGGCGGCGAAAAATCCAGAAGCTGTGGCACAGCAACCCGAGAATGTCGGGATGCTTCCTACCGCAATGCTTCGTAATCATCCGGTTATAAATCCTGACGCTGATGAAGCGAACAGGATTTTGGCTGAAGAAGCGGCTGAAATCAAAGCGGCTGAAGAAGCCGAAGTACAACGGCTTGAAGAAGAAGCGGCGGCGAAAGCTGCGGCTGAACCCCCTCTTGATGGTGGCGGCGATGGGCCGTCGGAATCAGGGGACACGACGAAGACTGATGAGGAGTAAACGATGACCGCTGATGAAGTAAAAGCGATCCTCGGCATTACAGATGCTGCTCATGACGCTCAAATTGCGGCTCTGCTCCCAGTTGTAGAAGACTGGGTGCAGAGCTACTGCAATGATGACGGCATGAAAGTATATGGTGCCGGAGAGGATGAGTTTGCTCCTGCCGTCAAAGGTGCAATAGCTGGGCTTGTTCAATTCAAGATGAATAACCCGGAAGGCAAGACAAGTAAACGGCTCGGAGATGAAGGAAGCGGGTATGCTGTTGGTTTCCCCCATGCTCTTGTAGACATGTTGCCCCGAAAGGTTGGATATGTTTAGAGAGGATTTCAAACCCGGATTTGTGTTGAATTCCCCAGCAATTCCTGTTTCTGATGGCTCGGGGGGGTATACGGAAGGGGTGGCGTTTACACCTTTTCGTGGCAGAATACGAAAGCTACGGGCTCGAGAAGTAATAGCCGGCGGAAAGCGTACGACTGTAGCTACTCATCGTATTTATGCAGATGGCGGGCTTATTGTTACAGAAAAGAAAACCATTACATACGATGGCAATACATATAATGTCATTGAACCATACGATGTTATGGATAGAGGAAGTCTTTTTCAAATTGATGTGGAAATTCGTAAATGATTAAGGATAACACTGAAGCAGTTCTTGGTGTCATGGAACAAAAGGTGTGGGATAAGCTGGAAGTTGCTGGAGAGGTTATTGAATCCAAGGCAGTAGCTGGCTGTCCTGTGGATACCGGGTTTATGAAAGGCACGCACGGACATTACCTATCAAAGGATTTATCCTTAATAGGAATGGCATCGGAAAAGGAACAGTCCGTTATCATTGGTGTCAATGCTTCATATGCCCCGTATGTAGAGGGCCGATTTAAGCCATGGTTACAAAATGCGTTACGCCGTAGTTTAGGTCAAATACGGAGATTGTTTGCATTATGATAGAATTTGACCAAGCAATTCAAGCAGCTATTGAAGCTGGCGGACTTTGGACGCCTTTGAGCCAGCGGATTTATCAGGACGGTGTTGCTAAGACCACAGATTTTCCGTATATGGTTTGGAAGACAGTGGACAATGCTAAAGGGAGAACTTTTGAGGAAGTTAGCAGAAATATCTTGCTTCAGTTTACTATAGCAGATAAGGGCGATAGTGTTGTAAATATCAATTCGTATTACGCATTATTGGATGCTGATTTTGATGAAGCGGAACTTACTATTGTGGGATGGGATTTTATCTCATGTTTAGAGGTAAGTGCAAATAAATTCAAACAAAGTGGCGTATGGTATTACGCTGTTTCTTATGAAATTAAGTTTGATAAAGGAGCCTAATCATGGCTGAAGCTGGACACAAGGGAGCGATTTTACTCGGTATTGTGCCTATCGGAGGAATGTTCGATTGGCGATACAGCGGGGAAGAGCGTGACGGCGAAGATGTTGTGGAATTTGGCAACGAAGTCGTTTTAAATGAGCCGACAGTTATCAGGGGCGGAGTAGTTACTGCTCAAGGAAATGCGAAGCTCGGCGATGCTGGAGTAGCGGCAGCAAAGGTCGCTTTCGATGCGGGGACTAAGTACGTAGCAGATGCGATTTTCTTTCAAATCAATGCTACGTCGCATATGACGCCGGATGCCACGAGCAATGTATACATTTCCAAATTTTCGGCGACGGAACATGAGGCTTCGGGTATTTGTAAGGTCAGCATGGAATTCAAGGTTAGCGGCCAGCTCGATACCGTAACAGCATAGGAAGGAGCAGTGGAGTGGACTTTGTAGATAAGACTACAGTATTTGTTTTCCCTGGACAGGAAGACACCCCAGAGGATGAGCGAGCAAAGGTTGCTATTCGCCCGTGTAATTTTTCCAAAGTGCAAGAGATTATTAAGCGGCATACCATCAAGAAGGTGGAATTCCACAAAGACCGCAAACGTGACCCTTTGCAACGGTTCGAAGTTGAGGAATCTAATGATGACGCGATGTTCGAGGACTCATGGGATTACTCTATTACCGAATGGGAAAATGTTCACTATGGCGAGGAGAAAAATCTTGCGTGTACGCGAGAGAATAAACTCATGCTTTTGCGAAAATCCGTATTCTTTCTCACCTGTGCTACTAATTGGCGGGACGCAATGGAGGCGGAATATGAAGAGAGCAGGGCTGAGGGAAACTAACAAAGTACGCAGAGTGGATAACTGAAAAGATTCCTTGCGAAGAGTGTGAGGCCTTGCAAGAGGATCCGCCCTGTGAAACTTGCCGAGTGAGTCTTTTGCCGTGTAATGAGACTCTTATAGAGATTTTTTGCTTGGTTCGTAATCAGGTTATCCTGTCCCCGGAGGGAAAAATTGTTGATTTGCGGCTGGATGTTGTGCTTAAATTATTGGCGTTGTACAAGGTAGAGGACACTTTATATTCGTTACAGCGTATACGGCATGTATTTTGGCATTGTGTTGAAAGGTATGACTTATGAATTTTCTTACTGCTTTTGTCAAACTTAAAGTTGACGGGTCAGAGGTTCGGCCCGCAATGGATAAGTCAAGGAATATCGTCTCTAAGACTGTTGACAAAATGAAGAGAATGTTTCGAAGTGTGTCCTCGGGCTTTTCTTCAATGTGGCGTAAAATGTCCCGGGCCGCAAAGATCGGCGGGGCGATAATTGGGATGGTTGTCACCGGTATGATTTATAAGTTGGTGAAACTCGCCGCTTCTAATGAGGAGATTCAAGCAAAGTTTGATACAGTGTTCAAGCATTTGAAAGATGATGCAAATTCGTGGGCAAATAGTTTTGCGGATAGTGTGGGCCGAGCTAAAACTGCTGTGCATGAATGGATGGGGGAACTGCAGGATACGCTTGTACCTCTGGGATTTGCCAGGGAAAAGGCGTATGAAATGTCAAAGGCGATGGTTAAATTAGGGGTGGATGTTGCATCCTTCAATAACAAAGCTGATCAGGACGTGATTCGTAATTTCACTTCCGCTTTAGTGGGTTCAACAATGGCTGTTCGTTCCTATGGTATTCTTTTAGGAGAGAATGCGATTAAGGAAGAAATGGCAGTACAGGGGATTAAGAAAAAGTTTACGGAATTATCAAATCTGGAGAAGGCACAGCTTCGGTACAACCTCTTGTTTAAGATGACCGCGGATGCCCAAGGCGATGCTGTCCGTACAATTGGCTCTTACACAAACCAATTAAAAATGTTCAAGTCCATGCTTACGGATGTTGGCACGGAATTAGGCAATATATTTTTACCGGCATTTACTGCGGGTCTTACCACGATGAACAAGTTCCTCAAAGAGAATAAACAGGAGATTCTCGATTGGGGAACCATGGCTTGGGAAAAATTTAAGGCCATCAAGGATATCGTTACCAGCTTTTTCAAGGGCTCCTCTATGATGGAAGAAATTGAATCGTTGTGGGCAGGTTTCTTTGAGATCGCTAAAGGTGCTCTTTCCGCTACGCTAATCATGGCTATTGCGATGTTTCAAACTATCGGCACCGCATTAAAAGACGCTACCTTCGGTAGGCTTACACGAAATAAAGCTGCCTTAGAAAAGTATCGTGAAGCGGGTGGAGCAGTAATGTCGCAGGACCAAATGAAAAAGGCTGCGGCGTATGCTGAGAAAACTGGTCGGGTAAAAAAGGCTGAGGATTATTATGAGGGGTGGCAAAAAGTAGGGACATGGGGAACTCGAGGGAAATACACAGAAAAGCAGTATATTAGGACAGAGGGTGCTTCCGCTTTTCAGCGTGCCTACTCTGATTCTACTCGGGAATACTTGGAAAATAAGCAGAATGACTACCTTCGAAATGCAATGCCCCGAGCAATGGAGAAATTACAACAAGGCGTAGATAACGCCGGTCGTAGAATGTATCAACATGGTTCAGATTCGGGCATGGAGCCGATGGGGGATTATGCTGCACGCCGATGGCAAATGGGAATAGAAGCTGGGCGTCGCCAAATAGGTGAGCGTCGCCAAATAGGTGAGCATAGGGGAATCGGACAAGAAGTATCAAGTTCAGAACGAGCGGGCAGAGAGTGGACTGCTAAAAACCCTCGTGTAAATGGCAGCAGATGGAAAGATGTTAAGATAACAATTGAACCTACGCCGGAAGCTAAAAAGTATTTCCGTTTTGTGGAAGATGGGCAACAAGGGATTAGACAGGGAGCTTATTCGAGATGAGTTCAGCTTTACATATAGGCGGTGTTGCAGTAGTTAGTGCAAATGACCCTACGCCATCAATTTCAATTCAGAAAAGGGTTACCCATCATGCTGTCACAGGAAAACCTACGGTTATGCAGGAAACTTGGACATGTCGAGGGATTTTGATTGCAGAAGATGGCGTAACTGTTGAAACTAAATATGCGAATTTGTTGGCAAAGTTTGCATCTCTTGATGGCACGCAAAAGATTGAAGCAAAAATCGATGATACCATGAAAATGGAAATGGACCCTGCAGCAGCTATGAATGGTGTACGGATTACCACGCCATCATTTCTTAAGGGAGAAGGCGGTGAACATGTAACCCATCGTACGTACACATTTACCGCTGCTGCAGAATTTGCTATTGAAACTGAATGGGCGGAGTGGACGTATATCGCACGGGGGGTATCCAATGGGCTAATGGTGTACTCGTGGTCTGGAACGTACACTAAAGTGGGGGTGGATGACCCGGGAGCTATATGTGAAGCGTACTTATTAGCTAACGTAATTCCCGCGGTATCTCAACAGTATACACGGGAACTCACTATTACCCAGGCAGCATCTACTTCTTCAGTGTTTGGGCCGGGCTGTACATTTAGTGTAACTGATACAGAAAATTGGAAAGATAGTCCTACGACTTGTGTAGCAGGTTCACTTAATCTTTCAACGGAAAAGAGGGTGGGTGGACCGCAAACATTAGTGGTGTCGGGGAGATTTGTTGGAAAAGATAAGGATAATAATGCTGCACAAACCGCAATGACAGCAGCATTAGGGCCGTATGCTGCATATAAAATTTTGGATTCCCAAGTGGTAACAAATGAATATGACGGTTCCTGTTCATTTACGTATCGGTATCTTGATGATATTCGGGACGTGATATTTGAAGAGTCCCGGATGTCGGAGCGGCCCGCATTGTTGGATTTTGTAATGCTTTCACGGCTGGACGGATTTCCGCCAATAAAACAAGATACCGTTTGGCGGCCCGCTTCAATTTCACAAAGCGGAATGCGGTTGGGCTTAACTGCTCCAGAACCGGATGCTCCGCTTTACCCGTATCATCAAAAATCACATATTACGCAAAGATCTACGGTGCAAGATATAAATGGCACCGTGGTCATGCATCAAGTTGATTGGCAATACGAGTTTTTATTTACGGAGACACCATAATGGCAGCCGGTGCAGGTAGTCAATTAGAAATGCCTATTCCGTTCAATGTAAATGGCGGAATAGAAGGAGCTGAAGCCAGCATCATGAAAGTTATCGATGCTGCATTGGTAACCGCAGGGTTACGGGTCCCGTTTTGTGGGGCTCGTAGGATTTTAGTTCACGTGAAAAATACTCATAGTTCCGCTCATGAAGTTACCGCTTATGCCGGTGCAGGGGCTGGAGCAGCGTATGGTGATTACGAGAGCATGGATATTCCTGCTACCAGCGGTGAAAGAATCCTGGTGCTGGAAGCCACTCGTTTTCAGCAATCATCTGGGGAATTGTGGGTGGACTTTGGTTCAGGAATGACCGGGCTTGTTGGGGTATTTCTATTACCGTGATTAGAGCGTTTTATGGTAACGTTCCTTTAATTGGCCGGGTATCATTCACATTACGTCAAGGGATTGCCCCGTCCACCGGGGCTATTGCGTTTCCTGCTGGAGTGAATCTTCCCGTAGTAGCTGATTTGCGACTAAATGACGGTGATCGTGAAATCGTAATCAATGATTTGTATTTAGTTGACCCGGTGGAAGCGTGGAGTGAATCTGGTCAAATTGTTCAAGCAACTATTGCGGATAAACGGTGGTTATGGAAGTACGGAGCTATTTCTGGTTCGTATAATGTACCTTCAGATTATGGGGTACCTGTACAGGAACAAACACTTAAACAGCTCATTACTACCTGTCTTAGTGGTCTTACGGTTAATTATTTCCATGTCGTTGATAATGTATATCCTACTGTGGAATGGGATTACGATTCTCCCGCGGAAGCTGTGCAAGCTCTATGTCATCAGTATGGGTTAGCGGTATGCGTTTCCTTGAATGGTCAAATATGGATTGCTCCTGAAACAGAGGAACGCCCTGATGTTGAAATAGGGATTGGGGAGATAGCAAAGGAAATAACTTTCCAGACGCCGGACACGCCTGCATCAATCAACGTAATAGGCAATCCTATCATCAATCAGGAAACGTTCGAATGTTATGCGGTAGGCATTGAAAGATTTGATCACGGTACATATCCAAATAAATTACGACCCATTGCGGATTTATCATATAAGCCCGCAGAAGGTTGGGGCAAAAGTATTCTCATTGATTTTGAGGATATTACTAACATTCTTCATAAAAAGTTAGCAAAACAATGCATTTATCGATGGTATGCCTGGTCGCCCACTAATGTAGGGTATGACTGGCGGAGGTATAAATTGCCATGGATAAATCATATTGCTGAATTAGGGGAAGTGGAAACAGCAAGTGGT
>Ga0114923_10002472_pt1 | contig 12510 bp, 5 predicted proteins | sample SumtaG_FD_89578 | JGI IMG/M metagenome (GOLD analysis project Ga0114923, IMG submission 89578) | Deep subsurface microbial communities from Indian Ocean to uncover new lineages of life (NeLLi) - Sumatra_00157 metaG | ecosystem: Environmental > Aquatic > Marine > Oceanic > Sediment | place: near... | reverse complement strand
TGTGACATTTCCATTAGCATCGTATGAATAATCCACTTGAGCGCCATCAGGACGGTCTTCGGCTATCAGCCTTCCCATGATGTCATAGGTATAGTCGAAAGTTCTGCCGTCCGGGGTGGTCATATAGTCCAGATAACCGTAGCCGGCATAGGCAAAGGATGTGCTTCGTGTACCTACCGTCACCGTTTCCAGTCTTCCCCGGGTATCGTAGGTGAAATCAGTGTCCAGCAGCCCCGGTGTGGAGGTGCGGGAGGTCAGCAGGGTCGCCGGACTGTAATACGAAGTCACCTGGCGGCCTGTGGGAGATGTGGCGGTAACCGTACCTGCAAGGACATCGTTGACTACTGTGGATGATTTTCCGTTTACCGTTACGGTATCTGTAATCCGGTCGAGAATGTCGTCGGTGTTGGTATCCGCGTATGTCTTCGCTCTTGAGGAGGTCACCGACAACCCGGAAGGCAAGGTCACAGTTGAGCTTTTCGGCGTCTTGAAACCATAAATGGAGTCAAGACCACTGCTTGCGGTAATGTCCATACCGCAGGAGGTCTGCTTCTCCGAAGTCAGCCCGTCCGATGAGAGAGAGAAGGTGGACTGGGAACCGTCCGCGCCGGTGATAAGGGATGTGTATTTGCCCACTGAATCAATACGGTCCTCGTAAGTTACCTGGTCCCCTTCCGCGGAAAGTTCTGAACTAGTTACGTTACCTGCTGCATCCACGGTACGGTTGTATGTCCAGTTCCCACCCGATTGGTCACTCACACTTTGGAGCCTGCCGTCGCCGTCAAACAGATGAGTGTAATGGTTCCCGTTGGGATCGTACTCGTCGGTCATGAGTCCGTCGTTGGTGTAGACCATGGAATAGAATGACCCGTCCGGATAGGTCACTCGGGTCAGGTCGCCATTGCCGTCAATTGTGAGCGTGGCGGTGATACCGTCAGGGGATGTAATGGAAACGGGCTTTCCGGAACCGTCCCTGTTGATGTCGGTGGCGTTACCGAACCGGTCGGTAATGGATACAATCCTGTTTTCTGAATCATAACCGAAGGTCAGCAGTTCAGATCCAGAAGCGGTGTCAATTGTTTTTAAGTGACGGCCGCTATAGTTTACCACATGGGCGATCCCTGAATCTTCAACGTAACCCACCGCTCCGTTTTCAGGTTCATAGAGCAGATCCGAAGAGAGACTGACCTTGCTCAGGACGTAGGCCAGGCCGAAGGAAACATATATGTTCCCATCAAGATCGAGGGTCAGCCCGGTTGGATGGCACATGGTAGCATCAGAAGCGGGACTCCCGTTTCCTCCGCATGGTGTTGTAGGCCGGTTCCCGCCAACGGTGGAGATTATTCCGGTGGCGTCGATGACCCTGAGCCGGGAGGAGTTGATTCCGCCGATCAAGTAGAGGTTTCCGGAAGGGTCTATTTCCATCCTCGCTACTTGAAGGGCAGCTTCTAAAGCCGCACCGCCGTCACCAGTATGGTCCCTCTCACCGTTGCCGGCGAAGTGGTTTATCGTGCCGGACGTGTCGATACGGTGGATGGAATCATCTTGACCAGTAGCGATATAGAGGTTGCCATCAAGATCGGTAGCGATATCGGCGATCCCGTATAACAGGGCATTTAACGCCGGGCCGCCGTCGCCCCTGACCGTGGCGTAGTCCTGGCCGGAACTGTATGGCCTGTCGGACCCCGCATAGGTGGTGATGATACCGTTCGCGTCTACCTTACGGATCACGCCTGCAAATCCTCCAGCGATGGAATGGGCGATATACAGGTTCCCGTTATTGTCAACGTCGATTGCCAAAATATTGTTGACCTGAGCGCTTGTGGCCGGGCCGCCGTCTCCACTGTATCCGGCCGTTCCGGTTCCGGCGATTGTGTTGATAATTCCGTTGAGGCCGACTTTTCGCACCTGGTGATAGTTTGCTATGTACAGGTTCCCAACACCGTCGGCGACTATGTCAGTGACACCCCCGAGGCCGGCCGCTATGGCGGGACCTCCGTCTCCACTGATGCTATTGGAACCGTTACCCGCGTAAATGGCTATGATCCCGTCACGATCAATCTTCAAAACGTGTTTTTTGAACGTCGTACCGTAAAAGGGCGTGTTGATAAATACATTGCCCTTACCATCCGTTGCCAGCTCATGAGGTTCGTCGATGCGGGCGTCCTCCGCAGGCCCTCCCATCCCGCTAAGGCCATATTGTCCGATCTGACCGGCAATGACGTCCATTATCCGGGTCCCGTACTTGAGCGTGCCTCCATCGCCGAGAATTAGAGTATCGGGTGAAGTGGGGTTCGCAAAGTGATGAGGAGAGAGAGTCCATCCTCGGGCGATGGTTCCCTCACCGAACTTGTCGACGCTTACGGTCCTGTCCATCTCGAAGGGATATTCATAATGTGAAGCGTAGCCGGTCGGCTCCGTACCCGGCTGACCAAATGCCAAGTGCCCTTCATAAGGACGCCAGAAGTACACATCATAAAGGTAACCGATCCTGGCTTTGCCTTTAACAGACCTGGTAATAAGGTCCCCGCGCCAGTCACGTCCATCCCACAGGAATTCGGCCTGCTGGTACGGTTCCGGAGGCAGTTCCTGTACGAAGTGTCTCCCCGCGATCCACAGCTCCACAATAATCCTTTTCATGGTGGAGACAACCTCTGATCCGCTGGCGGGAACTATGATCCTGGATTTATAGCCTTCGACCCTGTTGCTGGCGTAATGCAGGGTAATGCCGGTTCCGGGAACGGGGATATCCTCATGGAAGGTCCTCGACCGCGGCTCAATATAGGAATTTTTAAGGTTTTCACATGGTTTTATGCCGCAGCTTGCGGGTGGTACAGTAGCGATGGGTTGGGAACTCGGGGCCGGACTAGGGTCCTGACCAGCCGGAATGTCCATCCAGGAGGGCCAGTTGAGGTCGAAAGGTGTGAAGTGGTTGACCTGCACCCGCCAGAAGGTCGTGTTGGGCGGATAGGCCGCTGGATCTTCAAGGCCCGCAACCTCGTTACTGAAATCTCCATCGGCATCAAGGTCGTCCGGCTGATTATCGCCGTCGGCGTCAAGAGCATCCACAATACCATCGCTGTCGGTGTCAAGAAGCATGACAATCACGCCGTTTTCCTGAGCCACCCACTCTCCAAGTGAGCGGTCATAGTAGCCAACAGGCACAACCATACCCACCTCGAAACCGATGAAGTTATCCACATATAGGGTAACCGGTTTCTCAAAATGGACATCTTCGGCCTCATCGAGGCCCATCTCTACACAGTAGGTGTAAGCTGAGTTGGGCGGAAGTTTGGCAGGCATGGACTCGGGAGTGTCGTATTCCGTCGCCCGTACGTTGACTATGGAATGGTAAACCTGGTTGCCCTCCTCGTCGTATGAATAGACCCTGTTGTCGCCGGATATAACGGCGGTAAGAGAACGCCAACCTCGGGCATCGGAGGTCGGAGTGCCTTTATGGGTGTATATGTCCGCCGGATCGCCGGTGAACATCACCTGGGTTGAGGCGGAATCGACCTGGATCATGGTGATCGTCTCAGCGACGGACACGTCGTTCCACGGCACCTCCACCTTACGGTGGGAGGTCAGGAGCCCGAACTTTTCGTAGACGACAGTCATGGTCCCTTCACCTTCAACCGGCATTGAGAAGCGTCCCTCGTTGTCGGTCGGGACCGAACCGTACTCCCAGTGCCCGTGAACAGAGACGGACACTCCGGTGACAGGCGAACCGTACCGGTCCTCCACCAAGCCTGTGATGATCGAGAACCGCTCCTCATCGTACTTCTCGACATAAGAATCCGGGGGAACGAGATCCTCGTAGAACGCTCCGAAGGTGTTCTCCGGCTGGGGCAGGTAATTTACAGCACCTTGAACGACGCTTACAGCGGCTATTGCGGAGAATCCACCATTATCAACTGTGATCGTCGCTATTCCCATATTTACGGCTGTGACCAAGCCATTGTAGCTGACTGTGGCCACGTTCGTGTCGCTGGAAGTGTAGACTGTGCCCGTTGCCGAAGATGTGAAGTCTACGTTGTGCCCATCGGCATAGTACCCGGTCACCAGAAGCTGGCGTTGGGTAAAGGTAACAAGGTTGAGGTTGAAAGATGTTGAGTCCACTGTGATCCCTGTCAGACAATCCTCATCAACAGTGCTGTCGCAGTCATCATCAATGGAGTTACAGATGTCTGTGGCATCGGGATGGACTGTGGGATCACTGTCAACACAATCTCCGTCACATGTCGCGTAACCATCACCGTCGAGATCAAACCCTTCATTGTTGACACCGTCACAATTGTTATCCCATGGGTCACAAGTCTCGGTCCTGCCTGGGTAAATATTCCAAGCGTTGTCGTTGCAATCGCCACCACAAGTCGTAAATCCATCGTTATCCTGATCAAAACCATCATCAATATCGTTGTCGCAGTCATTATCAATCCCGTCGCACAATTCGACGGCATAAGGATAAATAGCGGGATCTGCATAATTGCAATCCTGGCGTATGTTATCGGAATAACCTTCGGGTAAAGAGCAGGCCTGGATCATTCCTTGTGTGACACCGTAACCGTCACCGTCGCTGTCCAAGAGGAAATAGGTCTGTACACCCTCATCAATTTCGCCGTCGCAGTTGTTGTCTGCCTCGTCGCATACTTCCGCTGCGCCGGGATAATTGTCAGAGTTGAGTGGGACGCAATCGGTGGAATCTACAACATAACCCGGCGGAACAGAGCACGATTCGATGGTAACACCCGGATTTCCATATCCGTCGCTGTCTTCGTCCAGATAGAAAGTGGACTGCGGTAAACCTTCATCTATTTGACCGTCGCAGTTGTTATCCAGGTCATCGCAGAGTTCGGGAGCATCGGGGTAAACACTTGCCTCTGTATCGTCGCAGTCATTATTACAAGTAGTAATCCCATCACCATCATTGTCGAATCCATCATCAATGCCTCCAACGCAATCGTTGTCAATACCGTCACAGACTTCCACTGCGGCAGGATTTATAGAGGGATCGTTATCATTGCAATCACGCTCCATGCTGATGAGTTCCGATTCCAGTTTGTTATCCGGGTTCGGAGGCCGCTCACATGAAACATTGGCGGAATAGTCCGTATATCCGTCGTCATCTCGGTCGTACCACCACCTGGTGTCCGGGTTTATCAAGGCGTTAGTGTCGTCGCAGTCCTGGTCGTCAACAACATAACCGACAGGTGGTGTTGTCTCTGCGGTCAGAGTGGACTGATTCGGATCGCCGTAGCCGTCACCGTCGGCGTCAAGGTGGTATTGGAACAAACACCCGTTATCCATCAGCCCATCGCAGTTGTCGTCGACCCCGTTACAAATTTCCGTCGCATCGGGGTTAAGGTCTGCCGAGTTATCGTCACAATCTCCGGCGAGTTCTGCGTAGCTGTTTGGAAGGTAACAACTCTGTGTCGTAATATCCGGATTGCCATATCCATCGCTGTCATTGTCACGGTAATAGGTCGTTAATACCCCCTCATCGGTGGATCCGTTGCAGTTGTTGTCATAACCATCGCATATCTCGATTTCACCGGGATTGATCCAATCGGCTGTGGGTGCACAATCTCCATCTATCTCCGCATAACCCTCAGGAAGGGTGCAGGCCCACACTGAGTACAGAAACCCATATCCATCGTTATCGTCGTCGCGCCAATATTGGGTTGTGACACCTTCGTCCACACTGCCATCACAGTTGTCGTCAACGGTATTGCAGATTTCTTCGGCATCCGGATTTAGTGCCGGATCAGAGTCATCACAATCGCTTGCAGTTGAGAAATAACCGGCAGGAAGAGTGCACGCCTCAACAGTGAAGCTACTTGATCCGTATCCATCTCCATCGGCATCACCATAAAAAGTTTCCGTAACTCCTTCATCCACAGACCCGTCGCAGTTGTCATCCACGGTATTGCATGTTTCCGCCGCCGAAGGGTTCACAGATGCGTCTGTGTCATTGCAGTCGCCAGCTTCTACAACATATCCTTGAGGCGGAGTGCAACCTTCGACAGTATTCGTTGCAATACCATACCCATCCGAGTCCGCATCAAGATAGTAAACCGTCGTGCCGCTCTCATCTACTTGCCCGTCACAGTTATCATCCAGGTCATTGCATGCTTCTGTTACACCAGGATTGATGGCTGCCGTTGTACCATTACAGTCACCACCGCAGGTTGTATAGCCGTCACCATCGGCGTCGAATCCTTCGTCAACAGCAGAATCACAGTTGTCATCAACCTGGTTGCATGTTTCTGTTGCATCGGGATTAGTAGCGACTGCCGTGTCGTCGCAGTCACCGCCGCAGGTCGTGTAACCGTCGCCGTCGACATCAAATCCTTCGTCTATGGCGCTGTTACAGTTATTGTCGACGAGATCGCACACTTCCTCCGCATCAGGATAAACGGAAGCCAAGCTGTCATTACAGTCTGTTGAATCAGCCACATAACCGGTCGGAGGTGCCGTGAGGGACGATTCTATGGATGTTCCCGGATCACCGTATCCGTCACTGTCGGCATCCATGTAGTATGTGTACATGGTGCAGCCCGGGTCGATCTCGGTGTCGCAATTGTTATCCAGGCCGTCGCATATCTCCTCGGCAATCGGGTTGATTGAAGCTTGGGTATCATCGCAGTCAGTATTCTCAAAAACATACAATGGGGAGAGCACTGTCGAAGGTGAAGCAAGTACCGTTACGTTCGGATTGCCATAACTGTCAGCATCATTGTCTCTGTACAGGTAGCGGATGCAGTCCGGACCATCGGTAATTCCATCACAGTCATTGTCTCCATAACTACAAATCTCAGGAGCCCCGGGATTGGTATAAGCGGCACTGTCACTGCAGTCAGAACAGTCCTGAACATGGTTTGGTGAAGGGGGTAAATCCTGAGAAGTAGTTGTGGAATTGTAAGGATTGCCATAACCGTCGTGATCTGAATCATAACACCATTTATAGAGGCAACCAGCTTCGTCAGTTTGTTCATTGCAGTTGTTATCAACACTATCCCCACATACCTCATTTGCACCTGGATGGACCGAACCGTCATAGTCGTTACAGTCAAGGTCGTTAGTCACATACAGTCCAGGCGACCATGGCGGTGGATTTGGGGTTGATACAGCCGGATTTCCATATCCGTCACCGTCATTATCGCGATAATAAAGCTGAATAAGTCCATCGTCGATTATTCCATTACAGTCGTTATCGAGTCCATCCTGGATCTCGGGCGCGCCCGGGAACACGGTCGGATTAAAATCCATGCAGTCGATACATTGTCCAGGCCCTGGAAGCCATCCAGGAGGTTCAGTTCCAGGTGTGAAGGGCTGCATCTGCTCCATGCTGCCGAATCCATCCCCATCAAAATCGGGGCAATACATTTCTTCGGCTGGCTGACACTCCTCGTCCACTTGGGAATCGCAGTTATTGTCAAGCCCGTCTCCACACGTTTCTTCTGCCCCAGGGTAGGTCACCGGGTCACTATCGTCACAGTCGCCGCCGCAGGTTGTGTAGCCATCGCCATCGGCGTCAAAACCCTCATCAACAACCGTGTCACAATTGTCGTCGATATCGTTGCAGACCTCGGCAGCGGCAGGGTTGATACCGATGGATAGGTCGTCGCAGTCGCCTGCTACATCAGCATAACCAGCCGGTTGCACACAATCTTGTGTGGTGTCTGTGTCGATCCCATAACCATCACTGTCAGCGTCGTAATAGAAGGTCGTCGTGACTCCTTCGTCTATCTGAGCGTCGCAGTTGTTGTCAACGTAGTCGCAGACTTCAAGCGCCGAGGGATTGATTGCTGGATCGGTGTCATCGCAGTCGCCGGTGGCAGCATTCAAGACATAACCGGCAAGCTGTTCACACTGGGTCTGGGTATTGCCGGATGAGAAGCCATCGGCGTCGGCATCCTCGTACCACACGGTGTCGGGATTGATCGCTGAATTCGTATCATCGCAATCATCTGAATTAGGAGAATATCCCTGAGGGAGTGAGCACTCTTAAACCGACGAAGAAGCAAGGCCGTAGCCGTCACTGTCCGCGTCCAGGTAATAGGGTGTGGTGACGCCCTCGTCAATGGCGCCGTTACAGTTGTTATCAATATAATCGCAGACCTCGGTCCCGCCGGGATTAATGGCGGCATCCGTGTCGTTACAGTCGCCTTCGTTCTCGGTGTAGCCATCGCCATCGTCATCCACATCCTCGGGAAGGTAAACACCAACGATAGTGATCGTAATGTGAGCGGCAGGAATACTGCCGAGCTTGACCTCCAGAGTATTGGTTCCCTGAACCGCAATCGGTTTCTCCAGAGAGAAGACTCCCTGCTTGAAGTCGTTCTGCTTAAGCACATCAGTACCGTTGAAGGTTACAACAGCGCTGGATACAGTGCTTCCGCCCTCCATGGAACCGTTCTGCACCTGGAGCACATACGATTGGGCAACAGGCCTCTGGACGGAGAACTCCCTTAATACTGTGACGGGAGAACCCGTGTCCCTTGTAAACTGCTCAGGACCGAAGAGAGTAACCTCAACGGTCGATGCCTGAGCAGGCACGACCAGAGCGACGAGAAGAATTACGGCAACCGGAATCAGTGCGGACTTTGCGAATTTAAACATTTCCCCCCCCAATAATGAGAAAAACATTGAGATTGCGAAGAACAACGGGATCACCACCAACAGGCAATGAAACCCAAGCGGGACAAACCTGAACCAGAACAAATATAATATTTGCAAAATGGAAGCTCCCCCATTAAGGAACCCCGAAAGCGCTTAATACCCTACATTAAATGGGGTTATTTGGTCAAAAGACTACCCTTAAACTCTTAATAAACCAGGTTTAAGGAAGCTGGTGCCCAAATAAAATCCCTTGAGCCCTTGAGGACTGCCAACCAAAAAGGTATGGCAGCAAAAACATTTTTTACTTAAATTTGAACCGGAGTACTTTCTCTTCAAGCAACCCTTTTCTCCCGTAACGCTATATGGCAAAAACCCCACCAATAAGGTGTATTTTCATAACATACTGTTTTTGTTGTGTTTTCTGAATTGTTGGCCGTTAGGGGCTTTTGTATAGTGCATACAATCGTGTGCAACCAACTGCTTGCAAATCTGCGTTTTCGGCTGGAAAGCCGCACTGTTATGGGCTTTTTCGATGATGCACACATTCATGTGCAGATGTTTATGTTTGTGGGCAGGTTGAGTGATATTATTCGATTACGGTTCGCGATGACAGACAAAGCAGGTGCGATTGGATTCCGGGTCCTCGCGTTTATTTCACCCTCCCCTCAATCCCCTCCCCTCAGCCGTCTTCGCATAAAGCTACGCCGCTCCTGGAGGGAGGGGAAGAGTAAGGAACGTGGCTAATTGTTAGGCTCGGCCCGGAATGACGTTGGTGGAGGTTTTCTCAGCCTGCCCTGAGCAAGTGAAACGCGTCGAAGGGTGTCCTCATTTTCCTCAGTGGTTAATCAGATCTATTTCATTTAACTTTGTGAACCTTTGTGTACTTCGTGTTCAAAAAAGCCGCTTTTATGGAAGCTGTTGTTCACCCAGGATTTCAGTCTACCTCTGCGGCCTCTGCGACCTCTGCGTTAAAAAACATCGCCGTTATGGCAATCACGCATTTCCCCCAGACCCCGTTTTTCTCCGCTTTTCTCCGCCTGCCGTGAGCCTGTCGAACGGTGTCTCCGTGGTGAAAAACACCGCTCCTACAGGAACCGTTCTTTCCCCAGATTGAAGATTTTACCCTGCGGAACAGCCTGGTAATGGCTGTGCTGCGGTAAATTTGTTTTTTCCGCATTTCAAGGCTGGATTCCGGATCACGACTTCGTCGCGTCCGGAATGACGGCGTAGTGGGTATGGTTCGCCTTAGCCAGATTTCAGAATTCCTCTGCCTTTCTCAGTGTCCTCATTTTCCTCAGTGGTGAAAAACATTGCCTTTATAGAAACTGCGCCTTACCCAGGTTTAACGTCCTTCTCCGCCTGTCTCCGTGGTAAATCAGCTTTCACTTTTAAACATGGTTATACTAAAAGTTGTAAGCCGATGGAGGGGAACCTCGAAGAGATGGAAGGAGGTTCCATGAGATTTCTATTTCCATTACCTACCACCCTGATCCCAGGCCTGATCTCAGGCCTGATCCTGGGACTGGTCCTGTTCATAACCCTCCCCGCTCAAGCCGACTGGGACTTTTCTAAGCACAGCATCCCTGTTGAGGATATCCGGGGCGGAGGTCCGCCCAGGGACGGGATACCTGCCCTTTTCAATCCCGAATACCTGACCGTCAGGGAAGCCGACAATCTCCTCAAACCGGATGAGCGGGTCCTGGGCCTGACTTTGAACGGCGTTTCCAGGGCCTACCCGATCCGGATCATGTCGTGGCACGAACTTGTCAACGACGAGATAGGTGGGGTCCCATACCTGGTAAGCTGGTGACCCCTCGCTGTTTCGGGCGTCGTGTACGCCCGTAAAGTGGATGGCAAGACCTATACTTTCGGCGTGTCGGGCCTCCTGTACCGCTCCAACGTCCTCATGTACGATCACCAGACGGAATCTCTCTGGCTCCAGGTCAAACGCCGGGCCGTGACAGGCCCCATGACCGGGACCAAACTTTTGATCTTCCCTTCCACCATCACCACCTGGAGCAAGTGGAAGAAAAAGCACCCCGACACGACGGTCCTCTCCTTTGACACGGGGCACAACAGGAACTACAGCCGGGACCCCTACGAGAGCTACTATCAGGAGCGGCGAGGCATGTTCAGATCCTTCTTCAAGGCGGGACCCGGTGAGGAGGAAAAGGAGATGGTAGCGGGCGTTGAGGTGGGTGATTCCATAAAAGCATACCCCGTTAAAACCATCCGTGAGCGGAAGACCGTGACTGACGAGATCGGGGGCAAAAGCATCACCCTCACATACGACGACAGCACTGACCGGATCTCGGTAGAGACCGCTTCAGGCGAGGCGATCGAGCCAATTATTGTATATTGGTTCGTATGGAAGGGGATTCATCCGGAAACGACACGGTTTAAGCCTTAACAGCGGAGCCACCTGAAGGCTGCACCACCAGTCTTCGCTGAAGCTTCGCCTCGGCAAGCAGGGTTTCACAGGGTATGACACATGCCCTTCATCTGGCTTCTCCCCGTGGGAGAAGGATTTCTTCGAAATCAGCAGGTTGAGCCTTGCTGAGCGGGATAGAAATACATTTCAATCCCGAATCGTCAGGCTCAAACAGCTTCGGTGAAGGGAATAATCTCACGCCTATGGGTATCCTCAGTGTACTCAGTGTACTCAGTGTTCTCTAGTGAGTCACATTCCCTTGTCCGCCATAGCTTTAGCGAAGGAGGATGAAGCGAGTGACGAACGGGTGGTGAAAAGAGTTTAAAACTAGAATTTGCAGTGGCAGGGATCGATTGTGAGAAAGCTGCCTACATTTGCAGATATTCATTTCCCGGATGAGCCACTTTATTAAATTTCTCGCTGGACCCGGTTTTTTTTGCGGTCTTAGCTAAACTTCGTGTACCCTGCGGTTAAACACCGCCCTTAAAGGAGCTGAAGATGGATCTGAAAGGAAAGGTCGCACTCATCACCGGTGCCGGGAGGGGGCTTGGAAGAGCCACTGCAGTCGCTATGGCCAAGGAAGGCGCCACCGTGGCGATCCTGAGCCGCACGAAATCGGAGCTTACGGAAACAGCAATACTTGTGGAGAAAGAGGGCGGCAAGGCCCTCATCCTGCCAGTGGACATCTCCGACGAAAAAGCGGTTCGCAAAGCTGTAGAAAAAACCGTTTCCGACCTGGGGGTTATCCACATCCTGTTTAACTGCGCTGCTACCATCGGGCCCGCGGCTCCACTCCACGAGGTGGATCCGGACGACTGGGACCACACCATGGCGATCAACCTGAATGGGGTAAGACAGATTTGCCAGGAGGCCATCCCTCACATGATCAAGGCGGGTGGCGGACGCATCATCAACGTAACATCGGGCCTCGCCCGGATCGTCATGCCTCTTTTCGGAGCCTACTCCGTCAGCAAAGCGGGAGTAAACCACATGACGCGCATCATGGCAGAGGAACTGCGGGGTTTCGATATCCAGGTCAACGGACTCGACCCGGGTGTCATGGACACCAGGATGCAGGAAGAGATAAGGGGGCTGGGGCCTGACATCCTGGGAAAACCCCTCCACGACCAGTTCGTATCGTTCAAAGAGGGCGGCCACCTGACGCCGCCTGAGGAGGTGGCCCAACTGGCTGTATTCCTGGCCTCGGATCATTCGGTGGGTATTACCGGGGAGATAGGGGGAGCAGCGGACTTTCGAGACTTTGGCTATGGTCTCGCGGAGGATTGATCGTCCCGGTCAATTGACGATCAATCCGAAGAGGGGATGAGGGGAAAAGGGGAAGAGGTGAAACTTCTTAAATCTTCACGGGAATGATCCATTTATCGGCTGTAAGAATCATTTTGACTATCTGCCCGATAATCGTATCGTATTTATCCAAAAGTGTATCTTTTTCATCC
>Ga0114923_10002471_pt1 | contig 12512 bp, 11 predicted proteins | sample SumtaG_FD_89578 | JGI IMG/M metagenome (GOLD analysis project Ga0114923, IMG submission 89578) | Deep subsurface microbial communities from Indian Ocean to uncover new lineages of life (NeLLi) - Sumatra_00157 metaG | ecosystem: Environmental > Aquatic > Marine > Oceanic > Sediment | place: near... | reverse complement strand
GATTTTAAGGCTTCTGCGAGCCTGAACCTAAGTACCGAACAGTGGTCTTCCATGCAAAGCTGGATCTTAAAAATCGCCGAATTCTCTGAAATTCAACTACCTATTAATAACTTCTTTTCTGCTTGTTAATAAAATGCCTTTTTTAAATATAATTGCCTGGGAAAACTTGCAGATAAAATTAAATGCAATTGAGCCTATAATGGAAAAGATAAAGCTTGAATTTGAAGATATAAGCAAGTTTTCTAATTATACCTGATGCTGGATACTGGATACTCGATTCTTGATACTCGATACTGGATACTGGATGCTGGTTGCTCGATACTGGATACTCGATGCTGGATACTCGATACTGGATACTGGATACTGGATGCTGGATATTGGATGCTGGATACTCGATTCTCGATTAAATAAGAAGCATCTTTTTTTAAAGATCCTGCATTCACCAACCACCAACCACCAACCAGCAACGAGCAACCAGCAACCAGCAACGAGTATCCAGAAAGGAAAACCATAGACAGATGTCCGAAATTGAAAAAAATCCTGAAATAAATATAGAACAGACAGCTTTGCTGGAATTGATAGAAAAAATGGAGCAGATGAGCAAGTTCCAGGAAAAGATAGATGTGCCTGCTGATATTGATCAAATCTGGAAAGTTTTTTTGGAAGAAGTCGGAAATTCAATAGATGTTGATGTTTGTGCGCTGTTTATTGTTGATGAGAAAACACAGGAATTTGTTTTAAAAAATGTATCACAGGCCGATAAAGAGTCCATTTGCAGCAAAGAGATAGACCTACAAATTGAAATTGGCATGTTACCATGGGTTATTAACAGAAGACAGCCTGCGCTGATTCCTTCGCTGGCAGCAAAGAATGAAAAATCTATTATTATGCTGCCACTGACAACGGTAAAGAGAACTCTTGGCGTAACAATGCTTTTCACACCGATAAAGGAGAGCTCAATTACACAGGAAAATTTGAAACTTTTGGCAATGCTGTCGAAAGAATGTTCCCTGGTATTGGAAAACACTTTTCTATATGAAAGCCTGAGGCAAGAACACGAATCGCTGCAAAAAGCCCAGTCTGATATAGCCCAGGCTGAAAAAATGGCTTCCATGGGAAGATTGACTGCCGGGGCCTGCCATGAAATACTGAATCCACTTAATATAATATCAAGTCATGTTCAGTTTATGCTGATGGATGATGATTTAAAGCCAAATATTTCAGATTATCTGAACATAATGCACTTGCAATCCAACAGGATAGCAGCCATTGTGCAAGGGCTACTGCAATTTTCCCGCTCCGGCATGCAAAATTTGATAAAGCTCAAAATAAATGATGTTATCGAATCTGCTCTGGCTCAGGCAAGACATGAATTAAAGCTTGATAAAATACAGATAGTTAAAAAATTAGACAATAGTTTACCTGTTATAACAGGGGATATGGCGAATCTGTCAAAAGTTTTCATAATTCTTGTGTCAAACGCAATAGATGCCATGCACAAAGGCGGAGTGCTCACGATTTCAACAAAAATATGCAACAAAAAAGAAATTTTACCAGGGAAATCAGATTTTATTAAAACTATGTTTGAAGATACCGGTTGTGGTATTTCAAAAGAGAACATAAGGAAAATATTTGATCCATTTTTTACAACTAAAGAGGCCGGAGCCGGAACTGGACTTGGACTGGCCCTGAGTTACGGAATAATTCGGGATCACGGTGGAATAATAAATGTTAAAAGCGAAGTAGATAAAGGCACGGAATTTGCAATTTATTTACCGATAAAAAAATGACTTTTTTTCAAATCAACTAAATTCTAAAGTTTTTATTAAAACTTGCCGAGAGATTCATAAATCATGTTAATTTAGATTGATTTGCATTTGATGAATTAGTAAAAAGATAGAATATGCAACTTTGTGGCACTGTAACCAAAAATAACTTGTCAATCATATAAAGAGATTATGTTTTAGTTGCTTAAAAATCTCTAAATAAGTGCCGGATGGCATCGTAAAAAGGCTCATATACCCCCGCTAAAAATCAGCGGGATAAAAAGGCGCAGTGATTTTTCAAAGACGAGGCAATACATGTAGTATGCCGAGTTTTTGAAAAACCACTGCAACGCAGTAGATGAGACTTTTTACGATGCCATCACGGTCAAATCCTGCTGGTTTTAAAAAGGAGGAAGCATTATGAGCGGAATAAACGATCTTGATTTAAAAGATTTTGTTACAAAAACCATGACCGATGTTTTCGATACAATGCTGTCAATGAAGATAGAACAAATCGATGGTGGTGCGGAGGGAATTGATGACGGTAGTCAAATTGTCGGATCAGTAGGATTCGCGGGAAAAGTGATGGGCAACGTCAACATTCTGGTTACTAGTGACTTTGCGCGTCTTATGACTGCGGAAATGCTTGGTATGGAAACAGAGGAAATAGAAAGTGAAGAGGAGGTTTTTGATGTTATTGGGGAGTTGTGCAATATGGTAGGCGGCGACATAAAGTCCCGGCTTTGCGACAGTGGTTTTACATGCGAACTCTCCATTCCTTCCGTTACAAGAGGAAATGACTTAAAGATAGAGTCCATGGGTTGGGACAGGTATGAGTGTTTTGGGTTTAAATACCAGGAGAATACTGCTTTGGTCCAGGTATATATTAAAACAGCAGAATAAATTTAATTAAATATATTAGGAGATTAATCATGGCTTTAAAAATTCTTACTGTTGATGACAGTAAAACGATTCGTATGATTGTGAAAAAAGCATTTCGTCCATATGATTGTGAAATGCTTGAAGGGGAAAATGGTATCGAAGGATTGGCTATTTCAACTAAGGAAAAGCCGGACCTGATAGTTTTAGACATTACCATGCCTGTTATGTCAGGCACTGAGATGCTTGAAAAGTTAAAGAGTGAACCTTCTTTGAAAGATATTCCTGTTATAATGCTGACGGCTGAATCCGGAAAAGATAATGTGATGAATATTGTTAAAATGGGCGTAACGGATTATATGGTAAAACCCTTTAAAGGTGAGCAGTTAATTGAACGTGTTGAAAAGATTGTTAAGCTTGAGCCCAAAAAAGAGAAAGAAGTTGATGAAGACACGTCAAAGAAGTATTTTTCATTGGACGACGGCATTCAATTTCTTGCGTTTCCAGCAAAAATCACAAGGCCGATTTCAGTTGAAATCGATGGTCATCTGAAAAAGAAGATAGAGGAGATGAAGTCTTCGGAAGTTAAAAAATTTATTCTGGACTTGAGAAAAGTATCTGAAACGAATGTTTCTTTAATTAAGCTCGTTTTATTAATTATTCAAAAATGTGAGAAAGAAGCAATTTCAATCCGACTTGTCGGTTCACCGGATGTGGGCAAGGAACTGAAATCATTTCAGGAAACCAGTGAGATACCGATTGATTTTTCAATTGATGAAGCAAAAGCTAATTTTTAAAATGCACTGGTAAAATCCCGTATAATATAATAAATATAAGCGACATGCAATTTGCATGTCGCAAGTTGCAAAATTTATCAAACCTCATAAGCCGCCTATATACAATAATATCTTAATGGTGCTAACATGCAAATACGGCACGATTCTTGCATTTATCTTTTCCTCTGAATAGTATAAATTTATCATAATTATTTTTTTAAAAGCGAGGGGTAATTGCTAAAATCCGTTTCGGAAAACAGCACACCGGAAGGGCAGAATTTGCTGTCCAAAAATCATATTTCCAAAGAGAGCCCAGAGAGCCCAGAGAACCCGGAGAGAACAGATAGATACTCAAGGTTTAATGATATAATCGGATGCAGCGATAAAATTATCGATGTTTTCAGAATCGTCAAAAAAGTAGCTGACTGCGATAGCACAATAATAATTAATGGAGAGACAGGAACAGGAAAAGGCTTAATCGCAAAAGCTATCCACAGAAACTCTCGAAGAAAAAACAAACCGTTTATTTCAATAAATTGTGGTGCTATTCCTAAAAATTTGCTTGAAAGTGAATTGTTCGGGCATACAAAGGGTGCATTTACCGGAGCTTTAGCTTCAAGGCTTGGTAAATTTCAACAGGCCAGTGGCGGGACTATCTTTTTAGATGAAATCGGTGATATGAGCCATAACCTTCAGGTGAAAGTATTAAGGGTGCTGGAAGAAGGTGAGTTCGAACAGGTAGGTGGAACCAAAACAATAAAGGCTGATGTAAGAATAATTTCAGCAACACATAGAGATCTGGATGAAGAAGTTCAAAAAGGAAATTTTAGAGAAGACCTGTTTTACCGGCTTTTTGTTATACCTGTGACACTTCCCCCATTAAGAGAGCGAAAATTGGACATACCGCTTCTTATCTCATATTTTCTAAAAGAATCGAATTTGAAAAACAAACGGGAAATTGAAGGAATATCAAATGAAGCAAAAACTTTAATGATGCGCTATTTATGGCCGGGAAATGTAAGAGAATTAAAAAATATAGTGGAAAGACTTGTTGTACTAAAGGGGAAAGGAGTGATTTTACCTAAAGATTTACCGGGAAGGCTGAAAGCAGGGAAACTCCATACAACACAAAAACCTGAAATTACGGAAAAAGGAATATGTTTGAGCAGTGCGGTTACAGAATTTGAAAAAGCCCTTATCCTTAGGTCTCTTGAAAAGACCGAATGGGTCAAAAACAGGGCGGCAAAACTACTTCATTTGAACAGGACAACACTTGTTGAAAAAATAAAAAGGCATCAGCTGCAACAAATATCAGCTTAAATGCGTCAAATAGATGACGGTTGGTACATTAAATTTGACATAATTACCGCAGTATCATCTCATATCTTATTAAACCGGACAAAAATACATACAAAATTATGGCACATAATGTATTTTACAGGTTATTGTTATGAGCCTGGTTTTAACAAATCTTCCTTAAATTCAAATAGCTTAACGCAGTTATAATGCGAAAGATAGAAATTGCAGGATATTGTGCCTGAATTTAACTGTCATGGCATGATATTTGTAATATTCTATGTTTCGAAACCGGCAATTTTAGAAAAAAATCAACGCCGAAGGATGTGGTGTTGATATACACCTCGAAGAGGCTGTCTGATATACCATCTTTAAAGTGACTAAAGTGTCTAAAGTGAACTAAAGTGACTAAAGTTAAGGAATTCTGTCTATTTTATTTTTATTAAAAAAGATGAAGCGAAGCGACACCATAACTTTAGACACTTTAGTCACTTTAGCTCACTTTAGACACTCTTATTTATTCAGACAAAGCCAATTATCTCTGACCACGCCTAATGGACGTGGTTTTAAAAATTGAATAAACTCAGTATGCAAAACAAACCGATATTAGTTGTGGATGATGAAGATCAAGGGCGAACTACGCTTTCACGCGTGTTGAATCGCAGTGGGTATAATGTGGATAGTGCATCGGGCGGCGTAGAAGCTTTAAATAAATTTAAAGAAAATGACTACGGTCTTGTGATTGCAGATGTCGGGATGCCGGAAATGTCAGGTATCGAATTATTAGATAAAGTAAAAAAAATATCTCAGGATGTTCCGGTTATAATGGTTACAGGTCACGGAACTGTAAATAATGCTGTGGAGGCTATGCAAAAAGGGGCTTTTGATTACATTCTTAAACCTTTCTCCTTTAAAACTATTGAAACGGCAGTCAAACGAGCGGGCCTGTCATCGAACGGCGGAGATAAAAGTGCGCCTGCAATAAATCAGTCATGCCCGGGCAATAAAACTAAAAAAATAATTACAAGGGATGAAAACCTTCTTAATATATTGAAAACAGCAAAAAATGTAGCTTCAAGCAATGCAACGGTTCTTATCCAGGGTGAAAGCGGAACAGGAAAAGAGTTGCTGGCTTCCTTTATTCATCAGCATGGGAGAGGAAACAAAGCTCCTTATATTGCAGTGAACTGTGCGGCTTTGCCCGATTCCCTGGCGGAAAGTGAACTGTTTGGTCATGAAAGAGGATCATTTACAGGAGCTGTTGTAAGGAAGATGGGTAAGTTTGAAATGGCAGACAGCGGTACTATAGTACTTGATGAAATAAGCGAAATGACACTGCCGCTTCAAGCTAAAATATTGCGGGTGCTTCAGGAAAGAGAAATAGATCGGGTCGGAGGAAACAAAACGGTTCCAATTAATGCAAGGGTTATAGCAATAAGCAATATTGACCTGAAAAAAGCTGTTAAGAAAGGAAAATTCAGAGAAGATTTGTTTTACAGGGTTAATGTAGTGGCGCTGACTATTCCACCCCTGAGGCAGCGAAGAGGTGATATATCGTTGCTGGCAGAGCATTTTCTTGAAAAACACAGCAAGAATAATAATAAAAACAAACCGCAGTTGTCTGATAAGGCGATGTCAATTCTCATAAAACATGACTGGAGAGGGAATATAAGGGAACTGGAAAATACGATGGAAAGGGCCGTACTCCTGGGAGAAGGTGAAGTCATTACACCGGAAAATCTATACTTGGAAGAGTCGGATTTTGATGAATTTTCTGATGATACAAAAATAAATATTCCTTTAAAATCAGGTATAACGGTCAGGGATATGGAAAAGAAGCTGATTGTCAAGACGCTGGAAGATGTCAATGATAACAGGACACATGCGGCGGAATTATTGGGAATAAGCATCCGGACACTGAGAAATAAATTAAGTGAATACAGGCAGGAGGTTTAAGTGTCTAAAGTGACTAAAGTGAGCTAAAGTGCCTAAAGTTGTAGAGTCGCTCCGCTCCTTCTTTCTTAAAAAATAAAATCGACAGTATTCCTTAACTTTAGACACTTTAGACACTTTAGCTCACTTTAGTCACTATTTTGGTACGAATTTTGCTGTTTAAATATTAAAACAAATGCAGCGGGAGGAATTTTTAATGGAATCACAGGGAATTTTCAGTCAGACGGTATCGATCCTGGAAAAGGCGCTGGACTTGAGATCAAAAAAACATAATGTAATTGCTTCGAATATAGCAAACATGGATACACCTGACTATAAAGCCTTTGATCTTATTATTGAAAAAGAACTTCAGAAAGTTACAGGAAAAGGAAACAGTATTTCTCTTAATAAGACTAATAAGGCACATATGCAATCACAGAGAAGTAAAGCAGGTGGTGTCAGTGTCGTAATTGACGATACGCAGGAATTATCTTTAAGAGGTGACGGAAATACCGTGGATATAGATAAACAGATGGGAAATATGGCGGAAAATACATTGATGTATAAAGCGGCTGCCCAGATGATTTATAGTAAATTCCAAGGGCTTAAATCGGCAATTCAAGGAGGTAAATAAAAATGGATTTTTTTGATGCATTACACACAAGTTCTTCAGGGTTGACCGCACAGAGGCTTCGAATGAACTTGATTTCAAGCAACCTGGCCAATATCCACACAACCAGAACTCCCGAAGGAGGTCCCTACAAAAGAAAAGATGCGATATTTGAAGCAAAGCCGGTTCACGAATCCTTTCAAGACGTGCTGAGATCCCGTGGGGCAAAAGGAGTATCAGAGGTTAAGGTTACAGAGATCATCGAAGATCCTGCTCCGCCGATAATGAAATACGATCCAAACCATCCTGATGCAGATGAAAAAGGCTATGTAGCGATGCCGAATATCAATTTAATGGAGGAGATGGTAAACATGATAACCGCCGCGCGGAGTTACGAGGCAAATGTAGCCGCTATTAAGGCCAGCAAGAGCATGGCTTTAAAAGCGCTCGATATAGGTAAATAATTATGGATAAAATATCAATTCAAAATGTTTCAAAAGCATATCCCGGCCTTCTGACTGGAAATAAGCAGGTACAGAAGGAAGATGGTAAATCATTTAGCGAAATAATAAAAACCTCCATAGCAGATGTGGACAAACTTCAGAAAGACTCTGATAATGCAGTCCGGAATCTGGCAACCGGGGAGGAAAATGATATACATAAGACAATGATTATGATGGAAAAAGCTGGGATATCATTTCAGTTGATGATGGCTGTTCGAAATAAAATAATAACAGCATATGAAACAATCATGCGTATGCAGATTTAAATTGGAGAGTACGGATGTCATTTAATGATTTTTCAATACAGCTAAAAGCACTGTTAAAAAGTCTTGGTCCGGGAAAACGGGTTGCTTTTTTAAGCCTTATTGCAGGAACAATAATCGGGTTAGTTTTTTTAATGACATGGACGGAAAAACCTGATTTCAGGTATCTTTATTCTAATCTGGACATGGAAGATGCATCAGCAATAATTGAAAAACTCAAAGAACAGAAAATTGAGTATCAAATTGCTTCAAACGGAAGAGCAATTTTAGTTCCGGAAGAAAAAATGCATGAAATAAGGTTGGAAATGGCATCCCAGGGGTTGCCCCAGGGCGGTAGTGTCGGTTTTGAGATTTTTAACAACACAAAGCTCGGGATGACCGAGTTTGTTCAGAATGTTAATTACCAGCGGGCATTGCAGGGGGAATTGTCTCGAACAATCAATAAATTTAAAGAAATTGAAAGCTCCAGGGTTCACATCGTTATGTCACCGAAATCACTTTTTGTTGACAAAGAAGAGCCTGCAACCGCTTCAGTGGTTTTGAAACTTCGTCATGGCGGATGGCTTAGCGATAACCAGATACAGGGGATAGTTCATCTTGTCTCATCGAGTGTGCCTCGTTTAAAACCGGAAAATGTAACAGTAGTTGACAACTCAGGGAAAATGCTGGCGGGATTTAAAGACAGAAATACGGCAGGGAAGATAAGTTCCGATCAATTGGAGTATCAGGGAAAACTGGAAAAAAGCATGGAAAACAGAGTAAAAACCATGCTGGAAAAGGTATTGGGAATAGACAATGCAATAGTGAGGGTGTCTAGTCTGCTCGATTTTAAAAGAAGGGAAATGACCGAGGAGAAATATTACCCTGATAACAAAGTTGTTCGAAGCGAGCAGGTTTTAATTGAGACTTCAGGTGGTTCAGGTATAAATCCGCGTGGAGTTCCAGGATTAAGGGCGAACATTTCAAAACGCAAGAAAACAGGAAAAGAAGATACTCTTGGATATCAGAAAGAGGATAAAACCGTCAATTATGAGATAGGCAAAATGACTTCCGTAATATCAGAACCGACAGGGGAAGTTAAAAGGATTTCCGTAGCGGTAGTAGTTGATGGAACTTATGCGAAGATAAAAAGAAAAGGCGGCAGGCAATCATGGAAATATATCCCCAGGACACCTGAGGAGATGAAGACGCTCGAAAATATCGTAAAAAGAGCAGTGAATTTTGATCCGGTCAGAGGAGATGCTGTGGAAGTAGCAAATATTGCCTTTGAAACGGATAAACTTATGGGAAATGTGGAAGAAATTAAAAAGGAAGACTGGCTTGCAAAAATCCAAAAGTTTAAGCCTGCTTTTAAATACACTTTTTTAGGAATTTTCCTGCTTTTTTCATTTTTATTTATTGTAAGACCACTGACAAGGTGGCTGACCTCAAATACTTTAACAGAGATGGATATACTGAAACAACTACCGAAAACCGTGGGTGAACTGGAAAGAGAATACACCGGTTCTACGGGCAGGCTTGAAAACACGAATAGTGTCACACAATTGCTGAAAACAGATAAAGATGTTTCAGTTGGAGTAATAAAGGATTGGATGAAGGAAAAGAAAACCTAAATAGCGCCTGAACGAAAACATTTGATTAAAAAAAGGCAGAAGAGAAAGGCAGAAGGCACAAAGGCACCCGTCTTCGCCTTTGGCTACGCCGCGGCAAGGCCCGTCTTCGCCTTTGGCTACGCCGTGGCAAGGCCCGTCTTCGCCTTTGGCTACGCCGCGGCAAGGAAGGCAGAAGTGAAAGGTTTACGGTTAAACGGTTCACGGTTAACAACCCTTGAACCTTTGAACCTTGAACACTGAACCCATGAACCTTTTTTCAAATAAATAAGAAGAGTGAATAAATATGGATCCTAATAATCTTCCAGGTTCGCTTAAAATTGCAATTCTGATTCAGTCAATGAGCGAGGAAACATCACAGGTTATAATAAATACCCTGAATGACAGAGAAAAAGAAGTTGTTAGAAATCACCTTGATCAAATGGGGACTATTTCCTCTGACATGGCGGAAAAGGTTGCTGAGGAATTTGCAGAGACTGCAAGACGCGCAAAGTCAGGAAAACTCTTAGGAGTTCCTGGAAAGGATAATGAAGAGGAAGGAGAAGAATATTTAAAGAGAATAACTACAAGGTCGGCGTCTCTTGGTACTATTTTGTCTTTAGATTCAGATAAGCTTTATGAATTAATAAAGAATGAGCATCCACAGACATTAGCCATAATTATGGTTCACGTCAAAACAAATGTAGCCAGCGATGTCCTGTCAAGACTGCCGGATGAAACAAAAAAGGAAGTTGCATTAAGAATTGCAAGTTTAGACAAGGTGATGGCAGAGATGATTGAAGAGGTAAATTACGCTTTTGAGGATATTATAGATACTATGGATTCTTCAATCAGCAATGCAACGGGAGGAACGGATCGTGTGGCTGAAATACTCAATCAGGCTGATGAAATGTCAAGTGAGTTTATACTTAATGAAATAGAAGAGAATGATCCGGAACTGGCTGCGGAAATAAAGCAGAAAATGTTTGTTTTTGAAGATCTGATACTTGTTGACGACAGGGGTTTCCAGAAACTACTTAGAAAAATTGAGACCTCTGAGTTGGCTATAGCATTAAAGGCAGCAACTGAAGACGTCAAAGAAAAGGTGTTCAGCAATATGTCAGAACGGGCAGGTGAAATGTTAAAAGAAGAGATGGAAGATATGGGTCCTGTAAGAATGAAAGAGGTCTCAGATGTCCAGCAGAGAATTACTTCGCTGATACAGGATATGGAAATCAAAGGAGAGGTCATAATCAGTGGCCGGCGAGGGGACGATATTGTGAGTTAGAAAGAAAGTGAGCTAAAGTGAAGTAAAGTGAGCTAAAGAGAACTAAAGTGCCTAAAGTTGTGGTGTCGATTAGCTCCAGTCTTCGCTTCTTGTCGTGGCGTAACCAAAGGTGAAACCTGATTGCCTACGCCCTGGCAGGCCATCTTCTTTATAAAAATAAAATAGAAAGAATTCCTTAACTTTAGGCATTTTAGGCACTTTAGCTCACTTTAGGCACTCTTTGTTACCCAGGCAAAGCAAATTATCTCTAACCACGCACAAAATACGTTGTTTTAGAAATTAAATAAAGGAACACAGGATTATTTAAATTATGCCTTCAAATCAGGAAAACGCTTTTAAACTTCACTATTTTCCTAACATTCCTGTTAATTATTCAGATGAAAATACAAGAATATTTAATAGAGGAAACAAATTTGAGCGTATTAATTATAAAAATAAGGCTGAAATAATTCATGCAAATATTTCAAAAGAAAAAAGAAATGATGAAATAGAAAATGGCTCCATGGACGAAACTGCAAGGGAGATTGAAGAAAAAGCTTATGCAAAAGGTTTTGCCAGGGGAGAAAAGGCAGGTATTGAATCTGGGAAAGAAAAAATCGAGTCCGTTGTAAACAGTATAAATAAGGGCCTATCAGAGTTAATAAAAATAAGGCAGGATATTTATTTAGAGACTGAACAGGAAATAGTAAAACTTTCCATGGCAATTGCCAGAAAAATTGTATGCAATGAGATAAGAGTAAATAAAGATACTGTTGTAAATGTTGTTAACGAGGCCCTGGAAAAGGTTGAAGGAAATGAGAAAGTGAAAGTTAAACTAAGCAGCAAAGACTTTCAGTTCATAAAGAGCGAGAAACCTGGAACAATAGATAAAATAACTAATATTGAAAATGTAGGTTTTGAAATGGATGAGTCGATTCCTGATGGAGGGTGCATTATAGAAACGGAATCAGGAGATATTGATGCAAGGATTGAAAAGCAGTTTCAAGCTGTTGAAGAAGCATTTGAAAGTTTAAACAAAAAGTAAAATAACTATCACGAAAACACGAAAAGGCGAAAACACGAAAAAAGGAATTTCAAAGTTAATAAAGTGTCTAAAGTCAATGAATTCCGTCTATTTTGTATCTGAACGAAAACCTAACTTCGGTCGAAATGACAGCTTCAGGCTTTTTAGGCACGTCAGCTCACCACAAAAATTCTTTCAGATTTACTCAGGCAAAGTCAATTATCTCTGACCACGCTCAAAGTAGTTGGTCTTAGAATTGAATAAAAAATAAATATTTCGTGCTTTCGTGATTGGTTTTTAAAAAAATGAACTTAGCAATTAACCTGGAAAAATATTCTAATAAATTAAATAATTCATCTACTATTTTATCTGTTGGAAGTGTTACCAATGTAACTGGTTTAGTTGTTGAAGCAAAGGGTCCCGTAGCAAAGCTTGGCACTGTTTGTGATATATTCACAAAAGGGGATCAAAAGAAAGTAGGGGCTGAAGTTTTAGGGTTTAAAGATAATAAAGTTATGCTGATGCCTTTTGAAGAGATAAGAGGAATAGGTCCTGGAAGCCGTGTTGTAGCAAGACAGGAAAAGTCGTCTGTTCCTGTCGGGCAGGG
>Ga0114923_10002470_pt1 | contig 12514 bp, 12 predicted proteins | sample SumtaG_FD_89578 | JGI IMG/M metagenome (GOLD analysis project Ga0114923, IMG submission 89578) | Deep subsurface microbial communities from Indian Ocean to uncover new lineages of life (NeLLi) - Sumatra_00157 metaG | ecosystem: Environmental > Aquatic > Marine > Oceanic > Sediment | place: near... | reverse complement strand
GCGATATTCGCTATCTTTTTTGAATCTGTAGAGACAACAATGCGCTTAGCTTTACCCCAGCTTAAGGCTTGCTTTATTGTATAGGCTATTAGGGGCTTTTTTAGCAACGGCCGGATATTCTTATCTTTGAGACCTTTAGACCCGCCCCTTGCGCAAATTGTGCATAATATATTAGTGGCAGCAGACATATTTAGACTCTCAAAACCTTTAAAATATTCAGTCCCTCTTTAAGCGAACAAAGATTGGCTTTAGTTGTTCCAAGAAAAGCCCTAAGCATCTTCTTATAAGATTTATCTATATCATCGTTGTTTAAAATTACTTTTCCGTTTCTCTTTAATGTACCCGTTACAAAATTATGCTGTAAATTTTCTCCGTTATCGCAGATTACTCTTAAATGTCTCTCTTTGGGCTTTCTTATATAATCTAATGTAATATCGACGACGAATCTACCGTAATCTAAAACCAGCTTAAAAATATCCGGGGAATTAATATTTAGATTACTTATTTTATTCCTATACATAAGCCTTTGCTTGAACTTATATCCAAACAGCCATAGAATGTAATCTATTTCATGAGAAAGGTCTAAATCAACACCGCCACCTAATTCTCTATGAGCACTGTAAGATTGCCTGATATCTCTATTTGACCTCCATTCTCTCAAATCTTGCCCTGCAACTACTTCAACGATGTTTATTTTTTTCTTTTTTTCTTTTAGAAATTTAGCAATCAGATTAAAGGCCTTAATAAATCTCAAGTTGTAAGCAATAGATACTTCTAATTTGTGTCTTCTTGCAACTTCTTTTAGCCTCTTCCCTCTTGAATATGAACATTCCAGCGGCTTTTCTATAAGGACATTCTTCAATTTACTTAAATGCTTTAGGCAGTTCTTTAAATCGTCTAAATGCCTGCCTGTTGGAGAAGAGATAATACAATACTCAATATTTTTATCTTGAATTAAATGAATATCGTTTAAAAATACAGCGGTTGTTTTATCGGGATATCTTGTTAATACATAAGGCGTTATTCCCAGATCTAGCAAATTTCTGACATGTCGTTTACCTGCAGAACCATAACCTATCAATAAGACTTCACGTCGCATGGCTGTTTATCTAAATCTCCCTTAACAATTTCCTTATCTCATCAATCGTCATTAGCTTGCTATCCCTTGATTTATATACCCTTACCTGAGCTCCATTGTTATTCTTCTGGCAATTAAACGAAGAAAGGACGAACATATCTTCAGTTTCAGATGCAATCTTTGCCTCATCCTCATTCATCAACTCCTCATACATCTTTTCTCCATCCCTTTTTCCTATAAGCTTAATTTCTATTTCTTCGGGAACGTGCTTATACTCCGGGGCAATCTCCTCAATAACTGCCTTGGCCAAATCTTTTATAGATAGACCTGCCATCTTCAGGATGAATATTTCTCCCCCCTTAGACAGCTGAGCGGCCTTAAGTACAAGCGTAACCGCATTATCCATGCTCATAATAAATCTAGTCATGCCCAAATCAGTAACCTTAAGCGGCCCACCATTCTTTAACTGTTCTCTAAAGACGGGTAAAACCGACCCTTGGGAATTTAATACATTCCCGAACCTTACGCAGGAAAAAGTGGTTTTTCTTTTGCCCCTATATAAATTGGCTGAAACGGTCAGTCTCTCAGCAAGCAATTTAGAGGCCCCTAAAACATTTATCGGGTTAACCGCTTTATCCGTGCTTATTGTAATGAAGTTCTCTACCTCCTCCTGCAAGGCCGCTTCAATTAAATTCTTTGTTCCTAAGACATTCGTCTGTACAGCCTCAAAGGGATTAGACTCACACAAAGGAACGTGTTTTAAAGCAGCAGAGTGGAATATTATGTCCACATCCTCTACAGCCCTCATCAACCTGGCCTTATCTTTAATGTCGCCAATCAAAAGCCTTATGGAGCTTGAATGCAGCTGTTGTTTTAAATTAAACAGCCCTGTCTCGTTAATGTCTAGAACCCTTATAGTTTTGACATTATACTCCAGCAGCTTCTTAACCAGTGCGCTACCAATTGACCCAGCTCCCCCCGTAACCAGCATTGTCTTATTCTCATAAAAATTCCTCATTTTTCCCTCCTTAAAAAACCTTTGATTTTTTCTACTACGTAATCCATCTCTTTTCTTGTTAATGTCGGATATATGGGCAATGTTAGTACCTGTTTGGAAATTTTTTCCGTAACAGGCAATTTATATTTTTGCCTGAGTCTATTTTTATAGAAATGGGTGAGATGAACAGGGGCAAAATATATCTTGGTCATAATACCTTTTGCAGCAAGATATTTCATCAGCCCATCTCTATTTTTCTTAACTCTTACTGTGTACAATTGATACACATGGAAATATCCCTTTGCTGGGCATGGAATCATTATCTCCTTAACCTCTCGAGATAATTTTGCGCTTAAATATGCTGCATTATTTCTTCTCATCTGAACAATCTGACCCGCTTTCTTTAACTGGGCAATGCCCAATGCTGCCACAAAGCTTGGCATTCTAAAATTATAACCCAAAGCAATGTATTCCAAAGATGCCGTGGATGAGAAATAATTATTTTTTGCTGACCTGCCGTGTGATCTTATTAGTTTGAGTTTTTCATAAATCTTTCTGGAATTTGTTACCGCTGCCCCGCCTTCTCCGGTTGTGATTACTTTATTTTGACAGAAGCTTAGCATTGCCGAGCTTCCAAAGGTTCCCACCTTTTTATTTTTCAACTTAGCGCCAAAAGATTCTGCAGCATCCTCTATGAGAACTAATTTATTCTTTTGGGCAATCTTTCTTAGTTGATCTATCCTGCAAGGGCAACCACCGTAGTGAATGGGAATTATGGCTTTAGTCTTAGAAGTAATCTTGGCTTTAACATCCTCTGGGTCTAAACCAAAAGTCTCTTCTTCTATATCAGCGAAGACCGGCTTTGCTCCTACAAAAAGCGGCGCATTGGCTGTGCTAATAAATGTAAATGAAGGAACAATAACTTCATCTCCTTGTTTAATTCCATAAGCTAAAAGAAGAGCATGCAAAACAGAAGTTCCGGAATTGAAAACCAGGCAATATTTGCTACCAATATAGTTAGCTATTTTATGCTCAAACTCTTCTATGGCCTGTCCTTCTGCCCAGCACATTCCAGAACTAATCACTTTAGTAACATTTTTCACATCCTCTTTATCCCAGTAAACTTTAAATAAAGGAATTTTCCAGTTCATAATTTTCTCACTATTTTTATCGGGACACCGCTAGCCAGTACATTATCCGGAATATCTTTATTTACAAAACTAAAGGCCCCTATGATTGAGTTTTGCCCTATGGTTACTCCGGGCATTACTACACTATGAGTGCCGACTTTGGCGTTTTTCCTTATTGTGATTTTTCCTTGTTTGCCGTCAATAGTTGAAACAGAGTATAAAGAACAATGTGCGCCAATTTGGACATCATCTTCTAATTCTACTTTGTATTTGGCGTTGATGTAAGAAAAGGCGCCGATGTCTACCTGCTTTCCCAATTTCAGATTTTCATGGTACTGACACTTCCAGTGCCACTTAGTCATGCCCTGCTCACTAAATTCCGGCATTTCCCAATTCTCAAATCGCTTTTCCACTTTTAATAAATTATCCTTTTTTGTAACAATCTGCTGTTAATTTTAACTCTAGCTAATATTTTTACAATTTTTCCGTTTGTATTTCTACGAATGTAAGGATTTTTAGATTTCACAAGACATTGTTTAAATTTTTTCTTGTCAATAGCCCTTTTGATTGCCCGCTTTATCTTAGACTTATCATAATCTACCTCTAAAATATTCCCTGCCCGTTCCCTGCCATCTTGCCTTGAGCCAATATTTACTGTAGTTAAATTAAAATAAGGGGCCTCAATTATTCCAGAACTTGAATTCCCCACTATTGCGGAAGCTATTTTCATTAAGCTTAAGTAATCCTGGCGCACAATATTCTTGTGTATCTGAATAAAGGAATATTTTCTGTATCTTTCGATAACCTCTATCATTTTTCTGCCACCAGCATCTGCGTTAGGATAAATTATCAGACTTTGACATTCAAGCTCTTTAATTGCATCCATCGTTTGCTTTATTTGAGTTGCTGCATTTTTAAGTTCAGTTGTTACCGGATGCTGGAGCACTAAAATAAGTGGTTTAGATAAATCCAAATTGTATTTCTTTGCTATTTTATCCTTAGCTAGCAGATTTTCCTTTGATAGAGCGTCTAATCCGGGAGCTCCCACCGGATGCACCCGCCAAGGGTCCTCTCCCATTTTTACTATTCTCTCTGCTGCCTTCTGTGTTGCCGTTAAGTGAATGTGTGAAAGCTTGGTTATTGCATGACGGCTTATTTCATCAACAGTAGAGGTTACATCACCACCATGCATATGAACAATGGGGATATTCAAATACGTTCCAACAATTGTTGCTGCTAACATCTCGGCTCTATCGCCAAGCACAAGAATAAAATCAGGATTAATCTTTTTAATGCTTTTTGTAAGCTTTAGTATACATTCCCCGAGAAACTGGGCCATTGATTCCCTGTTATCATGCTTATAAATTGCCTTTACTTTATGAATCTTAAATTTATCTTTTTTGATTTCCTTTATCGTTTTACCAAACTCGGGCATCAGGTGCATTCCTGTAACCGCTATTTCTACTTCTAATTCTGAGTGTTTTTTAATAGAAGACAGTGTCCGCTTCATTAAGCCATAGTCTGCCCTTGTTCCGGAAATATAGAGAATTTTTCTCATTTTAGGTCTTTAAATTCAATTAAAGTGTCTTTTTTTGTATCTCGTCTGGTTCTTTTTCCCATTACTTTGTTCAAAAATTTCGGCTCTATCCCTGTTCCTGGTCTTTTAATATCAAGCATCTCTTTACTAATTTTTAATCCTTTAGGAATATCGACTTTTGCTATTATGCTTTTTCTCACAATTTCTTTATTCCTTTCTTCGCCTTTGGTAGGTCTTTTTATCCCATCTCCCAACGCTTTTTCCACATCTCTAATAGCTTTCACCAGTTCCTTTAACTCGCCTGGCTCTAAAGATGCCTTGTGGTCTGGCCCTGGTAAGTTCCTACCCAATGTAAAATGTTTTTCTATCATACAAGCTCCTTGAGCTACTGCTGCAATCGGAATCGTAATCCCCATTGTATGGTCAGAAAAACCTACAGGTAATTTAAAAGCTGATTTCATAGTCTGCATTGTTTTTAAATTTACATCTTCGATCTTTGCCGGATAACTTGTAACGCAATGTAATAAAACTATATTCTTAAGACCTTCGTCTTTAATTACTTTTATCGCCTCTTCTACCTCTTCCAAGCTCGACATCCCAGTTGACAAAATAACCGGCCTACCTTTTCCCGCTATGTATTTAAGCAAAGGCAGATTGGTTATCTCGCCAGATGCTACTTTAAAAGATGGAACTCCAATTTCATCTAATAAATCTACGCTTTTTTTGTCAAAAGGAGATGATAAAAAGATAATATTTTTCTTTCTTGCATAATTGGCCAATTGTTTAAAATCATCTGCGTTAAGCTCCAATCCTTTTAGCATTTCCAGCTGTGTTTCATCTTTATCTGTAGCCTTTTTTTGGTATTCAGCCTTAGGGGTATCTCGGGAGACGACTAATTCTGTATTAAATGTTTGAAACTTCACCGCATCTGCGCCTGCGGCAACAGCTGCATCTACCAATTTCTTGGCTATTTTAACAGAACCATTATGGTTTACACCTGCTTCGGCTATAATAAATACTCCATTCGCTGCTGTCATTTTTCTTTCTCTATAGTTACGGAATCTACTCTTGCGCCCCCCAATGCCTGTTGCTCTACCATACGCTTAAAATGGCCGTGCATTTGAACAAGCCCTGGATATGTCCCCTTCTCAACCACGCGATTCTCTTTAAGCACATAAATATAATCGGCGTTTGCTATCGTAGAAAGGCGGTGAGCAATAACAATAACTGTTGTTTCTTTGGCGATATTCTCAATCGCCTGCTGAATCAATCGTTCGGAATAGGTATCCAGAGAACTGGTTGCTTCATCCAGAATCAAAAGCTCGGGTTTGCGCAAAATTGCCCTGGCCAGGGCAATCCGCTGAACCTGCCCTCCGGAAAGCCGAACACCCCGGTCTCCAACCAGAGTATCATAGCCTTGCGGCAGCTGCCTGATGAATTCATCGGCATTTGCCTGCCAACATGCATGGGTAATTTGTGCCTGCGTAGCTGATTCATGGGCCCACAAAAAGTTATCCCGAACCGTCGTATTGAATAAAACGCTGTCTTGCGGCACATACCCAATCCTGCGCCTGTAGGAACAAATATCAAAATCCCGTAGAGGAACGTCATCAAACATAATCTCACCCTTCATTGGTTGATGAAACCCCATTATCAAATCGATAAATGTTGATTTTCCTACTCCGGACTCCCCTACTAAAGCTACCATTTTCCCTTTTGGAATGCGCGCATTGATATCAACTAAAACCGGTTCCTGCCCTGGATATGCAAAAGAAAGCCCCTGGATAAGAAGCTGGCGAGTGAACCCCTTAAACTCTCTGGCCCCTGATGTTTGTTTCAATTGTTTAGCCCGGCTTTTTAGGGCTTTAATCTGCTCATAGCTGGGAAAAAAGTTTTCCAGGGAGTTCTTTTGCGCTGTCAGATTACCAATAGAAAGAGCAACCTGCAATAAGGCCAACAATAAGACTGTCATTTCCGATAAAGGAACGCCAAATCGACGCGCGGCAAACAATGCCACAACTACCATAATCACGCCAAAAGGACGGTAAAGTATCGGAATTGCTATATTAATAATCTGCGACTTAAGCGTTACCCGGCGATGGGCATCAAAAGCTTGAGCCAAATTATTGACACTCTTGTGTTGATTGGCAAATCCCAATACAACCTTTGCCAGGCCAAGGCTTTCCTGAATAACCGACATCAACCGATTAGCTGTAGTTGTATTCAAAACACCTAATCGGTAGCTAATCCTCCCCAGTAAGATAAACGGCAGCGCAAATAAAAGGGCAACACCCAGGCTGATGGCAGTTACCTGCCAAGAAAGATAAAAGGGCACCACTAAGAAAAAAATCATCTGTAGTATATTGGCAAAGAAGAGGGCCATTGCGCCGAAGGCGTCACCGACAACGATAAGTTCGCGACTAAAGGTATTAAGCAGGACCCCTTGTTTTCCGCTACTGAAAAAGTGCCAGCGGGCATTAAAGAAATCTTCAAACGTCCCCAGCATTATATCCCGCAATACCGCATATTTGGTTTTTAAAATCGAATGCCTGGCAAAAACCTGAAAGGCGCTGCTCAAAGTAACAAAGGCTACAAAAACAATCAACCAAGCGCCCAAGGTTACAGGCAGGCTAAAGAACTTCAGAACATCGATAGCCTTGGCGGTAAGAGGACTTACTCCTTGAAGATCCGGATGAATAAACAAATCAACAATCGGGCTGATGCTGAATAGAGAAAAAACGCCAAATAAACTTACTGCAACTAACAAAACTGTGTTCGCAATAAGTAAAGAGGGGAATTTCCTGAAAATGTCACGAATAAAAATTAGAGCTTTCATCTTAACGTACCTCTAAGTGATAACATCGTAATCAAAATCGATTTTACTGATATTGGAAGCTTCCAGCATCCGGTGGTAGTATTTTCTTCTGAATTTTAACATTATACCGAAAACATGCAGAACGTGTTTTATCCTTGGAATACCGCAGAATGCTTCATAATCAATATATTTTTTATATACAGGCAATCCCAGTGTCTGCTCTCCCAAAACCCCAGCGCAGATTAAAAATTCCCCATCGATATGCGGCCGATTTGACAGCTGTTTTAGTGGTATTTTGCGCAGGAACTCTTTACGATACATAACAAACCCACTATGCCACTCTTTTTGCGCAAAACCGGTAATCATGCTTTCCAGCCAGCTGAGAACTTTAATAATACAGTACGACACAAAAGGGGTTTCTTCCTGATGGCGATAAATCTTTTTATCTCTATATCCGTTTACAATTGCATAATTTTTATCAGTCTGGGCAATAAATTGTGTTAATAAAGAAGGCGAGTATTGACCATCGCCATGTAGCATAACGACGTATTTTACACCGGCTGACTGAGAAACCAGCGAATATGCCAGTTTTTGTGACCCGGCGTATCCGATATTCTTTTTGTTCTTAATTAGGCTGATCCTAAAAGGATGCTTTTTCTCCTTAATTTCTTGAATAACCAATTCCGCAGTAGAATCGGTGCTCTGGTTATCAACCACAAGACATTCAATCTGATCCTGCAATTGAAGCGGAATATTAGAAAGGGTTTCCACTATGCCCTGCGCACAATTATAACAAGGTATGTAGACTAGAATTGGTTTTCTAAATTCTAAGGCAGCTTTTCCGCTAAACATTTTTGAAAACCCTCTTTACTACTTCCACTACATATTCTTTCATCTCTTCGCTTAGCCCAGGGTAAACTCCAATAAAAAATGTCCTGACCATAATTTCATCTGTGTTTTTTAAATCCCCTACGATTCTGTGAGAAATATCATCAAAACCAGGTTGTTTTAATATATTGCCAGCGAAAACCTTTCTTGTTTCAATATTTGCCTCTTCTAACCTTTCAGTGATTCCTTTAGCATCTATGCCCTTTCTTACCGTTATCGGAAAGCCAAACCAGGAAGGTTTGGCTTTTTGTTCCCATTTAGGAAGAACTATCTTATCTTCTATGTCTTGGAAATTCTCATAATAGAAAGTGAAATTTTTCCGTCGCGCTTCTATAAAGGAGGACAACTTTTCAAATTGGGCAAGTCCGATAGCAGCTTGCATATCTGTTAGCTTCAAATTATAGCCTGGATGAGAATAGACATATTTATGGTCATAGCCGAAAGGAAGCTTTCCATGCCGGCTATTAAATCTTTTACCGCAGGTGTTGTTTTTACCGGGTTCACACCAGCAATCCCTACCCCAATCTCTTATAGAAAGAGCTATTTTTGCGAATTCTGAATCGTTTACAATTACCCCGCCTCCCTCACCCAAAGTCATTTGATGCGCGGGATAAAAACTTAAAGAGGCCATATTACCAAAAGTACCCACCAGCTTTCCACCCCACTCGGCCCCCAGCGCATCGCAGGCATCTTCCAACACATATAGATCATGCTTCTTAGCCACCTCCAGCACTATATCCATAGAAACAGGATTTCCCAGCGTATGAGGGATAAATATAGCCTTTGTCTTTGGTCCTATGGCCTCTTCTAAGTACTGCGGCATTATGTTGTAAGTCCCTATGTCACAGTCTATAAATACAGGGACAAACCCATTTTGTAAAATAGGAGTAAGGGTGGTGGGAAAAGTTACTGCCGCAGTAACGATTTCATCGCCTTCTTTTAAAGGATTCTTTAATTTGCGGGATTTTAAGGAAGAAACCATAATTAGATTAGCCGAAGAGCCGGAATTGACTAAATAAAATTCTTTGGCCTTTAAGAATTCTCTAAAGTATTTTTCCAGTTTTTTTGCATAAGGACCGGCTGTAAGCCAAAAATCCAGCGCAGAGTCAACAAGAAGAATCATTTCTTTTTCGTCGTATACACGACCTGCATACGGAATGCGCGTTTTTCCATGCACAAATGGCTTAGGCTTATGGTGCTGGGCATAGTATTTAGCAACGAGGTTAGAAATCTGTTTTCTTAAATCTTTACTTTCCATCATTTGTCCGCCTGTTTGACATAGTCTGCAATTTCATTCACAATAAATTGCTGTAGCTTTTCTGCAGGTACATTAGAATAAAAGGACTTGTACCATTTAACTGTCTTTTCAACAGTTTCACTTATTTCATATATGGGCTTCCAGCTCAACATCTTGCAAGTTTTAGATATGTCTAATTTCAAAAGGTTGGCTTCATGAGGATGAGTCGCAGTATCTCTGACGTAGTTACCACGGCCCCAGTATTTAATTGTGAGTTTAACCAGTTCTTCTACGGAGGTTTCGCTTTCTTCCTCGGGACCGAAATTCCAAGCATCGCTATATTTAACTCCGTCCTTACTCATCAGCGCCCCAAGTAATAGATAACCACTCAAAGGCTCTAACACATAATGCCAAGGCCTTATTGCCTCAGGATTGCGAACTATAATCGGTTCTCCCTTGGATAAAGCCCTCACGCAATCGGGAATGATTCTATTTCCCGCCCAATCTCCGCCGCCGATAATATTTCCCGCACGCACAGAAGATAGAGCTAAGTTATGCGTTTTGTTGTAATATTCGGGGTTAAAAAATGACCTTCTATAAGCAGCGGTCACAAGTTCAGCGCAGCCCTTACTTGAACTATAAGGGTCATACCCGCCTAAAGGATCTGTTTCTTTATAACAATGAACCGATTCTCTGTTCTCATAACACTTGTCACTGGTCACAATAATGCAAACCTTAACACTATTTGTTTTTCTTATTGCTTCCAGAATGTTTACAGTTCCCATCACATTTGTCTGGTAAGTAAGCTTTGGCTCTTTATAAGAACGCCTCACTAAGGATTGTGCTGCTAAGTGGAAAACAAACTCCGGCTGATATTCCTCAAACAACGAAAGCAAGCGGCTTTCATCCCGCACATCGCCAATAATGTGGGTAATCCTTTCCTGTAAATTTATAGAATTAAACAGATTTGGCTCTGTAGGAGGCTCTAAAGAATAGCCAATAATTTTTGCACCTAATTCTGCAAGCCAAAATGAGAGCCAACTGCCTTTAAAGCCAGTATGGCCCGTAATTAGCACTGTTTTATCCTTATATACATTCTGAAAAGAACTATTCACTTTTTAAATTCCAGTCGTAGGGTATTCCCTTTGTAAATGGATCTATTCTTTTTATTTCATTCGGGTCATGAGGTAAAGTAGCGCAATTCGCCACAATAGCTGTTTTAGGTCCTATACCTTGAAACCCATTCCAAATTTTAGGGGGTATCTTCACTAAAGAATAATTTTTCTCACCAACAAATAGTTCCATTAAATTTCCCCTGGTAGGCGAATTTTTCCTATCGTCATAAAGGACTAGCTTTATCATTCCCCAGATAACGGCATAGTTTAACGACATCGCCTGATGTAAATGCCATCCTTTAATAACTCCAGGATAAACAGTAGAAAAATATATTTCTCCGAATTTCTCGAAAATATCATCATCGCATCTAAGCATATGATAAATACAGCCTCTGTCATCCGGAATTTTCTTTAAAGGCTTTATAGTTACACCTTCAATGTTGCTCTTTTTCATTCTTTCCCCTATTTTTCCAAAATATTTTGAACCATTTTGCTGTAAGTTCCAGCCCCTTTCCTAAAATTTGTCTCTTAGGCACCCATCCCAAAAGTCTTTTGGCTTTACTTGTGTCCGCGCAGATAAACCAAACCTCATTTTTTCTGTGCGCTACAGCTGACCATACTGGTTCTAAGTTGCTGTTCATAATTTCCTTCAGCCGTAAGACGATTTCTCGAACACTTACGCTATCTCCTGTGCCAATATTGAAAATCTCGTGTCTCGAAGAAAAAGCTGGTCTAGTCAGCAGAGCAAGATAGGCATCTACTATATCATCCACATAGATAAAATCCCATTTTTGTTTTCCCGAGGTCATCTTCGACTTTTCTTTTTTAAGAAAACTTTTTATGACATGAGGAATCAACCGCCTCCTATGGTCACCTGGACCGTAAGGAGAAAAAATACGAAATGTAACGCATTTCAATCCATATTTTTCTGAATAAAAGGAGCAGGCTTGTTCTGCATGGATTTTTGTTAAGGCATAAAGATTTAAAGGGTCTAATGCGCCATCTTCTTTTAACTTATTTTTACTTTCTTTGTAAACGAAGCAAGAGCTTGTATTGACAAACATCTTAACCTTAGATTCCCTAGCAGCCTCAAGTAAATTTATTGTCCCTAGCACATTAGCATTAACCATGTTTGGAATTTCGGCTGATTTATGCTCTATCGCATAATAAGCAGCTAAATGGAAGACAGCATCGGGTTTAAAATCAGAAATAACTTTTAATATTGCATAAGCATCTTGTAAGTCTGCATTATAGACTTTGACCCTCTCTAAAACGCCTTTGATTCGCCAAATATCAGAGTTATCCCTCTTTATTATCCCTACCTCAAGCCCTTTCTCCACTAACCCTCGTGCAAGATGAGAGCCGATGAATCCTGTGGCGCCTGTGATAAGTACTTTCTTTATCTGCTCTGTCTTAGTCATCCCAAACCTTCCAAAAAGCCTTACCGCTTTGCCATAGCTTATTTAAATGTTCCGTATCTCTAAGGGTATCCATGCATTCCCATTCCCTGCGGTGTTCATATATCGCCAGTTCTCCATCTTTGGCTAATTGTTCTAAAGTTCCTTTTTCAAGGTCACAGTTGTCATCCTCTGACAAATAATTAAAGAATTCTCGATTAAAAACAAAGAAGCCTCCATTTATTAAACCAAAGGAAACCTGTGGTTTCTCGGTAAATGAGCTAACTTTATCCTTATCGGTTACCAATTCTCCAAACCTT
>Ga0114923_10002468_pt1 | contig 12517 bp, 19 predicted proteins | sample SumtaG_FD_89578 | JGI IMG/M metagenome (GOLD analysis project Ga0114923, IMG submission 89578) | Deep subsurface microbial communities from Indian Ocean to uncover new lineages of life (NeLLi) - Sumatra_00157 metaG | ecosystem: Environmental > Aquatic > Marine > Oceanic > Sediment | place: near... | reverse complement strand
GAGCCTATATCTTCCTGCAACCTATTAGGTATGGTTCCCCTAGGGAAACAGCCTCTGATGTCAAGCTGCGGGGGCAACCCCCATAAAATTCCAAAAAGAAATCGAGTCTTCCCGACTAAATACTCCACATACATTAACCTAGAGAACCAGAAGTACACAATCCTCCACATATGGTTCCATTTACCCCTTGCATTCCACAGAAAATTAGTGTTTAATCCTCTCATGAAAGATAATGGACAGACACGGATCGAGAAGCTCCGCGAAAAGTACCATAGCTACGCCGAAAGGGTAGCCTGTGGCGAGGAGATCAACGGCTGGAAGACTGACCCTGCGTTCGCAGAGCTAGTTGCTAAAAAGAAAGAGCGGATGATAGTCCGCAACTTAAAACATATCTAAAGGAATAAAGGTTGCGAAGCATTAAAGGACTGAAGTGGGCGAGGCTGATGGAGGAAGGTCCCTCTAGAAAGAAGGGAAAGTATACGGCTGTGCAGAAGAAAGGGCTTGTGTATGAAAAACAAGTGGCGCGGTTGTTTAAGCGAAGAAGCGATTTGGAAGGAAAGCTCTTTGTTTCACAGTGGATCATGTATGAGGACGTTAATGGTTTGGGTTGGGCACAGGTAGATTTGTACTTAGTACAGAAGGAAGTGATCTTACTTGTAGAATGTAAGCTAAGTCAAACGGAGCGGGCACATGCTCAACTCTTGTATCTCTACCTTCCACTCCTGCGTAAGATTTACTTGCAGCAAATTGTCTGCCTGCAGATTTGTAAATACATGCAGTGTGAAACAGACAGGATGGTACTTGATCCAAAGGACCTCATTGACTATCCCCGCTTTGGAGTATGGACACTGCACTGGATGAACTTAGAAAGACTTAGTGCCGCGTGAGATAAAAGGGAATCCTCCCTTGCCCAACAGAAAGGAACTGAAATGAGTGTAGACCTTGGTCCAATGGACCCTATTGACTCTCCCAAGATAATTCATAACTTGGATTGTCAACATCTTATTCGACTGATCGATACTGAGTTGGTAGAATGTGGTAGGTGTCCTTCTGCCACTCGTCATGAGACAAACCAACATGATCTCAAACGGATGCAGGACTGGCTCGCGTTTTTCAATCTCAAGTATCAAGTCGCCAAAGGAGCACCGGAGCTTGATCTGCCAAAGTATCATCCCCGTTCGCTACGTGCAGATGTCCCTCCGACTTTGAACAGAGTCGAAAACGCTTCAATACAGCATTACATGAACCTCCTTGCAGCCTTTCGTATTGAGATTGCCTATTCGGACAGTGAAGAGCGGACAAACTCATTTAGCCCTGCTGACGCTGGTCGTGTTGAGGCTATGGTCGAAAAGCTTGGAAACTGGATTGGGAGCATCGAGGTAGAGCCTGATCTTGATGTCCCTGATGTAGATCGGCAGGACCCTGGAGCAAACGTTTAGCCTTTTATTGGAGGTGGCTGAGAGGCTGCCTCCAATAAACTTCTAGCAGGAGAAGAAAGTGGAGAAAATATACAGCTATACCATTACCGCTGTTGCAAGGAAAGGTGATGAGGTAATACAGACAGTTGAATTAACCAACCACCTTCTTGACTACGAAAACCTTGTAAGCCTCGAGACTGCAGTTGGCGCAGCAGTACTGGGAGCACTTGGCTCACTCGGACAGCAAAAGCTGAAAGGTAAGAAGTAATAGATGCTAGATATTCCTACACACAGTGGCTTAGGTGTACATGATCCAGAGGATGACGAAGGACGTACTTCTTCTGAAATGGTCGGCGTGTACTTTCCTCTTAAAGCCAAAGCAAAGTATCAGTTGAATAGAGAGTTGATTGCTGACCACTATCTCTATGAGAAAGTCATAGGACTGAGAAAGTCTAATGGTGCTGCAAAGATTGCTAGCGTTAGACCCATTCATCAACACATCATCGCTGCACATCTTAGTGGAGAGCGTCATGTGAACATAGCCTTGCAGCTGGGTGTGAGCCTTGGAACGGTTCATCGTGTAGTGAATGATCCTGTATTCACTAATCTAGTAGATAGATTCCGTGACGGCTTTACAGCCGAGCTTGAAGCTATGTTCCCTCTCGTGATCTCTGCTATTCGTAAGGGCTTGGAGAGTAAGAAGGTTACTGAGAACCTATTTGCCGCAAAGCAATGGGCTAGTCTCACTGGTAAGGGTGAGACTACACGTGGTGATACAAACATAAACTTAACTTTAGTCCAAGAAGCACGTAGAAAGTTGGTCGGCGTGCTTACACCCTACATTGACGTAACGCCTGATGCTCCAGAGTAGTATACCAATAGAGTTCAGACCTCCTCCACATATGAGTTGGAAGATGGTTATGCATTCTATTGAACAGGAGAAGAGAGAGGAAATTCTTGAAGCCTTCGATGATGCAGAGCTTTTAGCTACAGCTAACGATTGGTTTCTCACAGCACGAAATGAACAGATGGCCCCAATTGGTTCTTGGTTCATTTGGCTTCTTCTCGGTGGGCGCGGAGCAGGTAAGAACTTCTCAGGTTCAAACTGGCTTATAGACCAACACATAAACGGTTGTGCAAAGAATTCTTTCATCGTCGCAGCCACGGCAGGAGATCTAAGAAAATTCTGCCTCGAAGGCGATAGCGGCGTGTTGTCGTTAGCTCCCAAGGATTTCTATCCAATATATAAGCCTTCAAAAACCAAGCTAGAATGGCCTGATGGTTCATCTACGCTGCTATACTCTGCAGAGACACCAGATAGGTTACGCGGCGCGAACCACGATAAAGGTTGGTGCGACGAACTCGCCTCATGGCTACCACAGCCGGATGACGCATGGAACATGCTAATGCTTACGATGCGTCTTGCGAATCCGCAGGTGGTAGTCACTACAACGCCTAGACCTTTACCTTTGATTAAAGAACTCGTCGAATGCAACGATGTCGTCATGACACATTCTACAACGCAAGACAATGAGACCAATCTCTCAGCCATCTTTATGAAGAATGTCGTCGAGCCTCTTATGGGTACGCGCCTTGGCAGACAGGAGATCGGCGGAGAGCTTCTATTTGATGTAGAAGGCGCACTCTGGCAACACAGCCAGTTCGATAAGCTACGCGAGCCCAAGTGGGACCACAGTAGGTTCTCGCGTATAGTGGTAGCAGTAGACCCCGCTGTGAGTAATACTAAGAGAAGTGACTCAACTGGTATTGTCGCAGCAGGGATTGATGCGACAGGCCGTGCTCAGGTTCTTAGTGATCATACAATGAAAGGCTCCCCAAGAGAGTGGGGGAGCAAAGCTGTTAGCATCTACGAAGCTATAGACGCAGACTTAATCGTGGCAGAAAAGAACAACGGTGGTGATCTAGTGGCAGAGAATATCCGTGCCGTTAACTCTACAGTTAATGTAAAGTTGGTATCTGCCACTAGGGGTAAATACGTTCGTGCAGAGCCAATCGCTACCCAATACGAACGTGGTATGGTAACACATTGTAGCTATGCTAATCTCTCAGCCTTAGAGGATGAGCTTTGTCTCATAGCACCTGGGCATATGAAGGTTTCACCTAATCGAGCAGACGCAGCAATATGGGCATTGCATGAGCTTATGATAAAGAAAACAAAGCGTGCTGGTGTAATTGGTAGAAGGAACTATCAATGATAACTTTAAGCCTCTATCAAAAAGAGTATGTGTCTAAGCACTTAGATAAGCTTCCAGTCGAGCGTATAGCAAACAATATTGGAGTACCAACTAAAATTCTGTTTAATATCTTAAACAAAGAAAATATTCAATACGAAAGACTCTCTGGAAGATACAACGAGACACTACAGCAAATTGGGCCGCGTAACTGGTTAGCTGCTGATGTAGACGGAGCTTACGTCTATACTGAGGGATTGAAATAATGCCAAGATCAAATGTTATAGCAATGGCTGCATCATTGCTTCGACGCACTGGAATACTGGATCATGCTGGTGTAACCTTTGCTGGCAAGCGAGACTTATTTGAAGTCTTAGGTTACAAAACCAAGCTTGACATGAACGATTATGTTAACAGGTACAATCGTGGCGGCATAGCTAAGAGAATAGTCGATGCTCCAGCCAAAGCTACATGGCGGCTTCCCCCTAATGTCTTAGAGATTAAGGAAAGTTCCGACGAAACTGCTTTCGAGAAAGAGTTCAAGCTTCTTGCACAACGTCTAAAACTCTACCACTACATAGAGCGCGTTGATAAGCTTGCAAGTCTTGGACGCTTCGCAATAATGGTAATCGGAGCTATGCCGAGCGACTTAGCCACGCCACTAAGGAAAGTCCGCAAGCCAGAAGATATACTCTTCCTTAACGTCTTCTCCGAAGCTCACGTTGAAATCCTAAACCTTTCTAATAATGCTAGTGATCCGCGCTTCGGCCTGCCTGAGAATTACAAGGTAGACCTTACCAGTGATCTAGTTGAAACTCGTAGAACAAGTTTAAAGAATAAGGACGTAAAAGTCCACTATAGTAGAGTGATACACATAGCTGAGAGTCTACTTGAGAATGATCTCTTTGGTCGGCCACGTTTACAAGCTATCTGGAACCTTCTAGACGATCTCGACAAGGTAACAGGCGGCGCTGGCGAGTCCTACTGGTTGATTGCAAATCGAGGCTTACATCTTAATCTCAACGATGACACTGAACTTACAGAACCTGCTGAAAAAGCAATCGAAGACGAAGTAGCCGAATACCAGCATGGACTTCGGCGCATGATGCTAACTCGTGGCATGGAACTGAAACAATTGGGCGGCGCAGACGTAGACCCTCGTGGAGTCTCAGACGTACTTATCTCTCTAATCGCAGGCACGTCTGAAATCCCAAAGAGAATATTACTTGGTAGTGAGTCTGCAGAACTTGCAAGTACTCAGGATCGTGCGAACTGGAATGAAAGAGTGTTCGAGCGTCAACAGTCTTACGGCGGGCCTATGGTTCTAAGGCCGATTATAGATCGCTTTATTGATCTAGGGGCTTTACCTAAACCCGAAAATGGATATACTATTGAATGGCCTGATTTATCGGCTTTGACTAAACGAGAACAAGCAGAAGTAGCCTTACGTATGGGTGCCGCAGTAAGAAACTTCAAAGAACAGGATATAGTGTCAGTAGAGGAAATTCGTGGAATTTTGGGCCTCCCACTTAAAAGGAGCGAATAGCTCATGCCAACTCAAAAGTTTCAAATCTTTCAAGTAGCCACGGAAGAACTCGAAACAAAATCCTTCCTTGGTAGGGATCACTTAGTAGTACCAGTGATCCTTCTTAAAGAAGGCGTTGTAAACTGCATGACCTGTCCAACACCTGAACTCGTTCTAGCAAAGGAGTTTGCAAAGTTCGAGGGAATGTGGAATGGTCGTCCTATTACGCTTGGGCATCCTATCCGTGCCGGTATACCGGTATCAGCAAATACTACTGATATCTTTGAGAATGAAGTTATTGGGCAGATATTCAATGTCCGCGGAGACAATGACAAACTTAAAGGAGACGCTTGGCTCGATCTTGAAAAGATTGAAGAGCTTTCCTCAGACATTGTTGAACGGATTAATGACGGGCAGAAGATCGAAGTATCTACCGCGTACTCTGCTGATGTGACAATGCGAAGTGGTAAGTTCAATGGAGAAGCTTTCGGTGCAGTACAGAGCGATATCAAACCAGATCATCTGGCAGTTCTCCCACTTGGTACAGATGGTGCATGCTCATGGGAGGACGGCTGCGGACTTCCTAGATTAAACCAAGTCTTCAAGTGTCCAAAAGGCTTCGTGGACATGCAGTTCAGGGCGAACAGTAAGAGTATCAAAGCAAGTTGTGATGGTTGTGAAGATTGTAAGTGTAAGATTAATTCACCTGTAAAGATTAAAACGAAGGGTATATCGCCAGAAGAAGCCCGCGACAGACTACTTAAAGTTTTCTCGACTGGACTTAGCGATAGAGACACAAGAGCGGCTCTCGAGGCAGCTCTTGAAGGAGAAAACGACGATGATAGTTTCTTCTTTCCATTCGTCCTTGCTGTCTTTGACGACACTTTTATCTTTGAAGACGGTAAGGGTAACGTCCTTGAAAGAGATTTTGCCATTAACTCTGATGGCACCATAAGTCTTGGCGAAGAACTTACAAAAGTTCGTCCTGAGACTCAATTTGTACCTGTGAAACTCAACGAGGAGATTAAAACCATGAGTAAGAAGGAGAAAACTGTTGACGCTCTCATTGCAAATGGGAATACACGGTTTACAAAGGAGTCTCGGGATTGGCTCCTTACACTGGAGGAAGACCAGTTAGAAATGCTTATTCCAACTGAGTCAGAGCCAGACGATGACCCTGTACCAATCAAAGCCAAGACTGATGACAATGAGCAGACTCCAGTCGAAGACGACGAGGAGGACGAAACTACTCAGACTGCAGAAGCCTACCTTTCGAGTATTAAGAACCCAGAGGTACGTGCATCACTCTCCGCAGGATTGGAAATGTATCGTGCTCAGAGATCAGCAATGGTCAAAGAACTTATAACCAACGAGAACTGTAGCTTCTCTGAGGAAGAGTTGAATGCTTGCGAGATTGATAATCTTGAGAAGCTCAGGCAGCTTGCAGGACTACCGAAACCCGATTACTCTGCTAAGGGTGGACCGAAGTTAGAGCTTATTAAATCTAACCAAGCTCCGGCTGCTCCGAAAATCTTCCCCAAGAAATCTGCTAATTAGGAGGTAGATCATGGTTGCCAAAACTATTGCACTAAAAGGTGACTGGATCAACAAGGAGTATCATGCTACTGCAGCTGCGATTACTCCTGGTGATCTACTCGCTTTAGACTCTGCAGGCAAAGTGCTTAGGCACAATGTTGCAGGAGGGTTTGCCACTGCACGCTTTGCACTTGAGAATATGCTGCTTGGTAAGGAAATTTCCGTAGACTATGCAAATGGTGATCTTATCCAGACTGGATACTTCGAGGGTGGGGCTGAAGTCTTTACACTTGTAGCTCCGTCTGCAGTTGCTATTATTATCGGAGACACACTTGAGTCAGATGGCGTTGGTGGACTGCGTAAGATTGGTCCTGATGTCGCTGGTGTCCGTGCCAAGATAACTTTTGGACTTACCGACGCTGCTGTTGAATTTGAAGCTGCTGCTCTCGGCGACGAAGGTAATGATATCACAGTTGAGTATATTGCTGGTACTGCTGCAACTGCCACTGTGGTTGTCACCGGTGTTGCTATCGTGATTAAATCAGACACGACTACGCCTGGTACTACTGATCAAGCACAAGACATCGTTACACTTGTTAACGCTAGTGCAGAAGCCTCTGCCCTTGTTGTTGCTCGTAACGGTGCCGGTGGTGACGGTACTTCTGCGGTTGTAACTCCAGTCGCTGCAACTAACCTCGCTGGAGGTGTTGACACTTCTGCAAACATTCGCCCTGTTGCTACTGCACTACAAGCTGTTGATAACAGTGGTGATGCTGTAAATCGTGCCCGCATCATTGTTGAAGTCAATTAGGTAGGAGAGTTAAAAATGCCAAACAATATGATGTCTGCAGAAGACTTTGCTGGTATCCTTAATACCGGCGGCGGGTCCGTTGCAGCTCGACTGATGAGTAGTGGCTTTAACGCTTCTTCTCTTAGAACACTTGACTTGCTCCGTAAGGATGAGTGGGAAGTCTTTGATGAAGTCTTAATTGAAGTCGCCCGCCAACGTCTCGTAGCTGCAGGTGACCTTATATCTCGAGGCTTAACCTTCAATATACCAGAAGCACTCGGACGTATGGTTCTAACCTGGGAAGAAATGTCAGGAATGGAGCCTGCTGTTCGCAGCATGGAAGGTATTACTCGTGGCCGAAGTGATAGACAAAGCTTTAGGTCCAACAGCATCCCACTGTATATCACTCATGAGGACTTCTGGATCAGCCTTCGTACTCTAATGGCTTCTAGAAAACTTGGAGAACCGCTCGACACCACACAGATTACCGAAGCTACCATTCAGGTCACTGAGAGTATTGAGGATGCGGTCTTCAATGGTGCTGGTCTGACTGTCGGAGGTAATACTGTTGAAGGTTATACTACGCATGGCAACCGCAACACTGGTAACTTTGAAGCTACTGGTGATGCGTGGGACGCTGCTGGTAAAACTGGTGAGCAAATCCTCGATGATGTTTCAAGCATGATAGCTGCTGCACACGTAGACCTCATGTTTGGTCCCTATGTCATGTATGTACCAACAGCATACTGGGTACCTTTGATCAAGGATTTCAAGGCAAACTCAGATAAGACAGTGCTGAGTCGTCTACTTGAAATCCCAACGCTCGAGTCCATCAAGGTTGCCGATAAGTTAGGTGCGGATAATGTTTTACTTATCCAAATGACTCGGAATGTTGTCGATCTTGTAGTTGGTGAGGAACCTCAGAACGTGCAGTGGGAGACTGATGGTGGCTTCTTGATTAACTTCAAGGTGCTTGCTATTATGCTGCCAAGGATCAAGAAGGATCATGAGGACCGATCAGGTATCGTACACTTTACAAAGAACTAAAGGAGGACGTGATGCCAGTAGCATTAAGCCCGTATAGGGTAAAATTCGGTAAGTTTCACCGAAAGGAGAAGGGTATACAGTGCATTTACAGACGAGGTGATATTGTAGAAGTTGGTAGACATACTGCTAAGCAGTTCGCACACCAACTTGAACCTGTAGACACTGCGCCCACTCCTCTTCCTCTTGAAGTCAAGAAAAAGACTTCAGTTGAAACTTTAAAGAGTGAGACGTCAACCGCTAAAGAGAAAGAAGTAGTAGAGCCAACTCCAAAGTCAAAAGCCAAGGCTGAGAAATCTGAAGCTAAGGAGTCTTAGTCATGTCACGGGTTACTGAGAGCGAGGTTCAGGGACTCTTTCCTGAGACGGTCAGTAACCTCTCGGAGGCAGTTAAGTCGGCTACTCTTTTTATAGATGAAGAGCTTGTTAACGCAGGACTTTCTATTCCAAGATTAAAGCTGATTGAATTGTACCTTGCTGGGCACTTTGCTGCGTTGATAAACGAACGTGGTGGACTAACCCGAGTCGAAATCGGTGAAACTTTGGAGGACTATTCTAACGTCTATGGTGAGGGCTTGAAGATGACCCGCTGGGGACTACAAGCCCTCGCCATGGACCCTTCTGGTACCCTTGCCACTCACGGTAAGCGAACTGCAGTGTTCCGTGTCATATGATTGGGTTATCACAAGACATAACCTACTGGGCAGGAACTGATGTGCCAGATGAGTTTGGCTTTGATGTAATGATTGCACCTATAGCTATAAAAGGCCACTGGGAAGATCGAAATGATCTTGTAAAAAATCCCAATGGCGGAGAGTTTATAACAGAGGCAATTGCAATAGTTGATACTGATTTAAAGCAAGGCGGGTTTCTCTTTGAAGGAAAGTCTACAGTGACTGACCCTATAACACTTCCCGGAGCACATGAGATAATGCGATTTGATAAGATCAAAGGATTAAGTGGCGGGACCTTTCGTAAGGCATATATGTAATGGCAAGACCTCTAACAGTAGCATCTATTGAGACTCAAGCACAGGCCGCAGCAGCTTTTGTTAAAGTTGGGCAGAATATTGGTAAGATACTCGATGGTGTAATTAAGGAGCAAGCTAAAGGCGCTGTTACAGTTATTGTAAACGAAATTGCTAAGGTATCTGATGAATTAGTTCCTGTAGACACTGGAGAGCTAAAGGCTAGTCAAGTAAAGTCTGTGCAGGAAGAACCTGGCTCAGTTATAGGCATAGTAGGCTATACAGCACCTCACGCCATATTTGTACATGAAGGTATAGGACAAGGTAAGAATAAACAGAGGAATGAGAAGTTCCTTGAACGCGCTGGTAACATTGTAGGCGGTAATGCTAAGAATTTACTTGCTAATTTAGGATCGTAGTTATGACAAATGCTCCAAGCAAAGATATTAAGGCGCTACTTGTAACTGCAGGATTAGCAACGGGAGATATTAAACTAGGAAGGCTTCCCGAAAGTGGAAACGATAAGGTCATAGCAATAAAAGACACGGGTGGGTTTCCACCTAATCCAGCGTTTCTTATTGATAATCCTACTGTGCAGATACTTATTAGAGGTAATAAGCAAGACTACAGTGTTACGTATACACTTGCAAGGTTAATCATTGATGCATTACTTGGGCTACCAAAGCAAACAGTGAATGGGACAGTTTACATAGGGATTTGGATGCAGTCAGATATAATCCCTCTAGGCTACGATGAAAGTCAAAGACCTATGTTTAGTTTAAACTTTAGACTGGTGCGAGAGCCTGCTAGTGGCACGTACCGAACACAAGGATAAGCGCAAATGTCACAAGCAGCTTATGAAAAGAAGATAGCTATTAGTGCTGCACCTCCAGCCGGTGAGAGCTTCTCTAATGTTCCTGCTGTAAGTGCCACATTAAACCACGGCGGAGACGTGCTAGACGATACTGATATGGTACTGCCCTCTGGAGACCCTAACTTCGGTTTTCGCTCTCGGATTTTAGGCCTCAGAGACGCTTCGTGCTCTATCACAGCAAACTATGATGCAGCAAGTGCTGTGCTCACTCAAATCCGTGATGCATGGAAGGATAAGCTTAAACTCCTTGTGAGATATTTACCTGACGGCACCACAGCGAATGGGTTTGAGTTTGAGGGTCCAGTCGAGAGCTTTTCCATCACATCCGATATCAATGGTCTTGTAACAGTTGATATCTCAATACAGGCCAGTAGCCTTCTGGCCGCAGCGTAGTAGGAGACTTAACTAATGTCACAAGCAGGTTATGATAAACTAGTCAGGTTCAGCACTGAGATAGCAGCTGCACCTACCGTAGCGAGCTTGAAGAAGCTTCCAGCTACATCTGCAACATTGAACCATGGTGGAGATGTTTTGGATGATACTGATATGCTCACTATGACGGGTGATGCAGATTTTGGCTTTAGAAGTAGAATTCTTGGTCTTCGAGATATGTCAATCTCTGCTACACTCAATTGGACTCCAGGCAATGCAGACTTGATTACTGTACGTGATGCTTGGTTGAATAGAACTAGGCTCACGTATCAGTACATTCCAGGAGGAACTGTTGCAAATGGTTTCCAGTTTGTAGGGTATGTTGAAACCTTAAACCTCTCCGGTGATGTCAGCGGGCTTGAAACAGCAGAGCTTAGTATTCAGGCTGATAGCGCCATCGTCGTTGCCGCTGAGACTTAAGGAGTAGTGTAATGTCAGTAGCAGGATATCCTACCGTAATCAAGCTTGGCGGTACTACTACTGCCATGACTGATCAAGCTACTACAAATACCAGTGGTAACATTTGGCAGATTACTGATGCGACAAGACGAGTCCTTGATCGAGACGTGTTGCCTACCTTTGAGGATGCTGCAGTGCCTATTTCAGCCGCAGATATCTTGTCTATAGACTATCTCTTTGGTATAGTTGAGTTCACTGCAGCAAAGACTGGTCCTATTACGTTCGCCACTGGTAGTTTCATCCCTGTAACTGGTATCGCTGGAGCAAATGCTTTCACGTTAAACCAATCTGCCGGCATGCTAGATGACACAGAGTTTGCCGGAGATGGTTCAAGGTCGAAAGTGTATGGTCTTAGAGACGTTGCTCTGTCTATTACTAGGATACTTGCAGTAGAAGCTGTGTTCTTTGCTGCAATAAACAATCGTACTGCTTTATTCATTGAGGTTCAGCCTGGTGGCTCTGGTGATATAGCAAAAGGATGGTATGTTACTGAGTCTGAGGTTGGCAGTGGTGATATAGAGGGACTTGAAAATACTGAACTATCCTTTCAATTGGATGGTGACCCCGAAGCCGTATTCGGTTGGGGCACATAGCAAGGAGTCGTAATATGACGTCAACACTGGAAAGTATTCGTGCAGCTACTATAGGTAAGAAGAAGCAGTTTAAGAGTGTCATACATAAGATCGATGGAGAAGAAATAGAACTCCGTCAGCCTTCTCTTAAGTTAAGAAGTAAAATTTATAATAGATCTCTGAATAAAGAGGGCACTCTTGATCTGTTTGAATTTACTCTGTGGGGAACGATCTACAGCACGTTTGTTCCTGGTACTCAAGACTTAGTATTCAGCGAAGCAGACTACGACTCGCTTCTAGAAACACCAGCTGGTAGCTTCATGGATGAACTCTCTGCTGAGGTAATGAAACTTATGAACGTCGCAGAGGACATGGAAAAAAACTTAAAAGCCTCCGGGAAAACCCGGAAAGGCAAGCAATCTGTGAAGTAGCTTTTCAGCTAGGCAAGTGGCCATGGGAGGTAGAAGAAGAAATGCCTCCTCACTATCTCAATGAAATGCTTAGTTACCTTGTATTCAAGGCACAAAGCGAAAAGGATGCCTTCAAGGTAGCTAAATCTAAGGCAGCGGCAGAGAGAAAAAGACAACCAAGACCAAGGCGATAGTGCATGGCCGAAACAATCAACATTGCTGACCTTCAACTTACAGTAAGGGCTATAACTGCTGGGTTCGAGGCTGTTCTTCCTCAGCTGAAACGGCTCGAGCAAGCT
>Ga0114923_10002467_pt1 | contig 12518 bp, 28 predicted proteins | sample SumtaG_FD_89578 | JGI IMG/M metagenome (GOLD analysis project Ga0114923, IMG submission 89578) | Deep subsurface microbial communities from Indian Ocean to uncover new lineages of life (NeLLi) - Sumatra_00157 metaG | ecosystem: Environmental > Aquatic > Marine > Oceanic > Sediment | place: near... | reverse complement strand
CTTCTTGGTAAATCAATTTTATGCCATTTCTACCATATGAGACACGATTATCCATAGTTTCAAACCAAACTTTCAATTCTTCAAGAGGCAATGCCGACCCATGCAGGTAATCACGTATAGCACCCTGTTTTAACGTGTCAAGTTTATCGTCACCTCTATTAATTCTTAATATTCTATTGTACTCATCATGATTTAAATATGCACTAGTCATTTTATTACTATTACATTTATGCATTGCACCTTGACCAGTATTAATAAATTGTTCCGTTGGAAGTTGCATCTCACAACCACTACAATATAAGGTTTGTGACTTAGAGATCATTTAATTTCTTCTCCATGAATACATGATGAGGACACATAGTTGAACCTTCTTCCTCAGAAATTCTGTGATTACAATCTATGTTTCCACATTCATCATGAGTATTGTAAGCTGGTTTACATTGTATGAGAATTTTGGCAGAATCTTTATCATCGGTAATTTCAAATTTAGGTGGTATTTCTAATAAAGGCTCTATTCTAATGCCATCTGGTAATGCTATTATAGTCTTTAATGGATACAGTTTTGTGACTCTATCAACGATCATTCCCGTAGTATACATATCTACTTTTTTGCGATCAACATATATCACCAGAGTATCAAACTGTTTAGTGTCCAACCCTGTAACGTTTAAATTAAAAGTGGTTACCATGCTCGATTCCTCAATTTATCTATGTATCGTTTAAATACATGAGGATTATCTCTCATACGTCTATTTAATTCAATGCGTTCTTCCATAGAAATCTTACTTGAAATGGTATGACAATTCACTTTGTGTCCTTTGTGCCAAATCTTCTCTTCTGTAGTTGTTGTCCAATCTGCAGGTTCAAAACAAGTACCGCAAAATTTGGGAATTGGTATATCTTCAAATGGATCTGGACTTCCTTGAAGCGTTACTGTTATGGGTTTATTTTTTAACTCATCACTCATTAGGTTCTCTGTGATTACTGGATTGTTCATGTATTCTTTTGAGAAATTCTCGAAACCTTTTTCATTTAAGAATCTTTCGGGAATGGTGATAAAAGGTTGTGGCATAGGTAATGAGTTGACCGTTTTTATTAATTCTCCTAAAACTCTAATTCTGTGGCGATTATCGTAATAAGCATTGACATCTTTGGAAATATCCCATTTTGTTTTTACGCATATATCTTTAAGATTCTCGTGCTTATCTGTGGCTTCTTTTAATTCATTCGCCAGAAATATTTTTGTGTCAATCATCAATAGTCATTACACCTTATCATTTCTATGTGGAAACTGTATAAACCAATTCCATGTAATTTTTTTAATTCCAAGAATCTTCTTTCTGCTTCTTCTTTTGTTAAAAAACCTACAATTGGTCGTTGATAATTCAATCTTTTGAAAAACCATAGAAATCGTTTATGGTGTGTTTCTACAATGATATGATAATCCATAAATTAATATTCAGAACTTTATTTAAAAATATTTTGGATTATTATTATTAATTTTTTTTATATGGATGTTTCTGTAATTCCATGACATGAGGGAATAGTTTATAAAGTTTAATGCCAGCGTATTCACAAGCCAAGCAGAGATTCCTTCTGCCCGAAGATTGTTTTAAATATGCTGAACAATTCTTACAGATCGTTTTACACGGATCACACCAAAGAATTGCACGTTTTCTTCTACCTTTAGTAGGAATCTCTTCTCTACACTTAACACACCAAAATCTTCTAAAGTGATCTTTATCTCTCATGTTAATCAATTTTTAATGGTTCTTTGAGGTCATGACATTTAATGTAGGTATATCGTAACTATGATATAATGCACAGACTTCCCTGTCATCGTCTATTGCCAGTACAACTTCATAGTGTTGCATGATATTTATGAGATGCTTTTTCTTTGGAAGTATCTGATCAGTCCCAAAGTCTGCATAATCCCGCATAAGTAGACGACCAAACTCTACATTGTGTTTCCATAGCCATTTGAGAGATGCTTCTCTGTTATCCTCACCCCGACCTGTAGAAAGTATGATGTGGTGATCCTTTATGTATGCTTTTATAATCTTGTGACACCAGATGTTAAGACCGTCATCTATTATACCTTCATGGAATTTCTCCCAGACATCTTTAGCTGCGAGATCGTTCTCTTCTTCGGAATATATTTCATCTAATAAATGTTGTCGGTGATCGTTATTAGCTAATGTAGAATCTATATCTACAATGATTGCTTTGGGTTTAGGGAGTGTGAATGTTAAAGGTTTGAATTGTTTCATAGGCATATTAGTAAGCGGATCTATTGGTATTTTTTTGTTCACAATCGTTTTATTTTTTATATCTATTTAAATATTATGGATAATTTACATCTCAAACCAATATTCGTCTGTGTATGATCTACCGAAGTCTGGTGCGTTGTTGTGGAAAATGAATGATAATTCATGAAGTAATTCCCACCACTTATCACTTTCGTATCTTTCTTTCTCTGTTAAGTCCTTGGGATTTGCTTGCCAGAATCTCATCCAATATTCTGATATATCGTCACCTACTTTTTGAACAATGCTCCAATTGATTCCTCGAAAATCTGCATTGGTAATTTTTTTCAGTGTCTTAAGTGTTTCTTTGAATACCTGAATTTGAGATGGTTTTCTTTCAGGTAAATTGTTTAAAAGTTTTTCTAAACTCATTTTATCGCCTCTGTGAATAGTTCTTCCAAGCAGTCCAAATGACCGTCTTCTTCCGTGATCCCTATGTATTGGTTATCTATTTCTAAGAACCCTAAGTTGTCTAGGTCATTTTTTAATGGCTTGTGGCAAACATAATAATCTTTCAATCGTAAACTTCTCTTGTCCACGTTCTCAATTGTTACTTTGGATATTTTGGGTTGAACCGTAATTGGTTCCCTGTAGCTAAATTCTCCGTAGGTGGTTTTGTTTTTCATTTTTTTATTCCTCTACCATGTATTCATATCTTTTGTTGTCAATCTTATCTACGTATTTGTACAAAATGTCGTAAGCTGTTTCAGCTGCATTTTCCCTTGTGTCATCTCTATTTTCATGCCCCCAAAAATCTGCCATATCATACATCAACTGCCCGAAATGTTCCATAACTCCACCGTACAAAAAGCTGCGGTGATTTCCCCTTTCTCTCAAATCCATGATCTCTTCTTCAATTCTGCGGATTTGTTTTAGGATGTTTCGTGGTCGTTCATCACCTACAAGCTCAGATCTCATTTCCTTGATCAAGTGCTGGATTTCGTATTTTGGAATGATTGTGTTTCCCATAATTACTATACGTATTATTTATATATAAACCCTTTGTTAACAAATTGATTTCTGATTGATATCCTCGGATTAACTTCCATGTGGCGAAGAAAAATTGTAATCGTTTGTTTTAAATAAAAATTGTTGACAATTATTTGTCGTTTTCAAATCTGAATTTATTCCAACCAGCTGTATGAAATCTCACACGAGTGTTAGCATCTGAGTAGTTCCATGATAGATTATGCCTCTCACATTTATGATAACCAAAGGATACTTTAGGTTTAACGAGTGTACATGTAGTGGGATCACAGATTTCTTGGTCACTTATTAATGCTCGTTGCATCTCAACATCTATTCCTCTTGCTTCTCTACTCAATACTAATAATGATCTAGCATATGGATGAGGTATATCATCTACTTCACGTAATTTCCATTCTCGTAACCATCTAATCAGATCTAAACTTCTGTTAATAGTTCGGTCAATATTATTATTTCTAAATTTTATATTTTCTTCTTTGGTTGTCATAGTTGTGACCTCTTTTGGTAATCTTCGTAATTATCCTCTATTTTCTTTGCGTAGTCATCAAGATTTGATGGAAGGGTTGGATGTATTCCTTCTGTGACATCATGCTGATTTAATCTGTATATCATGTTCACAGACATTGCAGCAACTTGTAAGAGGCGTTTCTTCATTTCTCTTTCCCAATGGGGATTTGTCGTTTTAATTTCTTCCATATTAACTAATCTCTTTCTGAAAATTCTTTTATATTCTTCAAGACCAGCTTCTTTGTTCATATCTCCCCATATGAAATCTTGGATCTTTCTGGCTGATTTTATAATATCTATTATTATTAATTCTTCATCTATCATTTTTATTTTCTCTTCTTTTGTTGACATTGCATCACCTTTATTATACGGGTAGTCTGTCCAGACGTTCCATTCCCATTTTTTCCCGCAATTTATTAGTTAATCCCCTACCACAAGTATGACAAGCGTTGCGACCCCCTTCAGTTTGGTCATTGGCAGATTTTATACAGCAAGTAAAGTACGTGCCATTTTCATATATAACTTCTGTTTGCTCAATAACAGGCTTCATTACTTCTTCAAATTGATTAGTGGAAGCTTCTTGTAAAACATCTATACGTTTATTGAGATTTTTTATAAATTTCTCAAGAGTGCCTACTTTGTTTTGATCTATGTATAGAGTATCTCCTCGGTCTTTAAGATCAATTAATTCGTTTTGCATATCCGAGATTTGTAGATCTTTTTCATCATTTTTTCGTTGGAGTTCTTGAATGGTTGAGTTAGATGTTAATTCTGTATTTAATTCATTCAAGAAGTCATTTCTCTTAAGAACGGGGTTTTGAACATTAGCTGGAATTCTATTTCTAAAAAAGTTTCCTATAGCCAACTGGATAGATGATAATACCATTCCTTTTATGTGTAGGGCACTTGAACCATTATTTCTAAGTTCTTTTTCCGAGACGTTTAAAGTCCAAATAATATTTTTGTTTTCCCATGTATCACCTTGTTTCTCTACCCAGTTTAATGTAATGTCAAATCTATTTGATGAATAATTCTTTTTATCTGCTGGATGATAACTAACAAAACAATCAGTGACACGTATCTCTTCAATAGGATTATAATGGTCATATTCATAAAATGTATGATTAGAAACTTCTATCTCCAAACCTTCTATTTCCAGAGGTATATCTCGTTTAGGTTCTTTGCGTATTACTAAATAATCTTTAATTGTTTTTCTCATTTTTTATCAATCTCCACGACTGCAATTCTTTCTGCAAGTTTTGGTGAACTGTGTTTGTAAATATTAAACACTTTTATTAATCTAGGATTAAGATGTCCAAATTGTACTTCTACATGTTTATCTATATCTTGTTCCGTAGCGTTTGGAGTAAATTGAATACTAACAGTTGTTCGTTCTGTCATTTTGGAGAACCTCCAATTCTTATGCCCTTTAATGACGACTGATTAATTTTGAGAATTGTAGCATCATCAAAAATTTCCATAATTAATTTCATTTGTTTAACCCCATCTTTCATATCAGGGACAGCTTTAATAATTTTGCCGATTTGTTTATTTTTCTTGGTAGGATGATCCCAAACTGGTTCACCGATTGACTTCTTACAAGCTTGTTTCAGAAGGTCTTCTGTATAATGAGGCATTGGATAAAATGTTAAAACTTGTTTAGATGGCATTTTTCAATCTCCTTATAAATTATATTTATTTTTTAATTTTGCAAAGATGGGTGCTAATCTACGAACATCTAATGAATTTAAATTCCAATCAAGAATTTCCACTTGTATACCATTACTCCAAGTGTGAGCACCTGATTTAATATCTTCAATTAATCTATCGTAGTATGTTTCTAATTTTACTAAGTATTGATAAAAATCATCATCTTCCATCGGTGTTTCAGAATCTCGATTTCTAGAAGATGTATTACCTCTAGCTCTCTCGTAACATACTTTAGGTGTTGCTTTTAGAAAAATCATGACTGATGGAGGAGTTAAGGTTCTAGTCATTAACTCATACATTTCTTGGTATGTGTCCCATTCTAATTCGTGGATGTTTCCTTCATCAAAATGTGCTTCTGCAAATACTCTATCACCTGGAAGTCCTCTATCAATTATAGAACCATTCCATTCACTATGAGATAAACTATCATATGCAGCGGATTGATGTTGAGCATATCTTCGTTGCATTAGATGTATCTGCATAGGGAAAGCCCATCTCTTAAAATTTTTATAAAATAGCTTAAGATATGGGTTCTTATCAGCTAGTTCGTAAAAGGGTCTGTAACCCAAGAATTTACTAAATTCTTTCGGAACTGTCGTTTTGCCGACACTTATGTTTCCTGCCATCCAAACGATGGGTTTACAAGATCTATTCATTTTTTTTTAATTTCCTCTTTTCTTCTTTTGCAGATATTACATCCGTAACCTATATGAGTCTGAAGTTTTACTTCATAATTTATTTCAATACTATTAAAATCTTCATCATGGGCTTTAATTGTAGCTTTAACAAATTCCATTGCATACTTTTCTTTAAGAATGTATTGTAGCTCTTCTGCTTCAAATAGATGTAAGATAAGATTTCTATCATGTTTTTCTAATTCGTGTGTAATGAATAGTGTAACATCTATGAACATATTCTGATACTTACTTGATTTCCATCGTGAAACAACATTATTAACCCATAGGGATAATTTTTTCAAGTAACGTTTCATACTTACACCAAATCTGCCAATTGGTTCGGAAACCAATTCTTAATCTTCACTCCATTTTTCTTTGCATAGTTGATACAATTGATTGTACCTCCTTTTTTCCTGCCATCATGATATGAGTGTAATTGATTTGCGAGATTTACCATCATCTCATTTCGTTGTTGATATACTTCATAATCTTCCAGAGTACTAAATTCTTGACCACCAACTATAATTATTTCTTGTGCTGCGGTTAAAATCTTTTTAAGAACTTTATTTCTGCTAGATTCAAAAGGTAAGTATAACTTATATGGTACTTCATGTTCTGCACAATAAAATGCTACCAGAGTATCCCATCCTGCAGCTCCACCATTTAGAATAATACCTTTCATACTACCCACGTATTCCACGAATTGTAATGCTGCATCATAAGTGATTGCAGTTATGGGTTTACGATGTCCAGTGGTGGCAAATACAGGTTGTTGAGATAGCTTAATTTCTCCCATTGCTTCCAGAGGTGAATTAGGTACATTCTCCAAACGCCTTTGACGTTCAATTTTTTCTAATTCTCCACAGTCGCATTTCTTTTCGTGCTGTTCATTCGTACCATAGAATAAGATATGATGATCTAAACACAAGTGTAACATATATACTTGATCTACGAAATCTAAAGGTGTTGTATGAAGAATTGACTCTTGTTCACAGGTTCCGTTCTGACATCTCATTCTTTAAGTACCACCATTTCTTTGGGAATTAAAATTATTTTTCTTTGATTATCTATTATTGCTTGAACCATTTTTTTAAGATTTATATCTTCTCCCATCCATTCATTATATCCTTTCGGCTGATCAGGTAGTTCGTCTTTTATACAATCTAAGATAAATGCAAGTTTCTGAGGATACATCTGTCCAGGTAATGCAGCCATTAAAACATCTTGGAGAGTAATCTGTCCTTCATTAATCATTTTTTCACCCAAGAAGCTTTATCTGGATACTCGCAACGCTTACTGCAATATTGGACAGCTTTGTTTTTTGTCTCAAATTCTCGTGTACATTTTTTACATTTCTTGGAAAATACTACATTCTTATTCATTATAAACAATCCTCATCATCACACTTGTTTTCGTGACAATCTTCACAGTAGTTCATTCCTGTTGTCGAGCAATTGATTATCGTTTCTACTCCAAATTGTCCAACTTCAGATTGACACTCTGAACATTTGTCTGCCATAATTAACATATATTCCCTATTTATTTAAATGTTTTTGATCATTTTAATGTACCTTAAATTTTTGAATGTCAACATTTAAGTCACTGTCCCCAAATTCTCCATACTTATACATTATGATCCAATGGGTTTTCATGCTATCATCTGTAAACCATTCCTTTAAAGTGTCTCTTGGCATTACTACATTTTTAACATATCTCTTTGCTTTGTTGAGTGAACTGAATATTAAATCTGTTTCCCCTTGTTTGAATTTATAAACGTACTTGGTCATAATTTATCTACTCCATGTTTTAAGCCAAATCATTTCGTCTTGTTTGTTGAAATAAATTAACTCGTATGCTTGATCGGTAACAATGTGGTCTGTTTCAATTACTTTCTTTTTCATTAATGATGAAAGTACTCCTTTGACTTTACTTTGTGTCCATTTGAGTCCTTGTGCCAAGTCTTTGCAATCAACATCTGTGAAATGTTCTCCGAAATTCATTCGTAATGTGTAACCTAATTCCATGATGAATGCTATTTCATTCTCGGTGAATTGTTGGGATTTTAATAATTTATCCATAATTACTATACGTATTAAACCTATATAAACGTTTTGTTAACAAAATATATCCTGCTTAATCTACTTCGGAGGGTTGTGCATTTCATCACGACATAATTTAGGATCACACGCTGGGAGTTTTGCGGTACGAGATACTTTAGTGTGACGAGTTTTATTCTCTCGTTCAAGTTGTGTCGCCTTACAAGTCCAAGAGCAATATGTATCTAAAGTGTAACTGAATACATAAGGAATAAATTCTGAGCATTCTACATTGTCACAATGAATAGGATACCCTTCTTCAGTCATTCTTTGATTTCCTCTAATGTGAATGTTGCTTTTTGATTACCTATTGTTAATTCTGTTCGGTGTTTGGTGTGTGGCACATCTTTTAATATTGTACAGTGAATTGATAATATTATTGTTTCTTGATTAAACATTTCAAAAACTCGTTCCCCACAATATACTGGTATTGAGATCTCAAGATCAAATGGTTTTTTTATTAAAAAGTTTGCTGGTCTATTTAAATTGTCCATCTTACTGCATTCCTTCAGGTATTACATCTGGGATTTCTCCAAACGTACCTTCATAAGTATCTAGAATCTGTTGCATTTTTAGGAGAACGGTTTTAAAATGATAAGGTGTGAAGAACAGTTGTGCTGCTAAGACGTTGTCCCATTCAGCTTTAAACGTTTTCTGTTGTTCTGGAGTCATGCGTGCTATTAACATTGGGTTGGGTAGTAACTGTTTCTGAAAAAGCATATAAACTTGAATACAATGAACATTCCATGCAACTGAACAGTCGGATACAGGAATGCCAATATGAAATTGTTTGTTTAATGCATCTACTTTCTTTCCGACATATTCTACTTGTTTATCGGTAGGGTTATTAAAATGAGAAACCATGTACGTTCATATTTTCACATTCTATTTAAATATTTGGCATTATTTGAGACATAAAAACAAGAAATCCAGTCAAAGCATTATTGGGACAGATATAGATTTGGTCAAAATCAGTGTTACAACCTGTTGTTTGCTTACGTAGAAATGATTTTATCTTTTAATCAAATAATTAATTGAATTATTGTGTAAATATAATTTTTTAAATTGTGCAATTATATAAGATTTTGGGAAATTCTCGGAATAATGATTAAAATTTAAGTAAATTCTGACGGGACTTTAGTTTTTTCTAGGAAAAGGTTATGAATGTACGCCATCATGTTGACACATTCTTTTTAGATGTTTTCCAGCTTCCCGAGAATTTACTTAAAAGATATTTTAGTAAACAAATGTTTAACGATATGAAAAAGTGTTTGGCTATGTTAATTTTTTAGTTAATATTTTTCCTATAGCTTTTTGTGCTCTTTCAAAGAAATCAATTTGAAATGCGTTATATCCTGCCAACATGAAGAAATGTCCTTTAGTAAACGCAGTACCCTGATCTTGAAAGAATGCATACTCTACATTGGTGTGGATTTTAAACCAAAGGAAACCTACTCGTGTTGCAGTAATGGATCCTCGTAAACGACCTGTATCAACTGGAGCTTTCTTAACAGCAGCGTTCCTGCCGATTTGTGCTGATCGAGCAATTGCTTTGTCCGAGGCAGCCAAAATCTTAACACTTAACTTTTCGAAATCAGATAATTTTCGTATTGCCACTATACGCTGACCACACCTGCTAAATGCTTGATCGTTACTGATATGTAAGTTATATCGAACATGGTTTGATTGGAAATAATTTCTGCTTCGAAGAAACGATCGCCAATCTGTAATTTATCTTTCATATCTAAGTGCTCGAACTCATCTATAACAATATGAGATGGAATTTCTATAATGGTATCATCTTTTATCTGATTGCCAGTCATACGTCTAATCCAATCTGTAGTTTTACTGGTGTTGTGTAAAGCTTGGAATGTAGATTCAACAATTGTTGAGTCATCCCACGAAGGTCGCTCATCATCATCATATCCTACTACCGTTACCTTGTGATGAGTAACGGTAAAAGAGTTAAATAGTGATGATTGAATTAGATCATCAAAGAAGCTCATGGTATTGCATTATATTGAAAGTTCAAAAATGTTTCATTTTGATTATAAGAAAAATTCCAATAAATCTGCATTTCTGTTATATTTTAACAGTTTAAAATTTTCTACTTGTAGGAGTGTGGGAGCAATCACAAGCCACCATATTTTATCATATTTTATATATATTGGACTTGTCTCTCCTATAGAATATGCAACCATATGCTTTCCCTGTATATTATATCTTTGAACTATTCTATAATTTAAGTATGTGTTGTTTATCTTCATGATGATTAAGTCTTTTTCATTTGACTTAGTTTTCCATTTAGCTACAACACTATAACAATTGATATTATTAAAATCTATAAGACCTACTTTATATTCAATTGTAGCAGTTCTGTTGCGAGATTCTAATTTACCCATATGATCGAAAAATTTTTTTCTGGTTATGCTAAATTTAATGAGTGCTTGATAAGGATTCTTTAAACTACTCCAATACAATTCATCAACTACAGGTGTAATTTTCTTACCAAGATTCATGCTATCTTCAATTTTAATGAATTTTGAAAATAAAATAGGTATTTTCATTTTATTATTCAGCTAATTTAGGAGTTGTAACTGGTTTTGATTTTGGATTAGTTCTAATTCCTGCGGGTTCTTCTGCAAACTTATCTTTAATGAATTTATAAAACATTGGGAAACCCAATACTCCTACCGCAGGACTCTTCTCTCGAACATCTGCATAATATTTATAAATCTTATCTGCGTCTGCAATATATTTTGCTTCATCGTCTTTTGATAATAGAGCTATTGTAGGGATAGTTCTAGGTTCTTGTGGTTTTGTATCTTCTTCCTCTATTATGATCTCATCATCAGGCACGTATTCACTTTCACATTCTTCACAAACAACCATGTCTGGATCTTCTGGTAAATCCTTACCGCAATCTTTACATTGTTTTGTCATTATTTGGATGATGGGACATTTATTTTTAAATATTATGGATTATATTAAATCTTTTAATTCTTTTTCTAATTTACCTAAAAAGCCATCTTCGAATTTAATACCTTCTTCTTTTGTTTCTGTTATTCCAAATTTGTCCATGTAGTGTCTTCTCATCTCCCACATAATACTATTCTGTGAAAATACAACATCTTCTCCATCCATGACTTGTTTGAACATTGCATATTTATCTTTTAGTTTTGCTTGTAACATCTGATCAAAACTTTCTACATCGTCTGCAATTAATAGATTGACGTTGACGGTATTCTTTTGACCTATTCGGTGAGCTCGATCTTCTGCTTGTATCATATTTCCTGGAGTCCAATCCATGTCGTTAAAGATTACTGTGGAACCTTTTGTCATTGTTAAACCAACTCCAGCGCTTTGAATCCCTGCAACGATTATATCTATTTCCCCAGACTGATACTGTTCCACGTATTCATTTCTAGTTCCCATGTCGATCCCTGAATAAATTTGACCGACCTTGTAGCCTTTGCTTCTTAGCTCAGCTGTGATTGCTTCATTGACATCTATAAAATGCGTGAAAACTAAACAAGGAGCTATTTCACCGTCTTCTATAAGTTCTATTGTTTTTGCAACTTTACCTCGTGCGACTGCATGTTTCATTTGACCCAACCATGAAAGAATTTGTGTTGGGTCATCTGGGGTTGGAGGATACTTAATCTTAACTTTGGATAATTCAATTGAAGTTCTGACCTTTTCTGGAAGGTCTAAACAATTTTTTTTGAGAACTCTTCTACTTACCGTTTTAACCCTCTCGTGAAGTTCATTTAAATTACTTGGTCTACCCATTGCCCAGCCCCAATGTCCTTGATATGCTCCATTATAACGTCTGGTGAAATCAAACCAACTTTCCATCTTGGGGATTAACTGTCTTAATGTGGTATAAAATTCTGATGGGTTATTTAAGATTGGTGTGCCTGTCATGAATACAAACTTCTTACCATGTTTCTTGATATGTTTGATTAAACCTGCACATACTTTGGTCTGGATAGCTCTATAATTTTTTAATTTGTGAGACTCGTCAAAAACAAATACATCAAACTCTTGGGCGAGTTGTTCCAAAATATCATCTCTTAAGATGATCTCGGTTTTTGTTGTCTTTCCTGTAACTGGGTGTATTGTTTTCTTCTTGGTGTGCATGACTTTTCTAAACATATCATACCCAGTAATTACACAACGGCTGTCAGATCCTTCATATTTTGAGAAACGTTCTCTTTGCTCTTTCCTCATTG
>Ga0114923_10002466_pt1 | contig 12518 bp, 11 predicted proteins | sample SumtaG_FD_89578 | JGI IMG/M metagenome (GOLD analysis project Ga0114923, IMG submission 89578) | Deep subsurface microbial communities from Indian Ocean to uncover new lineages of life (NeLLi) - Sumatra_00157 metaG | ecosystem: Environmental > Aquatic > Marine > Oceanic > Sediment | place: near... | reverse complement strand
CCCCTCATACCATGTTATGACGCAAAATACAATGAGAATACAGGAAGATCCCATATCCTACTAAAAGACCTATCAAAAACCCATTTTCGAACGGAGTATCCTATACCACCCACTAATATCAATTGTAAAAAACACATTGAAGGATTCGCTAAATTACATGCTTTAATGTGGGATGATGAGCGTCTAGAAGAATTTGCACCAAAGAGTAAGGATCATTGGAGTAAGTACTTTGATTATGAAAAGGAAGTAAAAGATCAAAAAAAATTAGTGCAAAATTTCCTGGATTTCATGGGTGATAGAATATCTAAATCAAGTCAGAACATATTGAATAATTCAATTGAATTTTATATTAATTACACATGGGAATGTCACAAAGAAGGAAAAAATCTTACTTTGATCCATAACGATGCCCATGCATGGAACGTTTTATATCCAAAAGACAGCATTGATGGGAAAATCTACATTTGTGATTGGCAATCTTTTACAGTATTTAAGGGTATAACTGATTTAGCATATTTCATGGGGATTCATTGGCATCCCGAGCGAAGAAAGAGATTAGAGAAAGTACTTCTACGGAAATACCATGAAAAATTAGAAGAATCTGGAATTACCAATTATTCTTGGAACGAGTGTTATAATGATTATCGATCAGCGATTGTAGCTCTACTTTATGAGTGTGTTATATGGCAATGGTCTACTAAAAAAATACGTGCTATCGTTTGGTGGTCACATTTAGAAAGAGCGTTAAGAGCATTCGAAGATCTAAAGTGCAATGAATTAGTTTAATTAGAAAAAAAATAATTGTATTATTCCTATTCAGGTAAAGTTTAGATTGAATTTTTTAGATTCTACAACTCAAAAAAAGTAAATTATTATTGATTTGATAAAATATCTTAAAATCGCATTCATCTTTCTGTATTCAACAAACTTCTCAATAGTTTTCAGATGATGAGTTATGAGTGACGATTTAAAATTCATGTACAAACAAGAGTTTTGGTTCGCAAGCGCATTTATCAATACAGCATTAGTTAATGGTGACCAAAAAAGCAAAGAGATTAAAAATCTAATTTTCAAAAAACTTGGGAGTTTAAAGGAGGAAGATATCTTCCGCCAGGAGTTCGCTAGTGATATTATTGAGATGGCTAAAAACATATCTATTAAATGTAGCTGGGTCACATATATTGAGAACTTCCCTTATAGGGATGAGAATTTGGAAAAAGAATATAATACTTTGGGCTACTTCCAATTTGATGTAGAGTATTATAAAGAAAATCCTGAAAAGAAAGAAAAATTAAATCCTTTATTAATCCAACAAATCCCCTTCATAATTCTTGATACTTTAAAGGAATTTTCCACTGAAAGTAGCAATAAAGGTTTAGAGATTGATACAGAAAGTCCAATTTATGTTTTTGTTACATCAAATGGAACCAAACCGAAAGAAATCGATTGGACAGAAGATAATATCAATAAGTTCAAAAAAGAATTGGGATACTGGAACGAGATCTATTCTGGTGCTTGGCCAGATTATAATGAAGCTTTGTATAATAAGCGTATACAAAATAATTTATCAAATCGATTATCTGAATTACATTTCATTAGGAGAAACTCTGCCTTTATTTACATGGATAAACAGAATTATGAAAAGTACTTTGAATCATACATGAGGAAGTTTGTTTTGGATCCAACTCCGAAAATGAGAACCGTTTTGTTTGCTTTACGCTTGATAAATGTATTACTTGATACGACTTTTTTTAAGACTCAATCAGAAAGTTTTGTTGATATTATAACTATCGAAAAAAAAATTAAAAATTTAAAATTGCTGAGGGGACTTCTTCAAACGAAATTGAGTTTAATTTATGATGAGTTGAATTACAACCGAAGACAGCACTATACAAGTGTGTTAAAACATTTATTAGATGAATTTGAGATAGTAGAGCTTATAGCAAGAATAAATGAGAAGTTTAATATTATCTATGATACAATGGAGCGGCTTTATCAGAAAAAACATGAAGAGCTTCAAAATCGTACTAAAAAAGGTGTTAATTTTTTGAATTTACTTTTTGGTGCGGGTATTTTGGCAGATCTTGGGAGTGTTAGCATGTTCGCCTTTAGCATACCAATTGGTTCATTTCTATTTACCTGGGTAAATTTCATAACAGCAATAGCAATTACTGCTATATTAACAGCAACTATAACTTACAATATTAGGGGAAAACGTCAAGCTAAGAATGCTAGAATTGGAAAGACTGTGGATGCAGTAATAGATGATGGTAAAGGAAATATAGTGTTAATTAAACGAAAATATCCCCCATTTCAAGGTTTTTATGCGCTCCCTGGTGGTTTCATAGAGAAAGGAGAAAAATTAAAGCAAACATTATTAAGAGAAATTAAAGAAGAAACAAATTTAGATATAAAAATTTCTTACAAGATTGGATATTATGAAAAAGAAGGAAGAGATCCACGAGGAAATATTCATAGTACGGCTTTTAAATGTAAGATAATCGGTGGTACCAAAAATCTACGAAGTGGAGATGACTCCAAAGAAGTTGAACTGATTCCAATAGAGAAAGTTAAAAACATGAATTTAGCTTTTGATCATGAAAATATAATAAAAGATTCTGCAAAAGTAGGGAAACTAAAAGCACTTTTCTATCGTGATTTTGGATGGAAAATAGATGATATTTAAATCAAAACTACTTGATTTAGTTTTTTTTTAAACTCTCCTTCCTCTGTGACCGCCTTTTCTCCGGCAGTGGTCATGCGATTTAGGGGTTACTTCCTCTATCCTTCCAACTTGTAGCCCAGAACGCGCTAGAGCACGAATACAAGCTTGAGCGCCTGGTCCGGGAGTTTGACTTTTGTTCCCACCAGGGGCTCTCACTTTGATATGGATACTTCTGATTCCTTTATCTCTTAAATCATTAGCAACACGGAAGCCACATTGCATTGCAGCATATGGGGATGATTCATCTCTGCTAGCTTTAACTACCATACCAGCGGTACATTTTGCGAAAGTTTCTGCTCCACTTAAATCCGTGGCAGTAACAAGGGTGTTATTATAACTCGAAAAAATATGGACAATTGCCCATTTTCTATCATCAGTTTTACTCATTATGCTTCACTTTTGGTTGTTGCTTCTTTTGGTTTTGAATGAGGGCTATTAGGGCTAAAATCAAGATAGTCATCTTCATTTAGTTTAACAATATATGAAGGAGCATCGATTTTTTTACCTATGACTTGAATATGACCATGAACGATATATTGTCGTGCTTGATGTACTGTACTTGCTAATCCTTTCTCAAAAACAAGTGTTTGTAATCTTCTTTTTAGGACGTCTTCTACTGTCAAAAGAAGTACGTCTTCGAAGGCTGCTTCAGCTCCGATGATGCCTAGTCTGTTTAATTTCTTAATTAATTCTTTTTGGGCTTCCACAGCTTTTTCTTTTGTTAATCTTCTAGTTTGTCTGGCTAAATTACGCCAATTAGCTAGGGTAGTTTTAGCTTTCCAGTATTCTCGTTTATTTCTTAGACCGTATTTACCTAGAAATTCAAGTTCTTCCATTATTCTTTCTTTTTCGAATGGACGTTTTGGTTTCTTAAACTTCTTTTTTAAGCGTCTTGGATCTCCCATATTTTCACCTTTTCTATTGTGGTGGTGGTGCTCCTTTTTTCCTTCGCATAACTCCAACTACTAAGCCATGACGTCCGGTACTTCGTGTTCTTTGACCGCGAACTTTCAATTTTAGATGGTGGCGAACACCTTTATATGATTTAATTTTTTTCATTCTATCTACGTCTCGTTTGAAGGAAATATCAAGTCGATTTCCTATAATGTGGAGGTCTTGACCAGTACGCAAATCCTTTTTTCTGTTTACCATCCAATTTGGGACGCCATTTTTAACCGGATCTAAAACAATTTCTTCAATTCTATTTAAGTCTTTTTCTGCTATGGCACCTATCCTTATATTAGGGTTTATTTTTGCTACACGTACAACTGCTTGAGCAAATCGCATCCCAACTCCTCTAATTTGGGTTAATCCATATTCTATTTTTGCATTCCCATCTACCTGTGTTCGTAGTTGACGGAAGAAAACTTTTTCACGAAAATTTTTTGGTCTAAGCGGAGATACAGAACTCATTCTAACTCAATCAATAATTAGTTTATTTAGTAATTTGATTTAATGTTAGTATATACTGAATTTAATATTAAATTTTTGGTTTTCTCATAGAATAAGCAATTTTCACTTCTTCTATTATTCTTGAATCATTTAATTTTTAGGTGGGAAATATACTAGTTGCATCATTATCAATAATGGCACCAAAAATGCGTTTTATCAATTTCTTAAATAGCTCAAATCCCCTAGGATTACTCAAATCCCCGTTAGTAACACCTAGGGGGAGTAAGTAAGCATAATAAATTAAGATTCTTAAATAATCATCCCATGCCATATCTTTATCATAACTTGTAATTCCATTTTCTTCCAATTGTTTTATATAAAATTGTATCATTTCATTTTCAATTTTTTGTCTTAAATCAATTTTTATGCTAGTTTCTAGGAGATATGCGATATCCATAATACCTCCAGTTACTACTGGAAGGGTCCAGTCAATAGTTATAATAGGATTTTCGCTATTCTTAGTATCAAAAAACATATTATCAGCTCGGTAGTCATAGTGTGCGATAGTTAAATTATTATCATCTCTACCATTGTTTATTAACCAAGGAAAATGTTTGTATATCTTATCTCCAACCTCTCGACCACCTTCTGGGAGGAGTTCTAAAAATTCCTTGTTTTTAACAGCCAAATCCCATGAATTTCGAAACGTTTCAATTAGAGCTATAGCATTTTCACCCTTTGGTTTGTCCATCCAATCAAACGAAAAAAGATCTGGGGCATCCCACCATCTTGCGTGAAAAACTGCAATATTTTTTATTGCTTGCTTGGTTTGTTCATAATTTAAGCCTTCAATCTGGTCTACCATCTTATAGCATGAACAATCTTCAAGAATGAGAATGTACTTCTTTGCTTCTGAATCATAATCTGAATAAATGACTTCTGGAACCCGAATAGGACTTTTCGGTGCTACTTCGGAGTAAAATCTTAACTCTTTTTCATATAAGTTATATTGAAGCGCAACGGTTAAAGCTGTTCTAAAGGTTGTTGGCATTTTCACAATCATGGTCTTCGGTAAGTCAGGAGATTTCTTATCATAAGTAATTGTTAGTCTTGCTATATCACTTAAAAATCCTTCCCCTACCCCCCATGGTTCTCTGGAAATTGATTCAATATTGATATCCTTAAGATATCCCGAGTTATGAAGAACTTTATTAAGCCATTCTGCCCTTATTCTTTTAGTTCGTTTAGGCATTATTTTTTGTGTAGGTATCATTTTCGATTACACCCTTTTCTTAACAAAAATATAAAAAATATTCTTTGAGAATTTTGAGAGATATAAAAACTTATCTCAAATTTAGTTAAGGAAATAAATTATAGTATATAATGATTGTAGGATATTATTCTTTTAGGAGGGAAGTACACTAGTAGAATCATTATCAATATTAGCCAAAAAAAGTCGGTTGGCAAATTCCTTATATAGTGCGATTCCCCTAGGATCACTCATATCCAACTGTGTAAAAGCAAGGGGGGGTAACCACATGTAAGACATCAAGGCTCTTAAATAATATTCCCACAATTCATCAAAATCCATACTAACAATTCCATTCTCTTCCAATCGGTTCAAATATAATTCGAGCATTTCCTTTTCAATTTTTCTTCTTAACTCAACTTTTAAACTTGCTCCTAAAAGGTAGGCAACATCCACAATTCCTCCATTTATTACTGTTCCTCCCCAATCAATAATTATTAGGGGATTTTTACTGTTCTCAGAATCAAAAAACATATTATCTGCTCGATAATCCAAGTGAATTAGAGTCAAATTATTTTCTGGAACATTATCAAGTATCCAAGGAAACTGTTTATATATCTTTTCTCCAACTTCTCGACTACCTTCAGGGAGCATTCCCAGAAACTTTTCTGATTTTACTGCTAAATCCCATGAACTATGAAAGGTTTCGATAATAGAAGTTTTAAAAAATTCATCCTTTGGTTTAGGTATCCAGTCAAACGAAAAAAGGTCAGGAGAATCCCACCATCGTGCATGAAAATCTGCAATTAAATTTATTGCTTGCTTGGTTTGCTCATAATTTAATCCTTCAATCTGATCAACCATATAATAACATGCACAATCTTCAAGAATGAGAATGTATTTTTTAGCTTCTGAATCATAATCTGAATAAATCAGGTTTGGTACCCGAATGGGGCTTTTTGGAGCTATTTCGGTATAAAACTTTATCTCTTTTTCATAAAGATTATATTGAAGTGCGACGGCTAAGGCTGTTCTAAAAGTTGTTGGCATTTTTACAACCATAGTCTTTGGTAATTCAGGAGATTCCTTGTCATAAGTAATAGTTAATCTTGCCATATCACTCATAAATCCTTCCCCCTCCCCACACGGTTCTCTGAAAATAGATTCAATATTGACATCCTTAAGATATCCAGACTCGTGAAGAACCTCATTAAGCCATTCTGCCCTTATTCTTTTAGTTCGTTTAGGTATTATTTTTTGTGTGGGTATCATTTTTAGTTTCACCCTTTTTACACAAATATCAAAAATGTAAAAATTATTCATAAATAGGTTTAGTGAATATAAAAACTTATCTGTAAATTTTACCCGAAATAAATTATTGTATTATTGATTATAGGATATTAATCTTTTAGGAGGGAAGTACACTGGTAGCATCATTATCGATGATAGCTCCAAAAAGTCTGTTTGTACTTACCTTTCCTAGTTTAATTGCTCTTGGATCACTTCTGTCCAACTGTGTAAAAGCAAGGGGGAGAAAAGCCACATAAACCACTAATGCTTGTAAGTAATCATCCCATGCCATATCAAAATCAAAACTCAAAATTCCCCTCTCTTTCAATCGTTTTAAATATAGAGTGATCATTTCCTTCTCAATTTGTCGTCTTGAATCAATTTTTATACTTAATGCTAAAAGGTATGCTATGTCCATAATACCTCTACCTACAAGTAGCGATCCCCAATCAATAGTTATTATGGGATTATCACTGTTCTCATAATCAAAAAACATATTATCCGCTCGATAGTCAAAATGAATCATAGTTAAATTTTTAAAACGGATATCATTAATCAGCCCTGGAAAATGTTTATATACCTTTTCTCCTATCTTTCGACCACCCTCTGGGAGAAGTTCCAGGAATACTTCTGATTTTACTGCTAAATCCCATGAATCACGAAAAGTATCGATGTAAGACGTTGAAGTTTCATCCCATGACTTAAACATCCAAGCAAATGAAAAAAGATCTGGAGCATCCCACCATCGTGCATGAAAATCTGCGATTGATATTATTGCTTGTTTAGTTTGGTCATAATTCAAACCTTTAATTTGGTCTACCAACTCATAGCGTGAACAATCTTCAAGAATGAGAATGAATTTCTTAGTTTCTAGGTCATAATCTGAATAAATAAGATCTGGAACCCGTATAGAACTTTTTGGTGCTACTTCGGTATAAAATCTTATTTCTTTTTCAAACATATTATATTGAAGTGCGACGGCTTTAGCTGTTTTAAAGGTTGTTGGCATTTTTACAATCATGGTTTTTGGTAGGTCAGGAGATGCTTTATCATAAGTGATTGTTAGTCTTGCCATATCACTCAAAAATCCTTCCCCTACACCCCATGGTTCTCTGGAAATTGATTCAATATTAGAATCCTTGAGATATCCAGAGTCGTGAAGAACCTGATTAAGCCATTTTGAGGTAATTTTTTAGTTTGTTTAGGTATCAATAATAATATAGCTCTTATTTCAACAAAATTATTCATTAAGAATTATAAGAACTATAAAAATTTATCTTAATTGTTGTTAGTGAAATAAATTATAGAAGAAATCTTAATAGGGTATTATTAATCTTCACGAATATGGTTTTGATGAAGAGTTAGTAGGTAGAATAGGTAATTTCTACAAAACCACCAACTTAATAATTAGGTACTCTCTTATTTTCTTCCAACCTAGCATTTATGTGTTTTTTACTATTATTTTTCTTTGATCCCGCAATCCTTTGGAGTAAGGGTAACCCTGGTTTTACATCTACTAAAGCTTTTGATTCAATTAAATTGTTGGATAATAATTTATCATAGAGTTCTTTACCTTTCCTGGTTCTAATTAGGACAGTATTCCAACCAGAAGGAGAACCTATTGATCCAATTGAAATATCTGCAGATTCAGAAGTTAAATCGAAACACATTTCACAATCTTCACGGCCTAAATGAGAAATTTCCTTAATGGGTATGTTGAATTCTTCACCACTGTTCGTATAAACGAAGAATTTACCTTTATTGATATCCATCTTTTTAGCATTTTTAATATCAACATTCAATTTCTCACAAATCTCTAAAAGTGATTTATATGAAAAAGATTCCATACAGAATATACCTATCCGGTATTCAATATTATTTATGGAAGGAAATCCAATATTATAAACTTTAGATTTTAGAAGTGCTTGAGCTTGGCAAGGAACACCCACTACAGCAATTCTTTTGTCTTGAAGCTCATTTTCATTTAACATTTGAAGATTAGGATTATTAACATATTTAGTACCCGCTGTTAAAAGTATTTCTTCTTTACTTTTGAGCAGTACAGGTTCGGGCCTCCATAATGTATTGCTCATTTTTGCTCCAATCGCAACATCAATTTCATTATTTTCTAAGAGATAATGGAGACAAGTGCTTGAAACACCCCCATCTTGGCAGATTTCAGAAATTTCACTTATTTTAGTTCGTGCAGAATAGGCTTCAAGAAAGAAGCCAACTTTTTGATATTCTTTAATTTCAGAAGTACCTTCTTGAGTCATATTTAAGACTCTCACTGGTAAATATGTTCTGGGACATACAAAATAACACAACCCACACCGAATGCACTTATCTTCATCGATTTTTCCGAAACCATTATAAATTTGAAGACACTTAACTGGGCATATTCCTGCACATAGTCCACAACCTGAACAGTTTTTTGTTTCAAAAATGATTTTAACTGGTTCGTAAATAGGTTTTAATTTTAAAGCTTGTACTTCATTTACTTTTATTAAAAAGTCCTTGAAGATGAGTTTTTCAGGATTATTCTCATCTCCTTCAATCTTCCTATAAAGTTCTTCTGAGCTAACAAGTTTTTCATTCTTAAGTAATTCCAGAAAGCTCAAAGTTTTACTTATTTCTATGGAGTTTATTGCAGAGAAATTTTCTAGGGTTTTTAGATTGCTTTCAGAATTTTGTTTTAAAAGGCTTAGCAGAGAAAATTTTAATTTTTCTTCATCAAACATTTTAAAAAGTATAGTCTCGTACTGAGATTCATCATAAATCCCAGCATCTAGTATATCCTGCTTAGCATCAATTAATGCACGAATTCTATATGAATCAAGAGCATCTGCTATATTTTTTAAATAAACCCATGAAAAATTTTCTTCAACACTCATAATCATTCTTACAATATATTAATATTAAATTACTCCGAAAACCTTCGCTTAGGTCAGTTCCTTCTCAACTATGATTTTTTTGAGAAGATCATTCTATTTCGGATTATTTCTTGGTAGAGGAGGCAAGGCATAAATTTTTTTGGTAATATCTTCTACAGATTTTATAAACTTCTCGACTTCTGCTGCGGAGCAAAAATATTGTTCAACTCTATTTTCAGAAATTCCTTCATGTTTCAATATTTTTTTTAGCATTAGTATATGTTCGTAAGTATTTGTGTTCCCATTTCCAAATTCACATTCACCAGTTTTTCATGATATTATCGCAACACCATCAGCACCGTTTAGGAGAGCTTCCATAACTAAATGGATGCCCACTCTGCCAGTGCATCTTACTCGAATAAGATGGAAATCTGTAGAGTATGATTTTCTTGTGACACCTGTCAAATCTGCTGCCGAATATCCTCATTTATCGCAGCCAAAGGCTACAATTTTTCTGGATTCTTCTCTTGTTGCATCAGACATCATATACACTTCTTAATTTTTTTATTCTTCTATACTCTCAGATATCTTTTCTATAGTCTTCATTTCACTACTCACAATACCTTTAAGTTCTTGAGTGAATTGGTTATCTCTATAATATTTTAAGTCGATTGCTCTTGCTGGGCAAGAAGATATACATACACCACAACCTTTACATTTTAAATCATTTACTTTGGCAATCTCATTCTCATCAATTTTTATCGCTTCATAAGTGCATAATTTTTCACAGCGATGGCATCCCATGCATAAGTCTTCATTAACTTCAGCAATAATTAATTCTTGGTTAATTATTTCATGTGATAAAAGCGTCGATGCTTTACTAGAAGCGGCTAAAGCAGAGGATACTGAGTAAGGAATGTTTTTTGGACCTGCAGCACAGCCAGCTATGTAAATACCCATATCTTTAGTTTCCTGTGGACTTAGACACCCATGTACTTCCGATAGGAACCCACTTGGACCTTTACTTAAGCCCATAACTTCAATCATCTCTTGTGTTCCTTTTGATGGGTTAATTCCAGTTGATAAAACAACTAGATCTGCCTCAATTTTTACAATTTCACCGGTTAAAGAAGAATAAGCTCTTACTTTTAGCTTATTAGTTTTGTTATCTTCTAAAATTTCACCTACTTTTCCCCTAATCATCCGTACACCAGATTCTCTTATTTTTCTATAGTATTCTTCATTTCCTTTGTCAGTTGTTCGTATATCGATATAGAATATAATAACCTCCATATCAGGATACTCTTGTTTTAGTAGTTGTGCATTTTTTAGAGCAACACTACAACAAACAAAGGAACAATAAGGATTAGCATTTACATCTCTTGAACCAACACACTGGATCATTACAATAGTTTTTGGTGATTCCCCATTAGAAACTCGATAAACATGTCCTCCAGTTGGTCCTATCGGACTTAACATTCTTTCTAATTCTATTTGAGTAATTACGTCCGGATAATATCCATAATTATATTCGTTAGTCTCCCATATCGGATATTCATCCCAACCTGTAGCTATAATTATAGCTCCTACGGTAATATCGATAAACTCCGTTTTTTGTTCAAAAACTATAGCTTCAGCAGGACATGTTCGTTCGCAGTTTTTACAATCTATACACACACTTCTATCCATCACAGCCAGTTTTGGCACTGCTTGGGGGAATGGGATATAAATTGCATTTCTTTCACCTATACCTCTATCAAACTCACTTGGTACTTTAATGGGACATTTTGTGGTACATAATCCACATCCAGTACATTTTTTTGCGTCAATATAACGGGGATTTTTTCTAATTTTAACTTTATAATCCCCAGGAATCCCACCAAATTCTACAATTTCGCTATAAGTAAATAGATTAATATTTGGATGTTTTGACGCGTTAACCATTATTGGTGCGAGTACTCAGATACCACAATCATCAGTAGGATAAATTCGATCTAATTGCGCCATTTTTCCTCCTATTGTTGGTTCCTTTTCAACTAAATATACCGGTATTCCTTGATTTGCTAGATCTAAAGCAGCATTCATCCCAGCAATTCCTGCACCAATAACTAAAGCAGCTCTTTCTACAGAAATTTCTTTTCTTGGTACTATCTCTAATTCTCTTGCACGATTAATACCCGCAATAACCAATCTCTTAGCTTTCTCAGTAGCTCCGGCTTTGTCACGAGAATGAACAAATGAACAGTGTTCGCGAAGATTCACCATTTGAAAATAATATGGACTTAATCCTGCTTCAACTAAAACAGCTCTGTAAGTCGGTTCGTGAATTTTAGGAGTACACGCAGCAACTACAACTCTATTTAAATCTAAGTCGAGAATATCATTCCTTATTATATTTTGACCAGGATCACTACAGGTAAAATCGTTTACACGAGCAATTATAACGTTTGGCAGGTGTTCAATATAATCTTTTACAGCATCGCAATCAACAGTAGCCCCGATGTTTACTCCTCATCTACATACATAAACTCCAATTTTAACAATGGTCTGATTTTCAGACAATAACTCCACCTTTTTGTAAAATTTCACCGTTGATTTTTTGTTAATCTGAAATATAACATTAAATCTTATTGGTTAATGCAATTTTTGAATGAATATATTTTTTCTGATTAGGCTTCACAATACTGAGAATGATAACAAATAGAATATAAATAATTAGTTTCGAACATTTTTCTCTCAAGAAGATCTTTAATAGTTAGTTGTTCTTAATATCGATTAATGAATTTTAGCATTTTATAAAAACATAGTAGAGATTCATGAGTAGTTAATTATGAAAAAAGATGATGAAGAGTATTTCTACATTAATGGGCAGCATTATGACAATATGATTAAGAGTAGAAATGCATATGAATCAGTCCCATTTTATATAAAGCAAGCGAAAAAATATGGTGGTCCTGTTCTCGAGTTAGCCTGTGGAACGGGAAGAATT
>Ga0114923_10002465_pt1 | contig 12520 bp, 8 predicted proteins | sample SumtaG_FD_89578 | JGI IMG/M metagenome (GOLD analysis project Ga0114923, IMG submission 89578) | Deep subsurface microbial communities from Indian Ocean to uncover new lineages of life (NeLLi) - Sumatra_00157 metaG | ecosystem: Environmental > Aquatic > Marine > Oceanic > Sediment | place: near... | reverse complement strand
CGGCTGTTTGCCCCTGCTCAGGATTCATACGCATATCCAGGGGCTCGTCCCGCATGAAGCTGAAACCCCGACCGCTTCCTTCCAGTTGGTAGAGTGAAAGCCCCAAATCGAGCAAAATCCCGTCAACCCCGGTGATGTGTAACCTGGAAAGAATTTCCGGGAGATTGATAAAGTTATCGTGAAAGATTTGAACGTTCGGTTTAAACGAATGGAGGGATTCCCCGGCATGGGCAATCGCATCCGGATCTTTGTCGATGCCGATAAGAGAACCGTCTGAACCAATAGCCTCCAAAATAGCCTTGGCATGGCCACCTCCCCCCAAGGTACCATCCACATATGTCTTGCCGGGTAAGCAGTTTAGATATTCAATGACCTCTTTGACCATGACCGGGACATGGCGGTATTGCATGGCCAATTCACCTTTACCCCGTTAATTCAAAAGATTTTCATCATAATAATGAGCCTTGGTCCTGTTAGTTCCCAAGCTTCGTTAATTACCTGCGATCTTAAAATTAACGGGGTTATAGCCCCAGTTCAGCAATCTCGTTCCTTAACTTTTCGTTTTTAATAACATCATTGTGCAGGTTCTCGTCTTCCCGGGTCCAGTTTTCCTTGGCCCATATCTCAAAATGATCGAGCACCCCTACAAGAACGATCCCTTTGTTCAGACCCGCATACTGCCGGAGGCTCGGCGGGATCAGAATGCGTGACTGTTTGTCAAGGAGACATTCATGGGCGCCGCCTACGAAGATACGCCGGAAACGACGCATATTTTCACTCTTCACGGCAAGGCTGAGGATACGATCTTCAATCTTTCGCCATTCTTCAAAGGTATAGCAAAAGAGGGCGCCATCCATCTTCGAGATCATAAGCCCGTCCACGCTGCTCTGCTTCAATACATCCCGAAAACGGGTCGGGATAATCAATCGACCCTTAGAATCCATGTTATGAAATGAGCTGCCCCGAAACATAATTTTGACCTCAACAGGTTCTAACTACATCCACTTTGCGCCACTATTTAATTTAATACCGACTCAACGCTGTAATGTCAAGAAAAAAATACAAACGTAGTTATTATTTTTCAAATAATTAGTGGAGGTTAAAATCGAAAAGGCGGGCGATGCTCTGTGGTTTTTTGTGGGGCGCTATGCGTCACCAATATATAGTTGTGACACATCTGCACGGACACTATATGAAGTGTAAGCATAAAAAAAGCCGGGGTTGGACGCGTAACAGACAAAAGTCGAACAAGCTATGGTGGTGGAGCTGATATTGTTGCACCATCCGGTTGTGCTCGCGCAGGGTGGGGGAAAAGTGGTGAGATCCGTCATTCTTTGACACAAAGTACAGGTAGGGTTCTTTGGACGGATAAAGGACGGCCTCAATGGAGTCTCGGCCGGGATTTGCAATGGGGCCCGGAGGCAGGCCCTTGATCTTGTAAGTATTATACGGCGTCATGGTCTTGAGATCCTTGCGGGTCAGGTTCCCGTTAAAGTCCTTGATGCCGTAGATGACCGCAGGGTCGCTCTCAAGGCGCATGTGACGTTTCAGCCGATTCAAAAACACGGCCGCAATAAGAGGCCGTTCTTCGGGCCTTGCCGTCTCTTTTTCCACAATAGAGGCAAGCGTTACCACCTCATGGATGGTAAAGCCCATGGCGTCGGCCTGACTGGCCGATTCCGCTGTGAAGACCGAACGAAAATGGGCAACCATTTTTTTTATCACATCTTCGGCCGTCACACCCTTTGGGAAGTGATACGTTTCCGGGAAGAGATATCCTTCCAGGCTATGACCTTCCAGGCCAAGGGTTTCTATGAGGCCGGGATCGCCGGCGGCCCGCAAAAAGGCCTCTTCAGACACAAGCCCGGTTCTTTCAATGATCTTTCCTATCTCAAGGACCGTGGCACCCTCGGGGACGACTACCTTATGAAGTAGTGCTTCGCCACTGACTAAAGTATTCAGAATTGCCAAAGGCGGCATAGATGCCCGAATCAAATATTCTCCGGCCCGTATGCGCCTCTCATCCCGCATGAGACAGGCAAGCCATCGAAACTTCTTCGGGTGCCGCACTAAACCGGCTTCTTGAAGCTGGGCAACCGCTTCAGAGAAACTCTGACCCGGTTTTATCCAGACCACGACGTCTGTCTCAGAGGCGCCGTCCGGTGTTGTGGCGTATCGATAAAGAGAAAACCCCACACCAGCGGCCGCAAGGAAAAGGATAAGGACCACAAAGAATATGATTTTCGATAGTTTCACTGGATCTCGCTCATGTATAGATTCAAAGACCCCTGGTAGGCAGGGTAGGTTTGCAAATAAAATTAATTTTAACAATAAATCGCGATATGGTCAAACCGTAATATGTTGGACGCAATGTTTTGTCACTTTATATGGCTGAGTCAGACAGGATCTACTCCACCCATGCAAATCCTTGACAAAACAACAGCTTGCTGATACCCAATCCCTGAGATTGCCAATGATCCATTAACCCGAATTTTAAAGGTGCCATGCAGTGAATTCCAAAACCCCGTTTCTCAAAAAGAGAGCGGGGTTTTTTGCTTTCAGCTTTGAGCTTTCAGCTTTTGGAAACAACTCATATCAAGGAAGGAGGGAGTTTTTTTGAAACGCGATGACCCGGAACACGTATTCTAAGAACCAAACAAAATGAAAGAAGGAGGGTTAAGTAACTTTGGGGACGTTATTGATTAGATTGACTTACTCCATCATTTTCTTTGGGCAAAGGGGGGAGGAAGGGCACCGCAGGCAATCACTACACCAGTGAGATCAGCTCATACTTTCTTTCCGATGTATCGACCAAGTAGAATCCCGGGGACCCGTCTTTTCCCATGACCTCTCCAGGGTTCAGCAGGTCGGTCTTTCCTGCCTTCTCAATGAATGCCTCGTGTGAATGGCCGAAACACACCAAGTCGAATTGTCCGGTTGCAGCCAGGCCGTCGGCCACTGCCCGATGGTGAGTAAAGGCGACCTTGAAATCACCAAACTCCAGATCTCCCACAAGCCCATACAAGGTAATATTGGAAAGCTCTGTTAGAGACAACTTGGTCAACAGGTACTGGTCGCCGTCATTGTTGCCGAACACACCGTGGACGGGGATCCGCGCCTGGTCCAGCTCCTTTAATACAAACGGCGCAATAAAATCCCCGCAGTGAATAATGGCCTCAACACCCCGTTCCTGTATCAGCCGCAGGGCCTTTCTTACATTCCAGATATGGTCGTGGGTATCGCTCATCACGGCAAGTATCACGATCCATCCCTCCTTTTCACAGAATCATTTACTTCATTTCACTTTGATTTCTTTGTCAGAACGAACACTACCTAACACGGACAAGACGGAACAAAAAAATAATCATGAAAATACGAAAACTTGCCTCTTTTCAATGCAAAAGCCGCAAAGCACGAAACAAAATAAAAAGAGAAACTGTATTTTTTCGTGTTTTCGTTCTTTCGTGCTTTCGTGATAGTTTTAATAATTTTCTGCCACAAAAAACACGAACTTTATTCTTAAGGAACTACAGCATATCCACCGGGTCTACATCAACGACCACCTTTACCCCGGACTTTCGAGACGTTCGTTCCGCCCTGGCCATAAGGTCCCGCGTCAGGTTGTGTAACGGTCCCGGCATTATCCCTTTGAGCAAAAGCTGCCACCTGTATTGTTTGTGCAGCCTGGCCAAGGGCGCGGCAACCGGACCGAGGAGTTGCACCTTTTCCCGGTATGTTCGATTTTTCGATTGCAGGCCCCGGCATATCTTTCCCAATCCTTGAGCGTACCCCACGGTTTGCTCCTTGTTCTTTCCAATAACGAGAATCTGTATCAGGCGCGAGAACGGAGGATACTTCAATGTTTTTCGAAAGCCGATCTCGTGATCGTAAAACGCGCGGTAGTCCTGGTCCCTTGCCGTGAGGATGCAAAAGTGGCCGGGGTTGAAGGTCTGCAGGATAACGTGGCCAGGGCGCGCGCCGCGACCGGCACGTCCGGCTACCTGGGCCAGGAGCTGGAAGGTCCGTTCCCCGGCCCGGAAGTCGGGAAAGTTGAGTGAAAGGTCGGCACAGATAATCCCCACCAGTGTAATATTGGGATAATCATGCCCCTTGGCCACCATCTGGGTTCCTATGAGGATGTCGATGGCACCCGTCCTGAGATCTTTCAGGATCTTTACAACAGCGCCCTTTCGGGCGGTAGTATCCCGGTCCATCCGTGCCACTCTCGCTTCAGGAAAGATCTCCTTGATCCTGGCCTCTACCTTCTCCGTACCCAGGCCGAGCAGCTTGATCTTGGAACTGCCACAGGCGTCGCAGCCGGTCGCCCGGGCCCGTGCATAACCGCAGTAGTGACATTTAAAGGCGTTGGCCTCCTGGTGGAGCGTCATGGTGATGTCGCAGTTCTTGCAACGCACGGGTGTTCCGCAAAGGACACACGCGGGGTAATTGGCAAAACCGCGGCGGTTCAAGAAAAGGAGGGTCTGTTCTTTGCGGTGCAGTGTTTCGGCTATTGCATCTCGAAGCTCTTTTGTAATAAAGGGCTTTGCGCGGCGGCCTCCGCTTGGCTCCCGCAGGTCCATAATCGTTACCTCAGGGAGAAGCCTGTTTTCGATCCGTTTGGCGAGATTCAGCCCGCGGAATTTTCCAATGTGCACGTTGTAATAAGACTGCACCGACGGGGTGGCGGACCCGAGCAGGGCCACAGCGTCCATGGACCTGGCCCGGACCACGGCCAGATCGCGCGCGTGATACCGTAGCTTGTTTTCCTGTTTGTACGAATCATCGTGTTCTTCATCCACGACTATCAAGCCCAAGTGTTCAAATGGGGCAAAGATCGCGGAACGGGCCCCGATTGCGACCTTGGCCTCCTTTCGCACGATTCGCATCCACTGGTCAAAACGCTCACCGTCGCTGAGGCCGCTGTGCAGCAAGGCCACGCACTCGCCGAAGCGCGCCCGAAAAAGCCGTTCCATCTGGGAGATCAGTGCGATCTCGGGCACGAGTATCAGGGCCTCCTGTCCTTTTTCAAGGGCGGCCGCCACGGCCCGCATGTAGACCTCTGTCTTGCCGCTGCCGGTAATACCGTAAAGGAGATAGGTCTGAAACCCCTTGCCGAGGGCATCCAGTACATTCTCTACAACCGAGGCCTGGTCACCTGTCAGGACGGGGCCGCCGGAATCCGGCGAGATCGGTTCGCCAAAGGGATCCCGATAGACGCTTCTCTCAACCAGAGTCAAGAACCCGTGGTCGGCCATCTTCCTGACGAGTCGGCCGGCCGATGGAATCTCGGACTTTAAGGCCCTTAAGGAGATTTCTCCCTGGTCTTCTACGACCTTGAGTATATTGCGCCGCGCATGTGACAGGGAATCATCAGGCGGCCTTTTCTCTACAGCTTTTATGTATCTTTCCGTCTTTGGCCGGACCCTGCCCGGCTTGAGCTTTCGTTCCCGTACGACCCAGCCTGACCGCTCCAGGTCGCGCAGCGTCTTTGGAGAAATTTCTGCCTTGAAGTCTCTGCAAAGTGTACGCACGCGCAAGGGGCCTCGATCTTCAATGGATTCCAGAATTGTGCGATCAAGCGGTTTCAGGGAAGGGTCTGATAGCATAGAACTCCCTTTTTCCGTAATACTCACGGTTTCAACCTGGGTGATATTCAGGCCGCCGGGGAGCGCCCCTTTAATGACTTCACCGATGGGATAGCGATAATAGTCTGCTATCCAACTGAAAAACAAGGTCATGGACGGCGGGAACATGGGCGTGTCGTCCAAGATATCCAAGATCTTCTTAATGCCTGTCTGGTCGGTGGTATGAACAAGATCGAGGATGTATCCGGTGACCTGAAGGTTCTTGAAAGGTACCAGCACCCTCTTCCCCACCATTGCCCATGGACGAAGCGGTTCCGGCACCTCGTAGGTGAAGGTGTTGGAAACAGGAAGGGCGACTGCTACTTCTATGTAGGGCGTTTGAACAGACACGATTTTTAATTATCACAATACCCTCTTTTGGTCATGTCTAAACTGGCTGCTGCCCAAACAATCTGTGAATAGATGATACCGGCCTTCAGTTACAGAACGGCATCCAAGATTTAAAAACCGTAAGCGTGCAACCCAGGGAAATCCATTGACATTTATCAGTATTCAGTGTACTGGCACAATCGTCTTAAGGCCTAACAAGACTGGAAATAGCCCACATCAAACAAGGAGGAAGGGTCATCCTTATAAGCCCGACAAAGTATTCGGCGGCTGATCCGAATAGTCCAATCGAAAAACGTTGAAGCCTGTTAAACGTTCTTGGCTTTTTGGCTGTGCCGTGGCATACAGGAAAAAAGGGTTGAGGAGGTGGAGATGAAAATCGAAGAAATAGAAGCGCAGGATTTGAACCCGCAAAGATTCATTGAAGAAAAAATAACAGAAATTAGCTCCATTGCCGGCAACGGTCTGGCTGTTAATGCGTTATCCGGCGGTGTCGATTCGTCGGCAGTCACGATCTTGGGTCATCGGGCCTTGGGCGAAAGGCTGAAGACCTATTTTATCGATCACGGTCTGATGAGAGAGGATGAACCTCAAAGGATCGTCCCCTTGTTCAAAGAGCTGGGCGTGCCGGTAGAATTGGTGGATAGTCGAGCGGAATTCTTCAACGCCCTGAAAGGAATGACGGATCCTGAAGAAAAAAGAGAGGCCATTACCCAGGCATTTTACAAAGATGTCTTCAGCCGGCTCGTGAAGGAAAGTGGCGCCGGATATCTTCTTCAGGGGACAAATTATACGGACATCGAGGAAACCGTGGCAGGCGTAAAAAGGCAGCACAACATTCTCGAACAGCTCGGGATCGACACACAAAAGCAATACGGATATAAGTTGATAGAGCCGTTGATACAACTGAGGAAACCGGCAGTCCGTGAGATTGCAAAAACCCTCGAACTGCCGGAAGAAATATATAACAGGCCGCCCTTTCCAGGCCCTGCTTTGGCTGCAAGGATCATAGGAGAAGTAACACAGGAAAGAGTGGAAACCGTCAGGAAAGCGACTCAAATCGTTGAGCAAGCGCTGTCGGACACGGGCGCTTTCCAGTACCTGGCCATCTTGCACGAAGATAAGGTCACCGGGGTGAGAGACGGTAAAAGAGATTACGGTCTTCAAATAGAGGTCCGGTGTTGGGACAGCGAAGATGCTAAAACCGGATCACCCACAAGGGTTGGTTACGACATTTTGGAGAAATTGGCTGAAAGAATCACAACGGAAGTACCCGGCGTTGTGAGCGTGACCTATAATGTTACCAAAAAACCGCCTTCGACCATAGAGGCTGTTTAGTAAACCAGTTTTTCTTTTATATAATCGACCCCGTTTTTCAGCAGGCGTATACCATCCGTGAACTCAGAGTCGATCGATTCGTCCTGCCGTTTCATAGACTCTTTTATGCGGGTCCAATCGGGATGGTTGGTCCAGTGGTTAAAGGCCTCGGGGTGCGGCATCAAACCGAATATGCGGCCGGTCGGGTCACATATCCCGGCAATGTCATGGATTGAGCCGTTGGGATTGAACGGGAATTCTCCATGCGCTGGCCCGCCATTGGGCGCGGCATACCTGAAAACAACCTGCCCGTTATCAATAAGACGCTCGATCACCTCGGGAGACGCATAGAATTTCCCTTCACCATGCCGTATGGGAAACTCTGTCCGGGTGACCCCTTTGGTGAAGACACAAGGGGAGTCCTGGTTTCCCAGAAGAGTGACCCAGTCATCCCTGAAATTTCCGCAATCGTTGAACGTGAGGGCAACGTCTCGTGCCTTATGATCCCCGTCAAAGCCCGGAAGAAGCCCCAGGTTCACCAGGGCCTGAAATCCGTTACAGATCCCGAGTATAAGCTTTCCGTCCTCTATGAATTCGTACAGCGCCTCGTTGATGTTTGATTTGAGGCGAACCGCTTCAAGCACGCCCGCCCCATGATCGTCTCCCCAGCTAAAACCCCCGTCAAACACAAGGATGTCATAGTCTTTGAGGACGGCTTCTCCTGAGATAAGCGCATTAATATGAATGCGGGTCGAGACCGCCCCGGCCAGTTCAAAGGCATACGCGGTCTCAAAGTCGCAGTTCAGACCGTATCCGGTAAGGACCAATACGTGGACGCTTCCATTGGATTTTGGATTTGCGGCTGACGCTTTGAGAACAGTATGGATTTTGGATTCTGGATCTGAGTCGCGCATAATTTAGATGTAAATTTAAATTTGAAATTACTGCTTGTTATATCAGCTCACCAAATGGTCGTTTCCAGGCCGCCTTCAATTCCGAAACCGGCACATGGATCATTGGTTTTCCTTTTAAGCCGTTGATCACCAGATCGGTCTCGCTTGAGACCTTGCCGATACAGGCACAGGGCAACGTGTCAAACAGTTCTTCAAAAGACAAACGGTTCCTGGGGTCAATGGTTACAATGAATCTGCCCGGCGTCTCTGAATAAAGGATAACATGGTCTTGTTCAATCCCTCTTGTCAATACCCTGGAAAGATCGATCTCCATTCCAAGGCCGCCCCCCATGGCCGTCAAGGCCAGGTGCACCCCGAGTCCCCCGCGGTAGATGCCGTGGCAGGATGCCGTTAGTTCCTCTTTGATGGCCCGGCTCAAGGCTCGATAGAGTTTCATCGAGGACTCGGGCCGTAGCTCAGGAACCCGCAGCCCCACATGACCGAAGTGTTCGTAGTATTCAGACGCGCCCAGTTCATTGCCGGTTTCGCCAAGCACATAGACAAGATCGCCTGCAAACTTGCAGTCCATGGTAATACATTTAGTAATATCTGAAACAACACTGGTGCACGAAAACTGGAGTGTGGGCAGGGCAGAAACCTTATGTGTTTCACCTTTTCCGTCCTTGAGGTAGCCGTCCACGTACATGCTGTCCTTTCCCGAAAGGAGCGGAATACCGTAGGCCGCGCAAATATCCCTCAAGGCCCGGTTTGCCCGGACAAGTTGTGCTGCCTTGTACTTGCCGTCCTGGTTATTGATCGGATCATACTGTATGTTAGGCCAGCAAAAATTATCCACGCCGCCGATGTGGTCAGGGTCTCCCCCAACGGCCACCACGCGACGGACCGCCTCATCAATAGTGCATGCCGCCATGTGGTAGGTGTCGATCTCAGAATAGGTCGGCAGCAGGGCCTGGGCCGCTGCCAGCCCCTGGAAAGAATCCAACACGGGCCGTATGACGACCGCGTCGCTGATTACGTCTCGATCCTTTCCGACAAGGGGTTTGATCACGCTTGTCCCCTGTACCTCATGGTCGTACTGCCGGATGATCCATTCTTTTGAACAAATATTCGGCCCGGCAAGGAGATCGAGGAGCAGGCCCGAGGCATTGTCCGGCGCGGCGAGCACGGGCTCGACAAGACCCCGCATCCCCGGAGGTGTCCATTCGGCTTCAAAGGTCCACTGTGGAAAGTGCGAGGCGAGAAAATCTATGTCCACATATGCGCACGTCCGGCCGTCATAGGTGATGTGGAGCTTGCCGGAATCGGTGTAGCGGCCGATGACCGTGGATTCCACCGCGTGTTTCTTGGAAAGGGTCATGAATCGTTCTTGATGCTCCGGCTTGACGGCAACCGTCATACGCTCCTGGGATTCCGAGACCCAGATTTCCCACTGGTCCAACCCCTCGTACTTTAGAGGGACCTTTTCCAGCTCAACCAGGCATCCATTACTGAACCGCGCCGACTCTCCAATCGACGACGACAGGCCGCCCCCTCCATTGTCCGTAATAAAGGCAATGAGTCCTTGGTCACGCGCCTCCAAGAGAAAATCGTGCATCTTCTTTTGCGTGTAAGGGTCTCCAATCTGTACGTGGCCCGCGGGGGTATGCGCGGAAAAACTCTCTGAAGCCGCTGTCACACCATGGATACCGTCCTTCCCCACACGGCCCCCGCACATAACGATCAGATCGCCCGGCGAGGTCGCCTTCTCCTCGGCAGGCCCTCCATTGATCTGCGAGGGCATCAGCCCGATAGCCGTAACAAAAACTAAACACTTTCCCAGGTATCCCTTGTGAAACCAGACCTGCCCGTAAGGAGTCGGGATGCCGCTCTTGTTGCCCCCGTCTCGCACACCTTCGATGACGCCGTCCAAGAGACGCCTGGGATGAAGATGCGGTTTGAGCTCCCCATGATAGTCACGGGGCCCAACACAGTACCCGTACATCCCCATGATCAGCCTGGAGCCCTTGCCGGTCCCCATGGGGTCACGGTAGACCCCGACGATCCCGGTGATGGCCCCGCCGTAGGCCTCCATATTGGACGGGGAGTTATGGGTTTCTCCCGTGATCACGTAGTAGTAGTCATCGTTAAAGCGGCCCACGCCGGCATTGTCCCAAAGGACCGAGATCACCCAGGGCTTTTGCTTTTTAATGGCAATAGTGGGTTCCTCTATACAGGTCGCAAAGAGGTTGTCCACAAGCTCGGTTTCGCCGGTGGAAAGATCTCGGTAGTGGAACAGGCCCTTAAAGGTGTTATGGTTGCAGTGATCGCTCCTTGCCTGGGAGATGTATTCCAGTTCGACATCGGTTGGGGTTGAAAGACCGACTGAGCGGCGTTGTTCCAGCACATCCTCTCTCAGGAAATATTCCCGAATCGTGGGGATGTCATTGGGGTTCAGGGCCAGGCCGCGCTCCTTGCTCACGCGCATGAGGGTTTTGTCGCTGTCAACGGGGATATCAATGACAATGGGTTTATGATCGAGGCGCACCTTCGGTATGATGATCCCGACACCTGTGTCCTGGTTCCAATCCTCTCTGGAAAAGACTTTCCACTGCTGTATGATGTCGTTGGCAAGCAGCTCCCGGGCAATGCGGTCCGCGTGCTCAAAGGAGAGATTGCCGCCCTTCAGACAATATCTTTTTGAGGTGTAGATCGCCTCGTGCGGTTTCAAACCGGCGCGAAGAAGGTCTTCCACTGCTTCCGCGGCCGTGCTTCCGGGATTGTCCCGCACCCCCGGCCTGTAGCCCACCCACAGAATCCAGTCGAAATCGATGGCCAGGGGTTTGCAAGAAGAAACTTGGGTAACGGGGTTGGTAAAGATTTCTGTCCGGATGGCTTCAAGCTGATCCTCGGTAAGGTCAATATCGATTGTAATGATGGAAACCGTGCGAACAGACTCAAGACCGAATCCAAAATAGTCGTTCGCCTTTTTGCAAATAGAAGCCCCTTCGGCATCAAAAAGATCAGGTTTTAGAGTGATTTCAAGACGGGCAGGCATAAGAAATGTCTATCAGAAAAACGGATTGGGTGTCAAAACAAAACGGTGCTCTAAGGACCGGTTAAGAATACCACTTCACGACAGCCGCCCCCCAGGTTAAGCCTGCCCCAAAGGTTACAAGGAGCACATAATCGCCTGCATTTAGCAGGCCTTCCCTGTTGGCTTCGTCAAGAGCAATGGGGATAGAGGCCGATGAGGTGTTTCCGTATTTATGGATGTTAGTGTAGACCTTGTCCATGGGTATGGAGAGTTTTTCCGCTACGGCCTGGATGATTCTGAGGTTGGCCTGGTGCGGGACCATCAATTTGATGTCCGAACCAGAGAGGTCGTGGTGTTCAAGTGCCGACACCGCGATGTCCGCCAGGCATGAAACCGCCTTTTTGAAAAGCCGGTTCCCTTCCATCTTGATATAAAAAGGCTTCCCTTCAGCGATAGCCAGGATCTCGGGAATCTCGTAGGTCTCCTCAGAAGATGCATAGAGGAGGTTCCAGTAACTTCCGTCAGACCCCAGGTGGGTCGATAGAATGCCGTCATGGTCTGTTGTGGGTGTAAGGACCACCGCGCCGGCACCATCACCCAGCAACACACAGGTGCTTCGGTCTTTCCAGTTTGTGATGGTGGAAAGCCGTTCGGCCCCGATAACCAGGGCGTTCTTACAGCTCCCGGTTGAAATGGCGTTACCCGCGACAGACAGGGCATAAAGAAAACCGGAGCATCCGGCGGATACGTCGAAGGCAACAGCCTTGCTCGCCTTTAGCGCCTTTTGCACAAAACAGGCCGCAGATGGGAACTGACGATCCGGTGTAACCGTCCCCACCACGATCATATCAAGTGTTTCGGCTGGAATGCCTCCCATCTCCAGGGCCTTTAAGGATGCACTCGTGGCCAAATCCGAGGTGCCCTCTCCTTGGCCGTCTGAAGAGATGCGGCGCTCCTTGATCCCTGTCCTGCGCATAATCCATTCGTCGCTTGTATCTACTATGTTCGCTAGCTCTTTATTTGTCAGGATTCTCTTAGGTGTTGTGGACCCTGTTCCGACAATGCGCCCCTTTATCATAATTGGTTCTTTGTATGCCCCTTTGTTTGAAAAATTTGTAAAAAAAGTAACACATAAAATGACCTTCGTCACCTTATTCTTTTATTTTTATAAAAACCACCGCCCCTCCCCGTAACACCAATAACTATTTAATATTATAGCCCTTTGTCGATTATGGTTCTTGTTTACCTGGAATGCGGGCAGCGAGTCCCATCTTTCTTTCCATGCGCGAGGCTGCGCTTCTCCG
>Ga0114923_10002464_pt1 | contig 12521 bp, 14 predicted proteins | sample SumtaG_FD_89578 | JGI IMG/M metagenome (GOLD analysis project Ga0114923, IMG submission 89578) | Deep subsurface microbial communities from Indian Ocean to uncover new lineages of life (NeLLi) - Sumatra_00157 metaG | ecosystem: Environmental > Aquatic > Marine > Oceanic > Sediment | place: near... | reverse complement strand
CCCATTACTGGGGCCTGGACGGGGTCCGTGGCGTCATTTCTTTTCGGACTTTCTCTCGGACGGGGTTTTTTTCTGATCACGCTCGGTGTCCTCATCGCCGCGACCTTGGTAACGGCTGCAAGTTTAGGCGTAGGCTGGCTTGTCTTTCTGGGAGGATCTCATGTGCATTGACCGAGATCTCTCCAAGGTGCAGCCGATGTATCCCTCAGTCTCGGTAGTCATCTTTGATGACCGTCGGAAGCTTCTTTCCGTCCACCGGGCGAGGTTGATTGTTTTGATTCTGATTCTCCTGGCCTTTGGGGCGGGCATTGTCTCGGCTGAAAACATCCTGCTCAACCCCGGGGAAGGAAAGCATCTGGCTGATCTCCGGCAGCTGACCTTCGGAGGGTCGAACGCCGAGGCCTACTTTTCCTGGGACGGGAGGGCGTTGATCTTTCAATCAACGCGCGGCGGATACGGCTGTGACCAGATCTTCATTATGAACACGGACGGAAGCGACGTCCGCCTGGTGAGCACCGGTCTCGGACGGACGACCTGCTCCTTTTTCCTTCCAGGGAACCAGCAGATGATCTACGCCTCAACCCATATGCGAGACGCCGCCTGCCCGCACAGACCGGACCGCTCTCATGGGTATGTCTGGGCACTCTACGACTACGATATCTACATCGCCAATGCCGACGGGACCGGCCTGACGCGCCTCACCCATCATCCCGGATACGATGCCGAGGGGGCACTCTCTCCGGACGGCAAGAAGATTGTCTTCACCTCGTTGCGAGCGGGGGATCTGGACATCTATACCATGGATATCAAGGGGCGGAACCTCCGGCGACTCACCTTCGAGAAAGGTTTTGACGGGGGAGCTTTCTTCTCCTGGGACGGGACAAAGATCGTCTACCGAGCTTACCATCCCGATACGCCCCAAGAAATGGCCGACTACGAGCGTCTTCTCTCCAAAAGCCTGTTGCGGCCTACGCGCGCTGAGATCTTCGTCATGGATGCGAGCGGAGCAAATACACGGCGGTTGACCCACAATGGGGCAGCCAACTGGGCCCCCGCATTTCATCCGAACGGGCGGCAAATTATCTTCTCGTCAAATCTCCATGACCCTGGGACGCGGAGTTTTGATCTCTATCTCATCAATATTGACGGCACCGGTCTGGAGCGAATCTCGTTCGGCGGCTTCAATAGCTTCCCCTTTTTCTCTCCTGATGGGAAAAAGCTTGTCTTTAGTTCGGATCGCCTCGCTAAGGGACCCCGAGAGTTCAATGTCTTCATCGCCGACTGGATCTCCGAGATGAGGAAGGTTGACCCCTCGTTCGTCAGGTGATAGGCTGAATTGTAGCGGGGTTGCCGGTCCGTCCGAACGGGGGACGTGGTGAGAATGGAAAGGGGAAATGGCCCCGCGGTCTAAAATCCGCGGGGTTTTTTCATTGCGGATAGCGATGCCTCGAGGAAAGGTAGTCAAGGTCAAGCCACGGAGTCTTCGGGTGAAAGACCGGCGAAAGATCTTGAAAGAGGTTCCGAAGCTCCGCAAGATCAAGCCGGCGAAGTCTGGAAAGTGAGGAATAAACATGGTCCGGGCCTATATATTTATCGAGGCAATCAAGGCAAGAGATCTCAAAGTAGAGGAAGAGATCGTCACGTTACCCGGCGTGAAGCAGGCCGATGTGGTTACGGGACGGTTCGACGTCATTGCTATGGTCGAGGTGGAGGAGCTCGGAGCCCTTTGGGAGCTGGTCGACAGGATTCAGGCTCTGCCTCCTGTCGTGAAGACCACGACCAACGTTGTGGTCAAGCGGTGAATATCCTCCACACCTCTTTCGAGCAAGAAAGGAGTGAGAGGAGCAGGAAGTCGTGAACGCCGACGAGCAAGCTACCCTCCGGCGGTGGACCATCGTCGTGGGGCTGGTGCTCGGGGTGACCGTCTCAATTCTTTTTCCCCTCCTGGTGACGAAGTGGGACCGACACCTGGTCGAAGTCTCTCTCGGTCCTTTCCGATGGGTCGGCCTTGTCCCGATAAGTCTTGGCGTCATCCTGGTGGTGTGGTCAGCCGCTCTCTTGTTCACCCGGGGCGGGGGCACACCAGCCCCCTGGGATCCGCCCCAGAGGTTCATCCTGGCCGGTCCATATCAGTATGTTCGGAACCCCATGATGCTCGGCGTCTTTGCAACCGTGTTCGGTGAAGCAGTGTTGGCAGAGTCACTGGCAATTTTGCTCTATCTAGGTTTGGTGGTGAGCGTGGTGTGTTGGTACGTGGTCGCCATTGAAGAGAAAGGACTGGAGATCCGCTTTACTGATACGTACGTCGTCTACAAAGAACGTGTCCCGCGGTGGCTCCCCGACCTGCGCCGAAAGAGATAGGGGGGTGACTGGATTATGCCGAGGGATTACGGGCGAGGAGAGTACGTGAACGTGATGGCTGCCAAGGATCCTGCCGTTCAGAATTTAGTGACGCAAGGGTATGAGTTCGTCACCAATGCCTTCCGCCGCGGCGCCGCACCGAAAGGGGTACGGGCAAAGGAGGCGGAAGCGGTGAAGGCGCGGCTCCAGAGGGAAGGGTATCGGACCGCGGTTGCATCTGCGTACGACGAGGCGGGGAATCCGCTTTCCACGATGGTTTCCATATGGCGAAAGCAAGAAGCCGAGTGAGGAGGGATGGGTTGTGAGCGAGGTTCAACTATGGAAATTCATGTAAAGATAGCCACGAAGAAGGTAGGGGGATAATGACCGCAGGGATAAGCCAGCAGATACGGCGGACAAAGATCGTGTGTACGATCGGTCCCTCCAGCGAGTCCGAAGAGGTTCTTGAGCGCCTCATCCTCGCCGGGATGGATGTTGCCCGTCTCAACTTCGCCCATGGCACCCATGAGGAACATGCTCGGATCATCCAGCGGATCCGAACCCTCGGGGTGAAGTTGGGAAAGCCGGTAGCCATCCTTCAGGACCTTCCCGGACCAAAGATTCGCTTGGGGGATTTCGAAGGGGGGGCGGCTCTGCTCCGGACGGGAGCGGAGTTTACCATTACCAGCCGGGCCGTCATGGGGACCGCTGAGTGCGCTCATGCCCCTTTCCCCGAATTCTTCCGAGAAGTTCGGACCGGGGATCGGATCCTCGCTGATGACGGTTTGATTCATCTCGAAGTATTGGCGTCTGATGGCGCGGACGTGCGGTGTCGGGTCGTGACGGGCGGGATTCTCCGAAACCATAAGGGAATCAGTCTGCCCAGCGGACGGCTGCACAGGGCTGCATTGACCAAGAAAGACATGGCGGATCTGCAGTTCGGGATTGCCCATGGGGTGGACTTTGTTGCCACGTCATTTGTGCGGAGCGCAGCCGATCTCATGGACGTCAGAAACTTTCTGGGGGCCTCGGGGGCTAAGATTCCGATTGTCGCCAAGCTCGAGAAGCCTGAGGCTGTTCGAAACCTCGACGATATCCTGAAGACGGCGTCGGGGGTTATGGTGGCCCGGGGAGATCTGGCGGTGGAGATGTCCATTGAGGAGGTCCCGGTCCTCCAAAAGGTCATTCTCCGCCAGGCCCGCCGGTACAAGGTCCCCGTGATTATCGCGACCCAAATGCTGGAATCCATGGTGGAACATCCGAGGCCGACTAGGGCGGAGGCCTCTGATGTCGCCAATGCCATCCTCGACGGGACCGATGCGGTGATGCTCTCGGCGGAGACCGCGACCGGAAGTTACCCGGTCGGGGCGGTAGAGATTATGGCCCGAATTACGCTCAAAGCAGAGCTGCACGTGCGGCAGCCTCCGTTACCACATGGGGAGGAGGGGAGTTTTCCGGTGGTCGCCAGCGATGCTGCCTGTCGGGCCGCCCGGAGCCTCCATGCCAAGGCCGTCGTCGTCTTCACCGAGTCTGGCTTGACCGCCCGGCTGATCTCACAGGACCGCCCCGAGGTCCCAATTCTGGCCCTGACCCCTTCAGAAGAGTCGCGACGACGCATGGCTCTGTACTGGGGAATCGTTCCGCTCCTCATTCAGCGGCGGGAGACGCTCGAAGAGATGGTCCAAGAAATGGAGGGCCTCCTTCTCACGGAGGGCTGGGTTAAGGCCGGCGACAACTTGGTTGTTCTTTCGGGGACTCCGATGTGGAAACCTGGGACCGTCAATGCCATCAAGTTGCACCGGGTCGGCGACGTCCGGTGATAAGTGATGGATCGGTGCGGGTGCAGTTGGTCAAGGCCGATGTAATGAAGGTGACTGTGCTGCCTGGTCGTGTGACTCTTTATCCTCCTGGACCATAACTTCCAAAAAGGCCTCCACCACCTTTGGGTCGAACTGGTGGCCGGTTCCTTGCTTGATTCGCTCAACGGCCTCCGCGCGGTCCAGCCCGACTCGGTAGGGCCGATTTGAGCTGAGTGCGTCAAAGACATCGGCCACCGCAAAAATGCGCCCACCCAAGCTTATATCTTCTCCGGCGAGACCATCGGGATAGCCACTCCCATCGAACCACTCGTGATGCTGTAATACGATGGGAACGACTTCGGCATACGCGGCGATGGGTTCCAAAATCCGGGCTCCCTTGCGTGGGTGCTCGCGCATGAGCAAAAATTCTTCGTCCGTCAATTTCCCGGGCTTATCGAGAACCGCGGCGGGGATGCCAATCTTGCCGATGTCGTGAAGCAGCCCCCCTCGATGCAGGATGTCCAGTTCTTTCGAGGGGAGTTCCATCACACGGCCGATTTTTAAGGCGAGTTCCGTCACCCGCTCGGAATGGCCCGCCGTCCAAGAGGATTTCGCATCGATGGCCCGGGCCAGGGCGATCAGCGTGCCCCAGTTCAGTTGGTCCAGCTCCTCGATCAGGCGGGCATTTGACAAGGCCACCGCCACCTGGTCAGCCAATTGACGGGCCTGGGCCAGGTCTTCGTGGCTGTGTTCAGGTGGATCAGCGTACCCCAGGGTAATGATACCCGATAACTTTTCTTTGAGGAAGATCGGGAGGACCCAAAAAGATTTGCTGCCCCGTCGGGCCAAGGGCGCAAGATAGTGGGGGCCACCTTCGTCGGCGTTGGTGATGAGGCTTTCCGGATTGTCGCGCAGTTCTTGGATTTCTGCTGCTGTGAGCTGTGTGGCCTCGACCCATGCTTGCCTTTCGGGGGTCTCGTTCGCAATATATGTCCGCGCCCTATCGCTCGAATCGGGGTCGACAAGGGTCACGCCGATGCCGTCACAGGGAAAAACATCGCGCATACGGGTTAGCACCGTATCCGCGATTGTCTCTGTTTCCAGCGCCGAGAGAATGGCTCGGTCAATCTCAGCTATGGTAGCCAAGGTGTTGAACTGTCTGCCCAATCGGCTGGCCATGATATTGAAGGATCCGGCGAGCTCTTCAAACTCGTCGCCGCTCGTGACCGTCACCCGACTCTCGAAGTCCCTCATGGCGATGCGCCGGGTCCCCTCCCGTAGCTTTTCGAGAGGGACGAGGTTCCTCCGAATCTGGCTGGTGCTGAGGAGGAGGACCACCCAGAGGGACATGAGGACAACGAGAGGGAAGGTTCTTCTGAAATTGGCCATCGGGGCGAGCACGTCGGTTTTCGACTCGCTCAATACCACCGTCCACTTCGGAACGCGAAAGCTGAATTTTAAGGGAATGGACTAGTAGCCTGCCAGGTATTCCGTTTCTTCGTGTCTCCATTCGAATCGGCCCGACGCGCTGCGCGCCATTTCATCCGTCACCGGCTTCGGAAAAGACACCGTGCCGGGAAGTGAACAGAAGATTAGCGTGTTTGAGTGATCCAGCACGCACAGTTCGGTCATGGGGGGTAATGTATTCTGGTAATCGCCTACGCCCCAGAGGTACTTGGGATTGATTTCTCCCACCAGGAGGTTCCCCCTCGGCTGTTGAGGATCAAGCAGCCTGTACAGAAACATTCGCGGGGGGACGCCTTGAGGATGCTGGGTAACTATAAAGCTGTGGCCATGGCGCAGGATTTGTTTCTCGGCCGGGGTCAATTCGGGCGGATTGTCGATATGACCGAGGATGGCCGTGTACCTGCCGCCATCGGTCATCCGCGCCACACCCTTGAACCGGTGTTCGAGATCTTTCCCAAACCCGGTAGGCACCGTCACGATGGGTCCCCCGGTGCCTAGGGCGAGCTTGGAAGCCGCCATCTCCATCTCAGCGTCCAAAAACTGCAGCCGCTCGAAGATACTAAGCCCCACGGCCTTGCTCGCCTGGTGGAGTCGTCTCTGGCTCTGCGTATTCAGCTGGTTCGTTACTTGGCCGAACGAGATGAGTGCCAGTGCTGCAATGGGGAGGAGGGCGCAAAGAATGAACAGGATGAAGATTCGTCGCGCGACCTTGCTGCGAAGGAATGTCGAATCAAGCTTCATAATCTGCACCTGGATCAGAACTCCGACGCCAGACCTACGAATCCCCCGTCATTGGCAGGGACGATGTCATCCTAGCTCTTCTGGGCGTTGAGATTTTTCACAGTTTGTCCGTCTTTCCCTTTACTGTACAGTCAAAGTCCGAAATCAGCAGTTTCAGAAACTGATCCTTGCGTGCCCCCGGGGGCGCCTTGCACTTGCCCTTGGTCTCGTCACAGGAGATTTCCAGGTACTCATAAGGATTTCCATAGGGGTCTTCAAAATTTGCCCGTCCTACGTCGGCAAGGCTGAGCGGCAAGGCTCCCGTTGAACAACTGATGCGTGCCGATCTCACTACTCAATGTACGAATGTCCGCGATGGCCTTCGCGACTTTCGCCTTGTCGAGGGCTTCAAAGTACATGGGAACAGCAAGAGCGGCAAGCGTCGCCAATATCGCCAGGACGGCAAGCACTTCGATGAGCGTAAAACCACGACGATTCCTTTTCCACCCATGATAAACAAATAGGATCGTGCCATGGGACCATTCCCGCGTAGACAAATATCTTTGTATCCTGTGTGCTGGATATCTGGGTAGGCATATGTGTGATCCGCGAAGACTGATGCCCGGTGGGGGCATAGTCACCTGCTAATGATGGGTGACCCGTGAGGATTGCTCCGAAGTCGTTCCAGAGGAAACAGCGGTCCCGCCTTCACCCTCCCCGCGTGTCTTCTCTGCGGGCATACGGAATTGGTCGATGCATTCCCTTAACTTTTGCATCTGGACCCCGAGAGCCGCGATTGTCTGATTGATGTCTTCGGCGGATCCGTTCTCGATACCTCCCTTGAGGTCGCTCAACACCGTCCGCACTTCCCGATGCTGTGTTCCAATACCTGTGATCTTCGTCCGCAGGCCTACGATCATCTCGTTGAGATGATCGGCTTCGTTTCCCAGATAGTCGTGCTTGCGAAGCGTCACCCGCCCGGAGAGATCGCCTGCCGCGATCGCCTTGAAGGTGTTCCGGAAACGCATGAGTGGTCCCGCAATTCTGTGGGAAACAAAAATCGAGTGAATGGCAAAGAGCAGAAAAGCGATGAGCAGGGCTGGCCAGACCCGGGCGTGGAGGGACAAGAATTGGGTTGCCACGGCTTCCTGTTCGGAGAAAGAAAGCGTTTTGCTTTCGAGCTGGATAATCAGGGGGAGGAAGAGGGCGGCGGAAAAGATCAAGAGAATGGCGAAGAAATAGAGGAGGTTGATTAATAAAAGCTGGTACTGGAAACGGTCTATGAGGATGTGTCTTCTTTTGTACGGGCGCTTGGCCATCTAACGTCTCTCTCTCGTCCAGGTGAAGTGCTTTTGATTTTTGAATCGGATGACGCCATGATTGGTTGGGGCATAGTAGATGGAAAATGTGTATTGCTGTCCCTCAAGATTGAGGTAGTGAACATTGTAGAGGATCCCTTCCTCATCATGGGCTTGTTCGACGCTCTCGACAGAATAGGTGTCAGTGTTATTTTCTCCAGTTGCAAAGATAATTTCGTCTTTCTTGAGTTCAAAAAAACGATCGGCGTACTCCGGTTCCGAGGTCTTCCACATTCCCAAGAGATCGTCCGGAATGGTTTTCTCAGTCGCGGGTTGACATCCGAGAATCGCGGCGAGCAGGGTGAATATGAACAATGCCTGGCGCAAATTCATTTGCATATACCCTGGCTACGTGCGGAGGAGGTAGGTACAGGTGTCGTGAAATTCGGCAAAACTATTGCGTGCATTTGCGTCCCAACCGCTTTGTTGTAGACTATCGAGTGGATCAAACCTGGTCAGAAAATGGTATATCTTGCTAGTTATATTGCAAGTCGCGGGCCAAGGACCCCGCCATCAGGCGATATTATTGGCCCGCCTGCACGGGTGTCAACACATCGGCAAGCCAGGCCTGGGAGGAGGCAGGCGTGTCGGGAATCCATCGGCCCGCAGGGACTCTGTGAGGTTGTGATTCTTGTCCGCTTCAGGCCCAAGGAAGACATCCAAGGGGCGATACGGCTCTCGCACTTCGCCCGCGGGGACTTCCGGTGGAGTGAACTATGAATGCCGGTGAAGGGGAAGTCACCCTCTGCCCGTGGTGCGGAACTGCCGTGCCCGTGCCTCGACAGCCGTTCCCCGGGCCCGGCCAGGAGAGTTCGTTCCTCCGATGCCCCTGCGGCGCCATAAGGCTGCCCACCCTGGAGCCGAAATCGGACCGCTTGACCGTGGCCGAGAAACTCCTCGGGGTGTCGCGAAGGCTGTGGGCGGAACTGGCGTGGGGCCTGGAGAAAGTCGAGTGGCGAACGGTGGAGTGCTGGAGCCGTCTCCACAAGCTGGAAGAACTTGTCTCTGGTCCAGAAGTCTGGGTAGCGCTTGTATGGGGTCGCAGGAGATGAATCCAATCAATACCTTATGTCTTAGCGTCGATCTTCTTGTGGTTTCCAATGAACATATAAGGAGGAGGGGGGGATGAGCAGGGCCTCAGGCACCTATACCAGACGTTTCATGTACTGGGAGTATTGGGTAGCCCTTGCCGCCGTTCTGTTTGATGTGATCTCTTTTGTGGTGCCACTATTTGCATTGGCGTTTCTCGTGGTGCTACTACAGCCGCAGGGTTGGCGATGGATGGCGTCGGTTACCGATGTGCTCCGCCGGGTGCAGGAAGGTAACGATGGTGTCAATGTATGACTTTCCTCCCCGATCAGGGTCCGAGGTCAGGTGTCTCGGCGCCTCGGAACCTCGATCGGAAGGTTCACCCGGTCTCCCCATTCTTTCCAAGAGCCGAGGTAGTTCCGCACGCGGGGATAGTTCAACAGGCGGTAAACCATATACGCGTGGGCTGATCGGTAGCCGCCTTGGCAGAGAGAGATGACCTCTTTGTCGGGTGTCAAGCCACGCCCCTCGAGCATCTCCCTGAGCTCGGCAGCCGGCTTCAGCGCGCCGTCCGGGCCAATGAAGTTCACCCATTCCAGGTGGACGGAGCCAGGGACAGTCCCGCCCCGAGCTGCCCGTACATGCTCGCCGTAATACTCGCGATCGGTGCGCGTGTCATGGATCCTCACGTCGGGATCTTGTAGATGATCGACGATGTGTTGCGCGGTGGCAAGGCGGTCTTCCAACGGGTCTTTGAGATGTTTGGAAAAGCCGGTGCGGACGATACGCCTCCCCCCCTTGGGTCCGAGATCCTGCGCACTTCCGAACATGGGCCACGCCTCGCGCGTGAGAGGGAATCCCGCTCCTTTCCAGGCGGTAACCCCCCCGTCGAGGATATGAACATCCTCGTGGCCCAGATACTCGAGAAACCAGAAGCCGCGTGCCGCGCGAAAACCACTGTTGTGCTCGTAGAAAACCACCGACTTGCCGAAGTCGACGCCACGGATCTCCATGAGGTACGCCAGCGTCGAGATAAAGGCGGCGAGCGGCTCGGGCCGCGTATCGTTCAGGGAGTAACCGTAGATGTCGAAATGGGCCGCCCCTTCGATGTGACCGGCGCAAAAGTCCGGCGCGGGGCGCGTATCGACGATGATGAGGTCGTCATCCTTCTGGTCTCCGATCCGCTCGCGGAGCTGATCGGGGGTCCAGACCAAGTTGGCGTTCACGAAGTCCTTGTACGCCATGGAAAGATTCGCCTCCCGGTGGATTGCTCCAGCCCACCGAGAATGGGCTGGGATATTCTTGATATCTCAGGGACTAGGTTGCGAGAGCCTGGCAGCAAACCGATGCCCGTCGGGGCCTTGACGGAGGGTACCTAATAGACGTGCATTTCGTCAACAGACAATGCTCATCGGAGATTTCATCTTCTTCTTGCCGGACAGCTGGGTCGATGGCGTGCGATTTCTTCACTGGCGCCCACCTGGGTTGTTGGAGGTGAGGCGAGGAGACGAAAGCGAGTTCGTCAGCCGTCCTGTGCCGGAGCGGGAGCTAACAGCACGGCCACCCACCGAAAATTTTCGCTGTTTTCCAAGAGAATTTTGACGACCATGGTCAAGGGAACCGAGAGCAGCATCCCTACGGGCCCCCAGACCCAGCCCCAAAAGACCAGCGAGAGAAAGATCACGAGCGTCGAAAGGCCAAGTTTGCGTCCCATGAAATACGGTTCGACGAAAGTTCCCAGAGCCACATTCACCACGACGTACCCGAGCCCTACCAGCGCCGCCGGACCGGGCCCCAGCTGGACGAGGGCCAGCAGCAGTGTCGGAACGGCAGCCAGAATCGAGCCCAGGCTTGGAATGTAGTTGAAAAGGAACGCGAGTATTCCCCACAGAATCGGAAAGTCGACACCAAGGATGGCCACCCAGACACCGATCAAGACGCCCGTGGCTAAACTGATGAGGGTTTTGATTCCAATATAGCGCTGCACTTCCAGGATGATCTTGGTAAACGTGTCGGAATCACTATCCTGGCGGTCCAATGCGAGACGGAGCTTTTGCGGAAACTGAGTAATCTCAAAGAGGATAAAGATCGTGGTAATGATAACCAGGACGAAGTTTGACAACACCGAAGCCAGACTGTTGAACATCTGACCAACGAGGGCCATCACCCCACCAGGGTTGATGACGTCACGTGCTATTCCAGGGGAGACATCGATCCCCTTGCTTTGCAACCAAGCAAGCAGCGCGGCATTCATCTGCTGAAGGCGGTCTGCATACTTTGGAGCTTCCTGAGTGAAGCTCTTCACCGAGCCACCCACAATGAGCGCGATGGCACCTAGGCATACGATGTTGGCCAGTACCGTCAGCAAAACAGCCAGGGGCGTGGGGACCTGCTTGCCCTGCAACCAAACCAGCAGCGGCAGGCTCAGAATGGCTAATAATAAGGAGAGCGCCAAGGGAAGCGCTATTGGGGCTGCGGCCCGCAAACCTGCAATGACCACCACTAGGGAGGCTGCAATTAACAGGAACCTGAAACCTTGTGCTGTGTTACCCACGGTGTTTCATCTCCGTTGTGGAAATGACGGCCTCGTCTAGCTCTATGGATATGGCGGTCGGTCTGCTCGACGTGAAATATATATTCTCCCCCGGACTTTGCGGTAAGGAAAACCTCCTGGGAATCCAAGCCGCTCCCTCATTATGAGGAAGAATCCGATTCCTGCAACCAAAATAGGATGGCTCGGAGATAAGGTGGATAGTCTGCCTGCTAGCGGGCAGGTCAAAGAAAGCAACACGCCCTCTCGGACGGCGTTCCGCCTGGACAGGCGGCCGGTTACTTGGTGCGTCGTGGATTGTGCCGGATGCGGGCTAGGGACCCTCTTGACCGGTCGGGGGTCCCGGCCTCCAACCCCCTTGGCCCATCAAGGGGACAAAAACACAGGCCACCCCCCGTTTCACTCTGAGTCCCCCCTCTTCCTTGGCAACGATCGTGAGCTCCTGCATCCAATGGTCGCCGATGGGGGCCACTAAGACTCCTCCCCAGGCAAGTTGTTCCATCAACGCAGGGGGGATAGCGGGAGCGCCAGCGGTAATGAGGATCCGATCAAAGGGGGCCTCCTCGGGCAGCCCCAGGGTCCCGTCTCCAAGTCTCACGTGGACATTGTCGAAGCCCAGGGTATGAAGGACAATCCTCGCTCTCTCGACCAGGGGCTCGATCCGCTCGACGGTATAGACCTCCTTAGCGAGCCACCCGAGTATAGCCGCCTGGTAGCCCGAACCTGTCCCGATCTCCAGGATCTTCTCGCCCCCCCGAAGATTGAGGGCCTGGGTCATCACGGCCACCATGAACGGTTGCGAGATAGTCTGGCCTTCTCCAATGGGGACCGCACAATTGTCATAGGATTCATAACGCCAAGGCTCGGGGATGAAGAGATGGCGAGGGATCTGCTCCATCGCCGTTAAAACCAGCGGGTCAGTGATCCCCTCAGCCTTGAGCTGCTGCTCCACCATTCCCTTGCGGGTCTGGACAAAGGGATCGTCCTTGACAGAAACTACCATGAAAGGCCTCCGAGGTTCGTGTTCGTCTCCTCGCTCTGTGACGCAGGAGGGGGAAACGAGAGGCGAGGAGGAACACCACTCCTCCAATAAGAATATAGTAACGCGAGGGTCGAATGTCACCCCACCTGTCAGACGGCGGACTTCTGGGGGGCAAAGACCTCCACCCGCACGGTGAAGGTTCGGCTTGCTGCGGGGGGGAGGGCCCCGGCGCCCATCACGTGGCGGGAGATCGTCTCCCCTTGGTCGTCGTGGTT
>Ga0114923_10002463_pt1 | contig 12523 bp, 9 predicted proteins | sample SumtaG_FD_89578 | JGI IMG/M metagenome (GOLD analysis project Ga0114923, IMG submission 89578) | Deep subsurface microbial communities from Indian Ocean to uncover new lineages of life (NeLLi) - Sumatra_00157 metaG | ecosystem: Environmental > Aquatic > Marine > Oceanic > Sediment | place: near... | reverse complement strand
CTCCTGCGGCTCCGCCACCTGAAGCGCCTCCTGCCGCACCGCCACCCGAAGCTCCGCCTCCGATCGATCAGGCTGCGGTGGCTGGGATGCAGCAAGAAATGCTTACCGAAACACGCGATGTGGCGCTTGGTAAGAGCAAATTGATGGAAAGTCTTGCGAATCAGGGATTCCAGAATCTCGGTGCGCTTCAACAAACGCAGCTCACGCAGACTGCCATGCAGATTTCCAGCAATCCAAATCTGACGGAAGGTCAGAAGCGGTCGATGATGGCGCAAACCATGAGACAGCACGGCATTGAGAATTCCGAAATGGCCGGCGATCTTGCGATTGCATCCATGAAAGAAGCGCGTGCGGCTCAAGCGGATTTGTTTGAAATGACCGGAGATATCCGAGACTTTGAGCAACAAAGATTTCAGTGGCAACAGAAGTTTGATTATGATAAGAGCATTGATTCCATTAACGCCATGATAGATGCTGGAGATTTTGAAAGTGCTGGAGCAGCATGGGATACTCTTGGGGTTGACATAGATTACAGTAAAGTTGTTGATGCTCAGACGTCGCGCATAATTAATGCCGGTATGGTAAATATCGCATCAAACATAGCTCTTGGCATGGGCATGGATAACGAAATAATGGCAAGAGACATGGAAACCGTTTGGGAAGCCATGAATCCTGGAGAAACTTTTGATCCGGCAGAGGGTACGGATTCCGGTGATTGGGCGAAAAAGACTATTGATCAGATAAAGCGCCAAGGCGACCCTATTGCCGCTGACATATACGCATTGACGGATGAATCCATCAGCGCAATAGTCAGACCTGACGATGCTACAGAAGATTGGTCAATAGATGACGTTTCATACAAAGGATTGAAAGGTCGTAAGGCTGCCGAAGCTGCGCTGATTGAGCTGAAAATGACAGGCGGCGTAACTATTGATGAAGATGGTAATTTCACGACAGATCCAGACAATCCTCTATGGGAAATTTTGGGTGTGACAAGATCAACACCGGAAGGCGAAGAGGAGCCTGAAGCTATCGGTTATGAAAAATATGGTTTCACGAAGGAAGAATTTGATGATGCAGAAGTTTTTGGTAAATCTATATTCAAGAACGGTGTTGCATACGTCAGAACCGGAGATGATCCTGAAGACATTGTTTCATTGAAGGATTACCAAGAAAATCCTGACATTGATAATGACCCAAGGTTCAAAGATGATGCAGGCAATATACTTCCAGAGGGGACCAGAATCGCAATTGGAGATCAGGATTGGAAACGCAATAAGAGAACTGGAGAGTGGAATAAAGTAAAACCGCTTAGTTTTGAAGAAGGTGACAATTTATGGGGAAGCATGGCCAACGAAATCATAGAACTTGGCAAAGACGCAAACCCTGAATTGTTTGAGACAGTTATTCAGTCCAGAGTCAGCGATATGGAAATGAGTGGTGATTATTCCAAACTGGAAGGTCTGAAACCCGGCGACCCGATGTATGATGGAGCCATTGCGTCTGCTACTACTTTTTCTGCAGCAGGCTCGTACAAGACGGCAGGTGTAGAAAATGGGTTTTATTTTGATGACACTCCTCCGGATGTAGGGTCTACCATCAGCATTAATGGAAAATTATATGTCGTGAGCGAAGGAGTGAGATACAATGAGAAAACCATTAAGAGTGAACACCAGTATTTCAAGGTAAAAGACCCGACATCAAAAACAGGTGCGGTTTTCACAGTATTTCCGCCAGGCGTGAATTGGAGAAAGTTTGGATATAATGTCGGCAATTCCATAACGATGGAGGGGAGTGTATAATATGGACCCAATTAGCGCTGCAATTGAAGCTGGTGGCGGGCTCGCAAAGACTGGTGTCAATACGTTTTTTCAATGGTGGGGCATGCGAAAGCAAATAGAGGAGAATCGGAGAGCTGAATCTCTCGGATTGAAGATCCGCAAAGAAGACCTCTATCTGGCAGAAAAATGGAAATCAAAAGAGTATCAACTCGCCATGAAAAACTTTGGACTCAGAGAAGATGAAATGTCTTTGATGAATGAAAAGTTTGAATGGAACAAGGATATGGCGGAATTGTCCAGAGAAGATGCTTTGGAGCGCCAGAATTACGATCGCGTTCAGGGTTTTGCTGGCAACATGGTAAGCCAAATAAATCAAAACAGGGGATTCAAGAATAATCTCATCAATGTTATGGGACAAAGGAGGGCAGCATAATGGCAGGTTTTGATCCCATTGTCCGAACAGATTATTTGACTCCGATGACAAGAATTGGAGCAACAATTGGAAGAGGCGTTGAGGAACTAACTGAAGGTGCGTCAGATGTTTACAATGCCATGGCCGTTATGAGGGACAAAAACAAAACCATTGATGTGCTTGAACAGGAGTTTGTCAATGATTATGGAGACAAAGAATCTGGTGGCCAAAAAATAGAGCAAGTAAGGAAATATTTCAAAAAAAACAAAGAAAGACTGACTTCCCAGCAACTTGTCGATGCGGTATATAAATATCGTGACGATCTTGAAGGTTGGACTAACAGCAAAACTTTATGGGAAAAAGAGCATCCAGACGAATCGTACCCAATGCAACTTTCTCCAAAAATTGGTAGGGGAAAAAATTACGGTGAAAGGCTTAGAGGCAACTATAAGGCCCACAGTGAGGCTACCAAGACTGTTGAGAAAAGGAAGGGCCTTGATCATGCGCTGAAGTTTTTTGGGAAACACGCTGACAAGTCTTACGATGCACTGTCCAAAGCTATTTCAGAAGAGGAAGCCGCGGAGGGAATGAATTTTATGCAATTCCCTGAGATTAAAGAAAAAATGGCGCAGAAGTTGGCGGCAGAAAAAGAAACGCGGTTGGCGGGCCGCAGTGAAAAAGGTAGGGATATACAGCCTTTAGATAAATGGAAGTCCAGGAATAAGCTTTTGACTGACAGGAAGAAACAGCTCCGGGAGATTCCAACCAGAATGCCTCCTGGACCAAGCAGGACCGCAGTTGAGGATCAGATAAAAAAAGAACTGAAATTGCTGACAAGCAACCCGAAAATTTTTGATGAGGACACGCTTGAGGATGCTTTGGGTGAAGCTCCAACTGAAGATACTGCTCCTGGTGGATCAGCATTTGAACGGTTTCAAAAGTTCAAAGGATCGAGGGCGCAATAAATGGCTGATTCTTATAAATTGCTTTCTGAATTCTACAAGCAAGAACATCCTGAGTTTAAGGACGAGGATGATCGATTGGTGGCGGAATTTGCCGTTTCCGAAAATCCGAACGATTTCAAGACTGAAGACTTCGATTGGGAAGAAGGCCCTGGCTTATTCGCCCGCGCAGCCGAGAAAGTGAAAACAGCTTTTGCCCCGGAAGCCGAGCCCAGGGAGATAGAAACAGGGATAGCCGAGATGCCGGCGGAAGTTCCTGGAGCTGGGTTTGCACCGGAATTAGGGCCAAGGGTTGTAGAGGCACCGCCAGAGCCGGAGCCTACGCTGGAAACGGAAGTCGCCGAGGTGGCGCCTCCAAGTGAAATAGTGGCGGGCCTCAAAAAAGTGCGCGAATTCAACAAGCCTTCTGAGGTTATAGGCAGGACAATAGCTTCAAAAGCTCCGGAACTTGTCAACATGTTCCCATTTAATTTTATTCCAAAAGTAATATCGAGCATGTCGGAAAGTTGGCAATCTCTCGCCAAAACAGCATCCCCTACAAAAGCATTGCAGGCTGGCAAAGAAGCTTACATCGCTCAAGGGGAAGCCCAAGATGAGGCGGCAAGGCAAATAGCCGAAACAATCAAGGGGCAACCAGAAAATGAGTTTGAAGCCGACATTCAATTCCTTGCGAATAGAATAGCTGATGCTGCAATAATATCCTTTTTTACTGTGAGAGCTGGGCCGATGGTGTATAACACTCTGAAAGCCACGCCCAAATATGGCAAGGCGCTTATCAGTCAAACCAAGAATCTTGCAGCAAGAGCCAAAAACAGTCTTAAAGTTATGGACGAATTGGACCTTACTCCTGCAGAATTAACTCGCGTAATGGACATAAGGAAATCCAGGAATACAGCCGAAGCGGTTGCCGGACTCAATAAAAGAGAAAAGGCTTTTTGGGATGCACTTTTAGTAGATGCAAAAGAAATACAAGGAGAGGCGTATCGCACAGGCAAAATACAAACAGGCGAAATGGTTTATCCTTGGAAAAAAGGAAAAAAATTCAAGCCGGTTCCAGGAGAAAGCAAGGCATCTGATATAGTAAAGCGGTTGACGGAGAAAGCTACCAAGGTATCTGACGAAGTGACGCCTACCCCAACCGCTGGACCTGCGAAAGTTCCGGCCAAAGTACCAGTTCCGGGAGAGCCGCCTCTCCCAACACCTGGAATAATTCCAACTGCGGTACCAACCAAACCTCCGACTCCGACAGCTCCTCCAACCGAACCTCCTGTTGGACCAGAAGTTCCAACAGTGACGCCACCTACGGAACTTCAAAGAGCCCCAGAGGAAATCATAAATCCTGTTGCCGCAATTGATGCTGAACTTGCCACAGAAACGCATCCAAGGGCAAGGGAATTGCTGGAGGACAGCAAGGTAGAGATCGTAGACGACCTATTCAATGAGCCTGGAGCGATGGCATTCACAACAAAAGCAGGCGAGAAAGCCGTAAGAAAACTTGAAGAAGCCAAAATACCATACGCTGTGATCCGGATGGACATTGAGGGCATGAACACAGCAAACGCATATTACAAAAGCCATGGCAAAGCTAACGTGGCCATGAGGAAAATCTTGGGTCAAGGCGTGATTAAGGATATTATCGATGCTGGAGGCATTGTTTCCAAAGGTAAAAAGGCTGATGAAATTAGGGCCGTTTTGCCATACAAATTGAAGGCGGAAGCAGAGGAATTGCTGATTAATGCCCAAAACAAGGGAATTGACGCAAGGGATGCCGAGGGGATCGGCGGGCTTACCCACATGAAGTACAATATCGAGAACTACGGTGCCCTGGACTTCACTTACAGTGTTCTTGATGGAAAGCCCGGGAAATATGGTGACGTAGATCGTGAAGCGGATGCCCTTGAAGGAGTCCAAAAAGCAATAAAACTTGACATGGCCCGGAAAATTCCTACATTAAGAGGTAAGGAGCTTAACGATGTCATACGAAAATTGGCTGGAGAGGCAGGAATTGCCGCAAAATACCGACCCGAGGAAGGCGCTGGAGAAGCTGTCGAAGGAAAGCCCGTTCCAGAGCGTGCGCCAACTGTCGAGCCAATACCTCCAGCAAAAGCAGCCGCCACCGAAAGAGACCTAGACCTAGTTCGCCGGTTCCGCGCCGGAGAAGTTACCCCGGAAGAATTCACAGAGCAACTTGGAAAGCCTGCAAAGGCCAAGAAGCCTGCTGCGCCTGCCAAAGAAAAGCCACCCAAAGTAAAACGTCCACCAAAACCTGAAGGTGTAGGGCCAAAGGCTGGTCGGCCATGGGTGTGGTCCAAGAGCGAGGCAAAATGGGTCGAGGCAGCCAAACGCAAAGGTGTTACACCAGAGAAAAAAGTAGTGGCCCAGACCACAAGAGAAATGCTCACAGAAGGCCGATTCGCAGAAGAAAAGCCAACTGATACCATGCCAGCGAGCGAATTGCCGAAGGAATTCACTGTAGGCGGCGAGAAATTCACCAGCACAAAATCCACGATATCCAAAGGCCCTAGGGCTGGACAGGTAGTCATTCGCGTTAAGGATGGCATCAAAGAGGAGTTTGCTCCCGGCGATGTTGTCTACATCGACTCGCCAGAAGCCAAATTGATACCAGAGAAAATCGAGAAGAGGGCTTTCGAGGAATTGGGCTTGGAAGAAGCGAAAATCAAGACACAACCAAAGGCCATGGCGTCTGCAAAGAAAGAAGTCAAATTAAAAGTTAGGAAGCGTGGCATTTCATCTGTAACTGGGTCAATAGGTGGAAAAAAGCAAGCCAAACTCAAGGAAACTCAAGATGAAAAAGCTGTAAAAACTCAGAATATGTTTGATTGGCAAAGATCGCAAGTTATCAAATCTCAAAAAATCAAACTCCAACAAGCTGTTGACTTGTTTATGACTCGGGTAGTCCAGCATGAATATCCAATTGCTAAACATCTAATAAAGTCGCCTACAGGCAGAGAGGCTTTAATGCACTTTCAGCTGAGTAGGGGTGCCTCTGCCGCAGCCAAACAGAAGTACACAGAGATCGAGAAAAAAATATATGAGACCATCCCATACGATGTAGAAGAAATGGCAAACGACGTACAGCAGGCATTCAGGACAATAGAGGTCGAAGAGTTAAAGAGAAACAAGGCGACAGATAAATTGATGGAGAGAATAGCCACAAGAGGACTGAAAAAAGAATCTCTCAACACAGAGGATTTGGTTGTTTTATACGATGGTTTGGGTGATCCCAAAGATTTGATTATGACTCCTGAAAAAACAAAGCGATTATCGGAAAACATTGACAAGGTAATTGACAGAATGAAAGAAAGGGTTCTTGAGCAGGCAGAACTCAAGCCTTCCGATATAAAATTTTTTGACAAAGAGGCTCTAATAAAAAGCCCGAAGAATTTAGGCACCGAAGACATGAATGCTTACCTTGAAGGCGTCAAAAAACAGTACCCGGATTTATGGCCTTCGATTAAAAAATCTATAGATGAATACAGGAAAGTCGGCTCGAATCTTGTTGACGGAATGTTTAAAGAAGGATTGATTGATGAAAAATATCGGGACTATCTCAAAACCATGCACAAATATTATTCTCCGCGAGTATTCCTGCACCACGTAGATCCACAAGTTCAGGGAGTAACGGGAGGCGGAAAGGTAATTAGCGTTGCACAAAGCGGAATTGAATCACTTGATAAAGGTAGCGAAGAGGCTTTAATAAATGACCGGAGATTTTTACTCCAACAGATGGTACTCAGAGTTGAGAGCAGAATATTTAAAAATAAGGCAAACAAAGCATTGCTTGAGTATGTAAAGGAAAACCCAGAAAATGAATTGGGCATAGTGATACAAGAACCCAAAGCGACCAAAACTGGACAAGTTAGCTTTGACGAGGTTCCAACGAATACCGTTCGAGTTTTTGCTATGATAGATGGTAAGAAAAACGCAATGCTGATGCCTGCCGATGTTGCCCAACACTGGGTCAATGTGGATCCTCAGATAAGCCAGCAATTAGCTAAAGTATTCAGGTTTGTTTCCGGAACTCCAATATTAAAAGCTGTAGCAACGGGTGTCAACCCAGAGTTTGCCGTGGCAAACTTTTTCAGAGATATGGCTTTCACTTGGTTCAAGCAGCATGATGCCTATTCACCAATATTGCCTGTTGCATGGGCTCAAATGTCGAAAGATATGATCAAAGTATTGCCCGATATTCTTAAGCGAAAAGGAAGAGTTAAGGACTATATCGAGCAAGGTGGAGGAATGGATTTTCTTACCTCTCAAGGGTTTTTGTTTAAGAAAAAAATAGGAGAAGTTCAAGGGCCAACAACAGAAACATTGGCTCAAATAAACGAGGCATTGGGTTACATTGGCAACACTTCAGAGTTGCTTGTCAGAATAGCATTAAGGGAAAGATTGATCAAAAAGGGTTACTCTCCGATCGAGGCTACATGGCTTGCCAGAACCAACTTGGATTTTGCGCAAGGTGGATCCATATCAAAATCGGCAGATAATTTAGTGCCTTACCTTAATGCCGGCACGCAAGGAACAAGAGGAGTGTTTCAGTCGTTTAAAGCCAACCCAAAATTGGCCAGCGCCAAAGTTGCTCAACTTGTTGGATTGGCCGGCTTAATTGCCTATACCTTTATTGATAAAGAAAAAGATGCGTGGCAAGCCATTTCTGACAGAGAAAAAGTTTATGGGTGGATCATTCCGCTGCCGATTTCATTTATTGATCCACAAACACACGAAAGACGATATGCGTATATAAGAATACCGAAAGATCAAGCCCAAAGAATATTCGCCGCAATAGGAGAGACCGGAGTTGAAGCCGCAATGGGTCTTCCGACAGATGGATCTAAAATATCTATGGCATTAACGGATTTTATTCCTGTTGGGGTATCCAGCCTTTTGCCTCCAACCTTGAGTGCCTTATTGACTTATACCTCAAATAAAGACTTTTGGAAGAATAGGGATATTTGGAAAGGTAGGAAGGTTGATCCAAAATACGAATATTATCCAGATACGCCAAAATTTTGGGTTGCTACCGGAGATGCTACAGGTTTATCACCAACAAGATTAGAAACTGCCACCAGCAAAATAATACCTCATACGATATACAGTGATTTGGCCCTTGAATCATGGGACCAGGCAAGGAAAATGATGTATGGTCCCGATGCTGAAAAAGCAAACAAAGCTATGTACCAAAAAATCAGCGAATTGCCTTTTGCCAGAAAATTAATAAGACTCACCTACCCATACAGGAAGGGTGACTGGGAGCTAAGAAAAGAATGCAACACGTATATGATCGACACTTTTGATTCAAAAGGCAAGCCATTACCTAAAGGAATGCTCATCAGAATGGTCAATGATGCCAAGAAACTGGAGAATAATGCAAGACACGTTAATGATATCGAGTTGAACGAATTGGTTAAACGGCAAGCAATTGCCTACAAAACAAAAGATCGAGTTATTCGAGAACGACTCAAGCAGGAAATTGATGGTTCGGTTGAAAAATATTATGAAAGGGCTATGAAAAGAACCGACAACACAAGGAGAACCGCAGAATATAAGCGTCTCAAAGCAAGACACAATGCCTTGTGGAAGAAATACCAATGACCTATCTCCTACACCACCCAATAATCATAGCCGCAATGATCCCTGCGATTGTTTCAATTGCTCTGGTGGCATGGAATCATAAATACCACACCAAAACATCCAACAATGCCCAAGTTATTGAAATCCAAAAGGAGATTCTGAAGCAGCTCAACGGCAAAAAAGATGCAGATGAGTGCAAGCTGGAAATGGAAAATACGGAAACCGCTATTGCGCTTAAGAGAAGCGGTGTTGATTGCGCGGAGTTTCGTGGAAGGATAGGCAATGAATCTCAGGAACATTACAATTCAAACCGCAAGGTAGAAAGGGCTCTTTCGTTTCTCGTTACTAAAGCTGGCGGAACTCCCGCTGATTTAGACCTTGGATAAACTGGAGAAGACAATGAGAGTGGTTCCAAGCGTATATTATAAATGCATTCATTTCAGGCTGGAGGAGTTGGTCCCGAAGCCGGTGTTTGATAAATTAGGAGAGAAATGTTGGTGGCTATTTGATTCGAGACTCCTTTATACGGCAGATTGTATTTGGGAGTTTTTCAACACCATCAAGAAAACTCCTATTATTTGCAATGATTATTTATGGGGTGGGAGTCATCAGTACCGAGGCTTCAGGCCGTCGGATTGTGATATCGGAGCCGAGTTTTCGGGACATAAGCGAGGCAGCGTTCTGGATTCGGTGAGTCCGGTTTTCAGCGCCAAATTCATGAGAGAAAAGATTATTGAAAATAACAGACTATTTCCATACATCAGCAGGATTGAGGATGACGTTGATTGGCTCCACGTCGAAACCACGAATGTTCCTGGCAATTCAATTATTTTATTCAAACCATAGGAGGATTCATGTTGTACAACCCACGCAAAACGATCAACAAAAGCATCAAGGAAGGCGTTACCGTCACTGCTGTTTCGATTGTCGTGATTCAGGTGCTCTTGGAGGAAATCCTTGGAATCGAGGTTCCTAAGGCACAAGTCGTAGAAGTTTCCGCAGCATTGGGAATAGTTGCCGGAGCGCTGCGCGGCATATTCAATTGGCTCAAACACAGAAAAAAATCTTAATAGAAAGGAGGACGTTATGCCTATGAACAGAAGAGGTAGCATAAGATCATCAGACATTATGAAAAAAATGAAAGGCGCAAAATCGACTGGGCGCCAGCAAATGGATATTCGTAATCCAATGCGAAGCAGAGGTAAAGCCAGCCCATCTTCCCAACGGCTTACGGCCCCAACAAGTAGACCATCGCCACGACCACAGAGGTCGCCAATGGCTGGAAGGAGAATGAAGCCGGGAGAATCAGCGCCTACACCATCATCACGATCGCAGAGGTCATCTTTATCATCAATGACAAAAATTAATAGAACGCCGTACACGGCGGCGCAAAAACAAGAAAGATCGCAACGAAAAATGGCCGCCGGTGGGTCTACTGGAAAAACGGAAAAACGTAGAGTCGTATCTTAATTTCGCTGCTTCCTCAAACGGGCCTGGGTCTTAAACCAGGCCCATCCTCTTGGGTTTTTGTACCCGCGTTTTTTGCCAACCTCAATCAACTCTGCCATTGATTTGGCCATGCCTTCTTCGCGGCGACGGTTTGTTCTCTGCCGCCCCTCTTCCACTTTTTTGAGCCTTCCCTCAACTTCGGCGATCTCCCGGGCGCTCAATTGCATTGGAGTACCGCATTGCGGGCAGGCCGATCGGTTCACGAGATAAACGGCATAGCATTTGTGGCATGTCCGGTATTTGATGGGCTGCTCTTCTTCTTTGGGACCGCTCTTTTTGCGTCGCTTGACCCCCTCCAAGGACCACTCCCGGATCTCGGTCGGCAGTCCGTGTCGATCGACGTTATTGGTGTGGTCTAGGATTATGGCGCGTTCCTTTCCGGGGAAGGGCCGGAGAATGCGGCCAGTCATTTGGATCCAAAGGCCCAGAGAGGCTGTGGGCCGGAGCATTATACCACAAGTCACCGCCGGCACGTCGATGCCTTCCCCGATCAGATCACAGCTTGTGAGCACCTGGATGTGGCCGTTCCGGAAAGCAGTCATCATCTGGTCTCGATCCTGCTTTGGCAGGGCGCCATGGATGGCTTTGGAGTGGAATCCGTGGGAATCAAACTCTTCCGCCAGGTTTTCGGCATGCTTTACGGACACGCAGAAGGCTATGGCCTGAACGCTGGGGCAGATCCGGGTGAAATGCTCTAGCGCATTGCCGTGGATTTTTGGCTTATTGATGGCAGCGTCCATCTCGCCGCGTTTGTAATCCCCAGCCTGCATGTGCAAATTGTCCAGATCGGCGCCGACCGGAGGCGCGTACACGTCGGGCCGGGACAGGTATCCACCGTCGATCAGAGCCTGGACATTCGGCCCTTCTAACAAAATATCGTTGAAACCGCCACAACTCACCCCCAAACCGGAGCCGTCAAGCCTGATGGGGCTAGCAGTCATTCCAAGTATGCGGGAACCCGAGAAGTGCCGCAGAACTTTTGCCCAACTTTGCTGTCCCAAACTTCTGTGGAATTCATCACCTATAATAAGATCAGGAGCTTGCTGGTACTGTTCGATTCTTCGAACAAGGGTCATCACGCTGGCAATTTGTACTGGATGGTCGCTTGCTGGACGTCCGGCGATAATGAAACCGTGCGGAACCCCAAATTTTTTGAGCGTGTCGCTGCTTTGATCCAGAAGCTCCTGTCGATGGGTCAGGATAAGAATCCGGTTTCCCTTGGCGGCTGCATGGTAAGCTATGTAGCTGAAAATCACAGTCTTACCGCCACCCGTTGGAAGGACGAACAGCGGGGCTTTGTAGCCCTGCCGATAAGCGGCCCGAATGTCAAGTACAGCTTTCTCTTGATAAGGATATAGTTTTAGCTGGAAGTCCATTTGTCTATACAGAAAAATACAATGAAAATCTGGTAAAGTCAATGAAAAAAAGTGATTGACAGGTATGTTGTGTTAAGTTATATTGAGGATATGCCTATAATTTGCTGCGACCAATGCGAAAAGACATCCGGATCTTCCGAATATGGCAGATACGGTGATGTAGTAAAATACCAAACTTGCGCCACATGTAAAGAGGAACTTGGAAAAATCGAATTCAAGAGATTGGATCCAGGGATAGGGCTATCTCCAGGCTTGAAATGTAAGACGATGACTGTTAGGGAAATTCGGAAGCGGTTTCCAAACGCAAAGATTCCAAAGGAGCTGAATGCAAATAACGATTCGAGCAAGCCTGCTTCCGACTTACAATGATTGCGCCAGGAGATCGGCCACCAGAATAATATCTGATTCAATAGAAGGTGCTGGCTTCGAGCTGCGTGACGACCAATATGGAGTTGGCGCTGCCATAGGAACCTCCGTCCACAAAGGATCCGGCACGGTTATGGAACACAAAATTAATCATGGAGATCCGTGCCCTGAAAAAGATTGCATTGATTCTGCGGTTGAGATGTTCGATACTATAGATGATATAAATTACGACGCCACATCTCCAGATAAAAATTCAGCCGAGAAACAGGTTATAAGAATCAGCAAATCGTACTACCATTTGGTGGCCCCACGGATAACCCCCGTTCGTACAGAGTTTGAACTCAGGGTCTCCCTTCCTGGTGAGTCAACTCTGTCGGGCCACCCTGATATTTTGGATGCTGAAAAGCATGTCCGGGACACCAAGACCGGGCGCAAGCGCCCACCTCAAGCCCAGCTCGGAGGCTATTCGCTGTTGGCAAGATCCAACGGGATTGAGATCGCAGGGCTGGATATCGATTTCTT
>Ga0114923_10002462_pt1 | contig 12526 bp, 21 predicted proteins | sample SumtaG_FD_89578 | JGI IMG/M metagenome (GOLD analysis project Ga0114923, IMG submission 89578) | Deep subsurface microbial communities from Indian Ocean to uncover new lineages of life (NeLLi) - Sumatra_00157 metaG | ecosystem: Environmental > Aquatic > Marine > Oceanic > Sediment | place: near... | reverse complement strand
GGCAGTCGGCACGTCGGAAGACAGACCTCCCGGGATGTGCGCTTCCCCATCAACGATCGTGTTGTCCGGCAAGGACAGGATCGCATTACGAACCTTGTCGTTGCGTTGGACCTTCGGCCAGAGATCGACGGTCGGCTTCTTGCTGAAGACCGAGATCTTGCCGTCACGTTTGATGACAGAGAGCCGCCATCCATCTTCCTTCACTTCGACGGACTCGACGATTTCGCCGTTCCATTCCCCGAAGGAAGGTCGTGTCGCTAGGAATTGAGCGGTCGGCATCATATGAGTAGCGTCCTTATCCAGCCTTCATCGAGGGCCAGAGCATCCGGTTCGCATTCGACGATGTCCCATGAGAACCCGGGATACATCTGGGCGAGATCCTTCATCATGTTGACGGCCTTCCCGAGCTTCTTGTACTCGCAGCCCTGAGGCTTCCCATCCCGCGTGATTCTGTAGACCATGTCCATGCTACACGAACACGATGATGAGCGAGATGAGCATCCCGAGCCCGATGCCTGTGATGAAGACCTTCATGCGACTGCTCCTAGTAGAGGCGACTGGCGACCGTCGTGCCCGGGACGACGAGCTTGACCAGGAAGAAGTCCCAAACCCGATTGCCGTCTTTGCCGCCGTCCCACTTGCTGATCTCGACGTGGAAGGTCGTGCTGCTTTTCTCGATGACCTCGACCAGATCGCAGCGGCTGCGAGGGTTGAAGCCCCAGACCTTGAGGAACTTGGCCTTCGCTGCTTTGATGACTGCGGAGAGCGTTGCTTTGGTTGCCATACTTATATACTACCTCACGCAGACGCGGAAGCAAGGAAGAACCAAAAGAAACTTAGTTCTTCGCCTCCGCGTGATCCAAAAGTTCCCGCAACGATGTGAAGCCAAGAGCGAGACAGATCCGCCCCTCAGCCTCCGCTTTCACACATGGCGGACAGAAGTAGTCCTCCCACTCGGGGCAGAACCAGAGACCGACCGACGCTGGACACCGCTTGCACTTGATGCGAGGGAGACGACAAGTTCTCGCAACTTCGGCGATGATATCCAGGTCGCTCCTCTTGTCATTTTCCGCCATGATGCCCCCTCAAACGCTCGCGTTTTCGCGCGCCTCGCTGAACTTGTCAAAGGCTCCGTAGACCGTCCCGCCCGCGACATCCGAGTAGTACCAGAGCTTGGAGATGCGGTCCCGCATGAACTTGATGCCTTCGAGGATGCGGGTCTTGTCAAACTTGCTGGACGGCTGACCTTCCTTGACGCCGTCCGGGTTGTCGAGATCGCTTTGGATCTTGGCCATCTGCCGCCGGAGACCCTTGAGCTTCTCGAGCGGAGAGGCTGTCCTGATCGGTGCGCCGGACGCTCGCTGGCCGGTGATCTTGGTTGTCTCGTGGATGTGCCGGATGACCCGGAACTGATTGCTGACCTTCTCGGTGTAGGTGGCGATGATGTCGTCGCCCTGATCGAACTCCTTCTGGATGATCGCCCGCTTTTTCTCGACGTGGGCGATCTCCGCGTCGAACTCCGCCATCAGCGCGTCGTACTGCGACTGGATCTTTTCGGCATAGGCGAGCCTCGCCCGATAGACGGCGAGCATTTCGTAGGCTTCACCGACGGCGTCTGTCATGCTATTTCTGTGCCTCCTGTGCCTGACCACCTATATCATACCATCTATCTCATGTAGAGCAAGGACAAAATGTATTTGGTGTTAAGTTGTCCAGCAGCATACACTTACGACCGTCCGGTACTAGGCGAGCCGTCTGTTAGGTTTCTGTTAGGGATCTGGTCGTAACCCCTCCCCGGACCACAGGGTTAGCTTGGCCGAGGAGGGCCCTCAGGAGCCGCTCACCGTCCTGGACGATGGGAGTGGTGTGGCTACACATAGCTGGAGAGGTGACGCTGAGAAGCTTCCTCCGAGCCTACGAAAAAGGACCGGGCGAACCGGTCCCATTTCGGAAGAACAGGGAAGGACGGGACTACTCGATGGTGGAACGCGCAGACTCGACGGCGGAGTCCATTTCCTGAGTAAGAGTCATGCGCCGAACGCGCCGGGAAGCGTAGACAGCGGCGGTCGCCTTCGCCTTCGGGATGCCGAGGAAGGCCGTCCACTTCCGCCATCTGCGACCGTGACCCGAGGAACATCTGTGGGCGAAGTAGTCAAGGATGTGGGCGAACTCGTGGAGGAGCGTGTGGCGGAAGTCGCCGCTCGTGATGTTCGGCGTGTTCTGGTACGCCTTCAGCGACCATTCGATGCGACGGCCTTCACCGTACCATGCGCGACCGATGAGGCGTCTGTACTGCGAGTTCATGACGATCGGGGTGGACGAGATGTGACGAGCGTGGTCCACGTATCCGGCGTCTTCCAGCTTGCGGGCGACGAACTCCCGGACGTCTTCGGCAAATCCCTGCAGAATGTCATCATCGCGGGGAGAGCCGCTCTGGATGCGAGCGTTGCGTTCGTCGATCTCGACCTGACGGCGAGCGATCGCCTGCTCCATCGCGCAGGAGTAGCAGTAGAGCGGCTTCTGCGACCACGTCGGGTTGGAGAGGCCGTATCGCTTCATCACGCGATAACCGGCGGGCTGTCCGCACTTGCAGTCACGGTAGACGTAGGGAGCTTTCCGAGGCATGTGAGACCCTCCTATTGGTGTGACCTAGTGGATGCGGCGCATGACCTGAGCGATGATGAGCTTGTCGTCGGCCGAAACTTCGTAGCCCGAGACAGACATGCGCTTGCCGAGCAGGAAGACATCGGCGGCGAGCGCGTGGCCGAGGATCGCGGCGGCTTCGCGCCGACCGTCAGAGGTCTGGAAGTGAGCAAGAAGACCCGAAAGGAGCTGAGCGTTGCTGAGCGACTGGATGTTTTGGTTGGTTGCCATTGCACCTATATAGTACCTCACGCAGACGCGGAAGCAAGGAGGAACCAAAAGAAACTTTTCCCTTCCGCCACCTCTCCAAGCCCGAGCTTTCGCCCGGGCGAGGAAAGGCATCGTAGCGACTAGATGCCGTAGATGTCGATGGTCGTCTTGGCGTTCTTGGGGCGGACGAAGACCGTTTCGCCGTCCATGTCGATGGTCACCCACTCGTTGCGAAGCGAGGTGATCTGGCAGTCGCCGTTCGACTCGATGACGTCGCCGCAACCCATCTGCCAGAGACCGCCCGCGAACATCTCGACCTTGAGGCCGAGCGTGATCATGGCGTTCACGAGGCGCTTGGAGTCGGCGTTCTGCGTCGCGGACTTCTTGACCTGCTTGAGGATGGTGTATTCGGTGGACACGGTTGATGCCTTTCTGAGCCTTTAGAGCTCGAAGTTGATCTCGACGCAGTAGGCGTCGAAGCTGTTGAGAGCGTCATCCAGGAGGCCGTCGAAGTCGCCGAAGTCGACTGACAGGTCAGCGGCGAGGCCCTGCTCGATGATTGCAGCGTACTGACCCGAGGCCAGAAGCTCAACCGAGTGGTCGCCAAGACCGGACCAGTCCGAGTGACTGTGGAGAGTTTCGAGGTTGACCATTTTTGAGCCTCCTGTTTGCTGCCCCTTTACTAACTACATAATACACCATGATGAGAGGAGGCGCAACTTCAAACCATCTTTCTTTGCATCTTTCTTTTTTCAACGGACCATCCATTTCTCTGCCTGCTGGATGATCCGGTCGTGGGCGAAGATCAAGACTTCGTCCCACGGATTGAGATGGAGAGGCTTCAGCCCGTAGGAAGTCGTTAGGGTGTTCCACATCCCGGGGCGACCGATCCGAAGGAGATCCGGATTGAGGATGAAGAGACGGATCGCTTCGGCCAGACCTTCTTCGTGGTTCGGCGGTCCATAGCTGGAGACCGCTGGATCGCTGTGACCCGTCCGCCAGATCCGATAGCAGGACCGCCGCATAGCCGAGACATGGTGACCCGTCTCGTGGGCAAGAACACCGTAGACGGTGATGTCCGCCTTGTATCCCGGGAACGACCAAGCGTAGCCCGGAACCTTGACGGGAGGAATAGTCCCCTTCAGGTCGATGTAGATCTTGCCGTCCCGGTAGAGACCCCGGCAAGACAGAGTGGATCGGTAGATGGGAGGCACCGGCAGATCGTTGAGCCAGAGGAATTCCCGGACGATGCCGGACGCTTCTTCGAGAGCTTCCACCTTGTCGAAGCGACCATCGGGGAAGAAGATGAAGTCAGTCACGGAAGACCTCTTCGGCGCAGTATCGAGCGACGAGGCGGCTGACTGCGCCTTCGTCGGGTTCGCGGTTGTCATCCCAGTTGATGTAGCAGGACGACATGCTGATCTTGAGGAGACCTTCGTATTCGTTGCGGAGATCCGTGATGCGAACCCGGAAGGTCTTCGTTTCGAAGGTGACCCGGATGAACCCGAGGACGAGATCGTCAGGCTGGCCCGGGACGATCGCGGAACAGGGGATGTTGAACATACGCTTGAAGGCCACGAGATCTCCTAGTAGATGTCCGCGTCGATGCGGAAAGGACGGACGTTGTCGTGTACCGGCTTCGCCCAGATGAAGACGCCGTCCACGTTGATGGAACACTTCTTGTGCGCCATGGACGCGACGACCTGAAGGCCATTGCAGAAGGCGATGTCGCCACGGTCGTCGACCCAATCACCGGTCGCGTACGGGACCGCGACGCCGCCGATGGCGAAGATCGACTTGATGATCTTCTTGGCTTCGGCCACGGAAGACGCGTACTTCGTGAACTGCGCGATGGGATTCCCGGTGACCATGATTAGTTGATCCCTTCGAGGTTTTCGATGACCCAGAGCTTGACATCGGCGAGCTTCGCGTTGACCGGAACCCGCAAGGTGCGACCCTTCAGGTTGATGGCTTCCCAGCCGAACCGATCCTCGATCAGGCGAGCGATCTCGACACCGTCGAGCAGAGCGATCCAGACATTGGACCGAAGCCCGTGACCGTTGACCGGAAGCCGGTTGTAGTCACTGAACTCTTTGGATGCCTGAGTGATGAAGCGAATGTTTTGGTTGGTTGCCATTGCACCTATATAGTACCTCACGGGGAGGGAGAAGCAAGGACGAACCGTCTTTCTTTTTAGATAACCTCGACATCCACCGCATGGACGAGGATGATCCAGATCGACGCCTCGCGCTTGAAGGCGTAGAACCCGCGCTCCGCGTAGAAGCCGCCGATCGTGTGGACGTGACCCTTGTGGCAGCCGATCTTGCCGACGGGATCGATGCGGATTTCCTCGGTCTCGAACGTGTGATCAATCTCGGTTTCGTGACTGAGGAGGTTGCCCTGATCCCACTCCTGCCCGTCCTGAATGACGTGGCAAGCGGTCCCGGCTTTGACCTTGAAGAGCTTCATGTTAGTTCCCCTGCGCGATGATGAAGGTTTGAAGGGCGACCGCGTCGCGGTCCAACTCGACCCGATTGACCGCGTCCCGTTCCGCCTCGATGCTCTTGTGCGGACGGATCGTTGTGACGACCGTCTCAACCACGATGAAGAGCGCGAGGAGAACCGTGACCGATCCGGCAAGTTTGATGAGCCTGAGCATTACTTGCCCTCCTTGACGGCTTCGGCCTGATCGGCGACCATGTCCAGCGTCGGGAAGATAACCGACTTGCAACCAAGCCCGACCCACCGCAGCCCCTGATCGGAGAAGGTGTGGATGGTTCCGCAGTCCGGGCAGAAAGCCTGAGCCGTTTCGTGGTCGGGGTTGATGACGCTGTCATCGAACATCCCGAGCGCGGAGCGAGCCGGACTGCGAGAGTTTTGGTTGGTTGCCATTGCACCTATATACTACCTCCGCTGAGGGTAGAAGCAAATCCAATCCAAAGTTTCTTTTGGTCCCGTTCGTCATCCCATCCGGACACGAAAAAGCCCGGGACAAGCCCGGGCTTTTCAACTGCGGTGGAAAGGCGGAGGCTGCTAGACCTCGATGCCGTCGGCCTTGAGCTGAGCCTCGAGCTCCGCGGCCATCTTCTGGAGCTTCTCCAGCTTGCGGAGCTTCTGCGTGGTCGGGTCGACGCCCTTCCGCGCTTCCTCGGCCTTGACGAGCAGGTCGGCCTGCGCGTCGGTCAGCCGGGTGATGGTGAAGCCCAGGACGTGCGCCTTGTGCTCCAGGTAGACCGCCTGCGAACCGAACTGCGACCGCTTGAGACCCGCGTAGTCGGGGGTCCAGTTGATCGGGACGGCCGAGAGGCGACCGTTCTCGTCCAGCGCGATCGCGGCGCCGTCGGCGTTCCGCGCCTTGGCGATGTCGAAGACCGGCTTGCCCTTCGGCTTCTCGGCGGCCGGAGCCGCCGTGGACGCCGGAGCCGCCGTGTCCTTCGCGCCACCGACCTTCTTGGTTTCCGCGTTCTTCGGCATGGTGAGATTCTACTTTCCCGGAGCTGATTTGACTCCGACTGAGTGAAACTTGACTGCCTTGATGGTGCCGGTCACTTGCCGACCCCTTTGCTACACTAACAGTATAGCTCCTCCATCTCGGGATGCAAGGCAGAAAAAGGGGAAATTGCAAAAATCCTTTTGGACCGTCAAGACCCTGTGACCGTCCTGGCCTCGGGGTCCCACCTTATAGTAGGCGGGCTGAGGGCCGGGATGGTGAACGGGCTCCTACGGCCTCCTACGCAGCGACCTGATGGGTCCACGTCCGCTCGATGGGCAGACGGCCTCCCGTGGCTGATCCATCGGGATTGATGAAGAAACTCGTCTTTTCTTCCTTGGCGGCTTCGTACCAGTCTTTCTCGCTGTAACCCGCTTCCCATGTGATCGGGATCCGGAACAGGATGCGAGGAGTTTCGAGCTTCTCAAGGATGTACGCGTGAACAGCCGGGTCGCGCATGATCGCGATCGGTCCGGCAAACAAGATCTCGTCATGGACGTTCGCCACGATGCGGATTCCCCACTCTCGCATCTTGCGGTTGAAACGCGGACTCAATACGATCATCGCTTCCTTGATGATATCCATCGCGCATCCTTGGACGACAGCGTTGAACGCCGTGTGAGCGCGATGCCTTGGAAGATGCCGTCGACGGGAGTAGGCGTTGAAGACATAGCCTCTCCTCCTTGCCGCCTTCGATGCTCCGGCTGTCGTGGACTTGATCCCGGGGAGCCGATCGTGATACGTCTGGTAGATTTCCTCGGCCTTTTCGCTACAGAGCCGTCGGTACTCTTGGTCCGACTCTCCTTCGGGAATAAGACCGGCCTTCACCTTCTCGACGACCTGCGCAGAAACTTCCGCCATCACGGACGGATTTGTCTTAAGCATGAAGACGACGCGTTTCTTCCCGGCACCGTATCCCATCGCGAAGTTGACGTTCTTCGCAGGCGACCGAGCAATGCGACAGATATCCGCGACCCACTGATGGAAGTCGGTGGTCGGGTCATTCAGATATGCGGCGATCGCATCCGCGTCACGGATGTAGTGGATGATCAGCCGGAACTCAACCTGCGACGCATCGAAGGACAGGAAGGCTTCACCTTCGCGCGGATGCACGAGCGCACGCGCGCGAGGGGAAAGCTGTTGAGCGTTCGGATGGGAGCAGGACATCCGTCCCGTACGGACGATCTGATTGTAGTCCGAATGGAGCCAGCCGTTCTCATCCCTCAGTTCGAGATACGGGTTGACGAAGAACCCCTGATAGACCTTCTCCGTCCGGTAGGCGATGATCCACTTGATGACGTTCGCCTTCAGTTCATCGGCGACGACCTCCGGGTGGATCGTGTACATCGCCATCGCTTCCTTGTCGAACGATGGCCCCGTCACTTTCTTGGTCTTTTTGCTAACGTTCCAAGAGAGGACGGGAAGCCCGAGCTGATTGACGATAATCTCGTGATTATGCTTCGCCGAGTCTGTGTACGGAAGTCCCGTCGCCTCCTCCAGATGTTCGGCATTCTCGATCATAATCCGCAGCGACTTCAACTGCTCGACGCGGAGCTGAGTTTCGTGAGTTTGCATCCCATCCCGTTCAGCATCGAACAGGACAGATGTCAGCTTGACTTCTGTGTCCAAAAGGGTGAGCATGTCGTCGGGGAAGGACTTCATAATGTGATGCCAGAGCAGCCGATTTGACAAGACATCCGTCACCGCGTACTCGCCACAAAGATCAGCCGGAGCGTCGCAGTAGTTCTTCGTCCTTTCCGTCTTGCGCCATGCCGCGAACTCATCGACTTCGGTCACATCTAGCCCGAGCCAATCTTTCTGGAGAATCTTCAGGCCATGACGATAGCTGTCGCTGTCCATCATTTTCGCCGCGACCAGAGTGCAGACCATCCGGTGATCCCAGACGATGCCATCTTGGACGAGGAAGTGGGCATCGAACTTGACGTTGTGATTCACCCACGTCGGTTCGGCGTCGTGGATCCTCTGCATCCATGCCATGACTGGAGCGATGTCGACGTTCGGCCAGTGAAGCCCCGGCGTCGTGTGACGGATCGGGATGTAGTATCCCGCAGGCTCGTCGTCCCACGTAATCGCGATGCCGCCGATACGATCGCCGGAGTACGGGAGGTTCCCGCCCCGCTTGCGATCGTACGACTGCGTTTCGAAGTCGATGTAGACCGTCTTCGCCCCGACCGCCGCTTCAGGCAAATCGTCTGGGGACTGGACGAGACGACACGGTCCTAGACTGGTTTCAATCTCAAGCACGGATTATGATCTCCGCTATCTGAACTGTCTGCCGAAGGATGTCGATCCCTCGCATATCGGACAACGTATCCTCCAGCCAGTAGACTTGCCGGATCGCCAGACTCGCCCCGATTACGTGAGCGCACGAAGAGCATGGAGAGTAGGTGACGGCAAGGATAAGATCCTCAGGGGCGAAGTGGAAGCCAGCCCGAAGGAGAGCGAGGACAGCCTGAACTTCGGAGTGGAGACATCCGCATCCGCCGACCACGTCCGTGCATCTGGTCGGGTCGTTGTGAAGGGGACGGTTGACCCAATGGGCGATCTCCTGGACGCCGCCGTTCATCTTCTTGAAGGCGATGGCGACGACGGTTTTCCTCTTGCAGTTCTGTTCCCCTTCGTATTTCTTCGTCAGGGTGGAGACCCTTCGGCCGAGCATCTGGAGAATGTCGGGGCTCAGTCCATCCATGCTGCCACCTGATGCATCTGCGGGAAGCCCTGAGTGGAGATGTCCCACGCGATCTCGCATACCGGATGCCCTTGATAGCCGTCCGTTGCGAGGATCTCGTAGTGGACATTCGCCATCAGCCGAACATCGATGTTGAACGCCTCGTCCTTCGCCATGTCGGCCAGCATCCGCCGCTCCAGTTCGTCGTGGTCGCTAGCGAACATGATGATGGTGGTCGCACATTCGTTCCTGATCCACTCGACGAGGATACGGAAGCTCATGTCATCCAGGTTCTGCTGATGCTGATGGAGGAGCCGACCGTAGACGAACGCGGAGAGGTGGAAGCGATCGTAGATCTGGGGAGTCGTCAGGAGGTCGGCCATGCGATCGAAGATATGGTCGTAGTCGTCGCCCTTGAGACCAGCGTGGATGATGGGGATTCCCGTCCCCGCCTCAAGCATCCTCGCCGCCGTTGTCTTGCCGACGTGGTCACCACCTTCGAAGATGATCTTGTTAGCCATCCTGCCGGTCTCCTATCTTTTCCGCTGCCTTCTCCGCCCGTACCTTCCGCAGATGGATCGCCATCGCGAGGGGAATTTCGGGGATGAGACTGTTCGCGGCTTCCAGACTTTCGTGGCTCAGTTCTTCGGATGAATTGAGGACGCAGAGGGCGAGGAGGAATCCCCACCGAGAGCCTGCCCCGAACTTCTTCTGGATGAGCGAGAAGCATCCGGGGTTGATGACGTTGAGATGCCGAAGCTCTTCCTCGATCCGCTTTGCTTCGGGCAGATGCTCCATGAAGAACTCGTCATCTTCGAAGTGGAAGTTCAACGGCGACGCCCCGATGCTGATCGCTGCTTCCGCTTCATCGAAGTTCCGCTCGTACAGATGGAGCGACCCCGGCTGATGCTGATACCATCCGATGGTGACGCCGAGTGCTTTGGCGATGAAGTGCTGAAGTGTCGTGAAGCAGAAGATATCGTACGGTAAGCCGAGCCAGAGGTCGTTGGATCGCATGGTCCCGATGCAGTTCAGCTCCCCATCCCGCAGTAGGAACTGAAGACTGAGAGTGCAAGGGATATCCTTCTTCGATCCGGAAATCGTAGGAGCCAGATCCAGGTCAGCCCGCCAGACGCTGAGAACAGCCTGACGTGTATCCGGCTTCTTTCTGAGCAGTTCGATGATGCTGGTGAGCTGATTGTTCTGAGCCCACCGACGACCGTATCCACCGTGAGCTTTCCCGTCCGACTCGATGAACCGCTTGTACGATGGAGCGTAGTAGGAGATCTGTGGCCCGGAGCCCCTCCCGCTCATGTACCACATGAACTCACCCGCCGCGTAGATCGGAGACGCCATCCGCCCGACATGGGTGAGCATGTTCGCATTCGGGTTGATCAGCCGGAGGATGGGACCAAGGATCTCCTTCGTTGTGACAGGCTTCGATCCCCATCCGCGCCCGACGTGGGTCTTGCCGAACTTCCAGATGTACTCCAGCGTCCCTTGCCAGAGCTCGTCGATGGATGCGAAGGCACCGTACATCAGCGCGTCCTCCCCTTCTTGATGGCCGTTTCAAGATCCGGCGGCGAGTAACCTGATTCGGGCGACCTATCCTTCATCCGATTGTCACCCGGATCTCGGGTCTTGGTCATGTTGGACCGATGGATTTCGTCGAACACTTCGCCCATCGGGATATCGAACGTGACGCAATCCCCGAGCAGTAGATACTGGAGGTCGCCCATAGCGTCAGCCATTGCGATCTCGTCGCGGTCGGCCATCGCCAAAGCGAGTTCGGCTAGCTCCTCCACCTTGTGATAGAACCGATACAGACGCGGGTCGCCCTTGTCCTGCATCCACATCGCCGCGTCCTGCAGAACCCTGGACAACCCGAGGAGATTGTTCCCCCACCGACGGATCTCCTCGTCGTTGTCGGGGTTCATCTTGGTCAGGTCGTAGTTCACGGCGAAGCCGAACTTCCGGTGGAAGCCCGCGACCTTCCGCTGAGACTTTTCTATATCCATCAGTATTCCTCGTCGGCTCCATGGATCGCTTCGTTGGGAGCCTCTAGTTCAAGCTCCTTCAACAGCGTAATGAAGTCCGGGGACTTGATGAACTCTCGGCCCTTCCTAAAGATCGCCCGTTTGCGAACGAGGAAGGACATGAGAGTCTGGGCATCGCCTAGCTCTACGTCGCACCATGCCTCGAAGTCTTCCACCCGGATGGTGTCGGCGTAGAGCAAGTTCTCGATAAGATCCCGCGGAAACTTGGTCTGCAGGATGGCCTTCCTGATATTGATCGGATCACCGATGCGTGCGAACTTCGTCTGAGCTTTAGTGAAATCCTTGTATCCGAACACAGGATCCCCATAGAGCCTTTCGATGAACTCTGCGATCCAATCCACGTGACACTTCCGCACGAGGACGATATCTGGATTCGCTGTCGTGCTGAAGGTTCGGACGGCAAGAGCGACTGAGAGCCGTGCGATCTTTTCACTTGCCGTACCGCGATCGATGAGGGGAAGAGCTTCGCTGTATTCCTTAGTCAGTTCCAGCGACCGATCGTAGATCGCCGTCACCGCATCATCGTCGAACTTGATGTGCTCAACCTGTCGCGTCCATCCCCAAAGGACAAGTCGACGGCAGAGGTCGGCGGTGAACTTATGTTCGACGACGGGGCGATTTCTCTTTACCTGCGTGATGAATTCCGCATCGATCTGGGAGTTACAGACGATGGCCGCGAGATCGAACCGACGAACGTCTTCGAGATTTCCGATGAGTTCGCGTATCGCTTCGATCCCGAAGTTGTAGGTCCCCATCGTACGACGGCCCCGAGGGTTTGAAAGAAACAGGAGCCGAGTGCGAGCATGGGCCTTCCGCTTCTCGATCTTGCCCAGAGCCGCCATCCCGCTGGACCGCATATCGGTGAGCTTCGCGAGGGTTTCTACCGGCGTCCCCTTGACCTCGTCGAGAACGACCAGCCTACGATCATGTGTCGGGATGATGCCCCACGATACGAACCATCGCGTACCGAGCTGAGCCAGTCCACCGAGCATCCCAGCGACGGTCGCGTTCTTGCAGTCGAACCGTTCGCCGAGACCATAGTGTTCGATGATCCGGTCGGCCGTTTCAGACTTGCCTTGAGCCGAGTCGCCCACGATGATCGAGTTGATCCAGCCGTGAATCTTCTTGCTGGAGTCCAGCCGGAAGATGATGACCGAATGATAGGTCAAGTCGAGAAGGGTGTGGATCTCCCGCCGGCCGAAAATGCCGGTGACATTCGCTTCGAGATCCTCGTACAAGCGACCAAGCAGATTGTCAATCCCTTCTACTGACCAGTCTTCAGGGCGGAAGATCTTCAGCTCGGCAAGCTCGGGCCGGGATGGAGCGTAGGATGTGAGGTTGTCTTCGGACTCGGTGGCCTTCTCGATGACAGCGATGGTCTGCTGATTCTTCGGGTGAGGGTAGACGACCGCTGTCATGTCGTAGGGGGAGTTCATC
>Ga0114923_10002461_pt1 | contig 12532 bp, 6 predicted proteins | sample SumtaG_FD_89578 | JGI IMG/M metagenome (GOLD analysis project Ga0114923, IMG submission 89578) | Deep subsurface microbial communities from Indian Ocean to uncover new lineages of life (NeLLi) - Sumatra_00157 metaG | ecosystem: Environmental > Aquatic > Marine > Oceanic > Sediment | place: near... | reverse complement strand
GGACTTGGAAATGTTTGCTGAAGCTAGGTCTCTTGAGAGTATTCACAAGCATGATGTTATCGCTGAGGGTAGAATTGTAACAAATGGGAATTAATTTTTTTCCTAAGATATCCGAACTAATGTTATATTCAATTTTCAAGAATTTATTTACCACAGATATGTTACAGATGGCTCTTGGAAGTAATGAGGTTGCAAATTACCAAGATTAAGAACCTTAGAGTGATTGCTCTCTGTTTCTTAGCACTGATTGTGATTCCACACTCTTTTCAGTACGCAATAGGTCCTCAATCTTCAAATGATAATCTAACAACGAATGTGACCGATTTAGAAGACAGTTACGATATAGTTCCTGTCAACGAAGAATCTATTCTCTTGAATGATGAAGAACTCTGGTCTATATCTGCAGATTTACCTCCTATTGTAGAAGGAATTATCGATCCTGTTCAAATCGAGCAAAGCGGATACTCGAGTACTGGAAATATATCTGCTAGAACCGATACAATGGTCAACACTGAGCAAAGTATTTCCATTGATACCGATCATGACTGGGCTGTCAGTAATGCCGCGGTTGATGTTACAAATCTAGAGAAACTCTATGTTGTAAATGGTTCTTTTGATGAAGGTACTCCGGGATATACCGAGTATCCAAATGGGACTCTCACAAATTATCCATTGGGCTGGTCCGCTGTGAGCGATAATACAGATCCAGTAGAGGAACAAGTACAGCAGGTATCGTATGAAGAGAGTAGTGGAGATCGTTTTGTTTTAGTTCAAAATATTGGTCCTGAAACAAATACAGGACAGAATTGGTATACACATTATAATGGTTCATACGTTCTCTGGAACCAGACTATTGCCCTCACACCTTATACTGACGAATTTCTCCTTAGTTTTGATTTTCTTTACCTTAAAGGGCCAATATGGTCCGCTTTAGAGGGTAATTTTTCAATACAAGTATTCCTTGATGGTAAGTCTGTTTGGAGACAAGATTTACCAACTCTTAGTGAAAGAGGTGTCTGGTATGAAAGTGGAACAATTTCAGTGAATGAAACCATATCTTCAGAAACAGCAATGTTCACGATTGGTCTAGTTATTGATGACACCTTTGTTGTTGATGCCGATGTTGATTATGATGATGCTGATGAGGTCCCTGATGGAATTGTAAATTGTGAGTATATTACAGTACTACTTGATGATGTATCTTTCATAGGTGCCACACCTCCGAGTTGTGAATCCGTTGACCTACAATTCATTATAGATTCTGTACCAACACCAGTTACCGGTTCATTAGGTACTGGATATGGGTTCCTTGAAAACCCAATGTATTGGCAAACAAGTCCTCTGAACATTTCTATTGTATCCAATACGAGTATTTCTCTCGACTACGATACGATTCTTCTAAATCATCGATATTTGAATTCAACACCCACTACAAATACGCTGGAGTATGGTGTCGCATACAGTATATCACCAGAGCAAAGTGGGAAATTGGAGATATTCACCTATCTTGGTTTCATAGGTAGCTATGAGAATCTAACGATTAGAGTCTATCATCCCAGTGATTGGCAAAACTTGACGGTGTTCGATCCATTCCTTGTGGATGTTACATCCAACTGTACTGACGAGATAGAGTTCATTGAAGTACCTACCAGTTTAGTCGTTGATAGACTTGGTTGGTGGAAGGTTACATGTGATGTTTACAATTATGCTTACAATGCTTCAATTCAGAAATATGATATTGGAGGAACTGATTGGGTTGACGAGAGTATCTTTCATACAAATGATACTGCAAGACTTTCAGTCGAAATAGGTTCAATGAAACAGATACCTATCTTATCCGATGCAGTGAACTACACCTGGAGATTACCAAACTGTACTACGTGGATTGAATCATCTACAGTGAGTGGACTGTTGGGTTCTGCTAATAGCAACCCAGTAAGTTTTGGAGCAACAAATACTACTGCTGGAATTTGGGGTGTTATCTTTCTCTGGACCAACAATACCGAGATTGCATATGGATACGCAGAATTTGCATTACACCATCAAGCAGATTTAGAAGTGGTTTTTGAAAGTGAGCTGGAAACCGTGGTTGGTCAACCAGTCACTGTTGTATTGCGATTCTATGATATCGAAAACGGGTTATTACTTCTCAATGATGGTGCAGCCATAAGTGGTACTTGGGCTGGAGGAGTTGTAGACTTCGAGCCTAATGTTGTTAAAAATTGGTGGCAAGCAGATTTTGATACTGCTATTGTTGGTGCTGGAAACTTTGAAGTTTCTCTAAATTCTTCAGCTCCATACTTTGAAACGACAGCGAAAATTATCGTAATCAAATCACAGTATCTTACAGAACTAGATTCTCCAGCAGGACCCTTAGAGCCGCTCATTTACGGTAAGTCTTATAGCTTCGATTTCTTCTATTCTCGATCCTTCGATGGATTAGGTGTAGATAATGCCTTAGTAGAGATTTCTGAAGATGGGTCTGAATGGGCTTCGATGATTGATGATGGTAATGGAAATTACAGTCTCACACTGATCCCTCTTGGTGAACGAGATTATAATATTCGAGTTACATTTTCAAAGATAGGATATCAGAATCAAACATTTATTCTCTCATTTCTTGTTGAGAAAGTTCCCATGCAAGTACGATTGATTTCGAGTCTGTCTGCCCCAGAATTTCAACTAGTTGAAATTGAAGTAGAAGTAGTTGAAGAAGGTACGGATATTCCTGTATTGGGTGCAAATGTTACACTCAGTGTGATATCAAGCGCAGGTGCTGTTCACACCTTACAAATTATGGATGAACAAGATGATGGTCATTATACTGCAAGCTTCTCAATGCCTCCTGCGAGTGAGATAACTTACAGTCTGATTATCCAAGTATCAAAGGATAATTACGATTTAGTGCAAGATTTTCACGACACCATGGTTCCCATTGTTGATACTGATGCCCGACTATTTCAAGCGTTTATACAATATTCGTGGCAGATTGTTTTTGGAGCAAGTGTGCTAGTTGCAGCTGTAGTAGGGCAACGTGCATACGCTAGGAAGGCTAAAAGAAAACGTGTATCAGCAAGAGAAATCGAAACTAGATTTGATGATGCTCAAAATATTCTAGGAATCATAGTGCTGCACAAACTTAGTGGGCTTCCTGTCTACTCAAAGATATTGAAAGGTGGCTTTGAGGAAGGAATGCTCTCCGCATTCATTACAGCCATCATGCATTTCAGAAGCGAATTCGACACTGTAGATGAAGATGATGTATATAATATTCTACCAATCTCGGACATTATCCGTGCTATTCCAACTCCAAATCTAATTTGTGCATTCATCACGATTTCATCATCCTCTCCAGAGCAAGAAGAAAAGATGATTAGTTATACTAGAGCTGTGGGAATGACACTTGATGCGGGCCTTGCAGAGCGTCCAACCAAGGTTGTAGATGCGCAAACTGCCAAGACCCTAGAGTGGTTCTTTGATGATTTCGTTGATGGTAACTTACTCCGCAAGTACCAGACTGGAGACAAAGAACCATCCGGTCGCTTCAAACGCTTGAAGAAAGCACTTCCTGATGTCATATCTGATGGAAGTTTCAAATTAGACGAAATGATTCGAGCTCTGGAAAATCATGGTCTTTCAGAAGGAGATGCTTATCTTCTGACAATGGATGCTATTGAGAAGGAAATCATTCTCCCTGTATACTCATACAATGATACTTCTGATTCTGAATAGTCGAGAGTTAGTACGCGTAACCTACTTTTACATCCATTGTACTATATTTGATGAATTATTCAATGATTTACAAAATTCAGTGTATTATCACAAACGTAATTAGAATAATTCAACATTGGGTGGAACCGACAAAACGATAGATTCACGATGTCCGAAGTGAAATTCAAGTGGGGTAATGAGGATGAGAGCGCAATATTCCAAAAACCTGTCTGCAGTACTCATCGAATTGATGTTTGTTGTAACCATTTCGTTTGTTCCATCTGCATACTTGAATGCGAATGACTCCAACAACAATCTCTCTTCATCAACAATCACCAACGACGATCTATCTCTGCCAGAAAATCAACAAACCATGATTGATGAATATTTCCTGGCTGAAGGTGCATCAAGTAACCAAGGCGTACTGAATCCGGTTGAAATTGAACAATCTGGGTATGCGGCTTCAGAAAACATCTCCGCCCGTACTGATAGCTATCAGAATCTTCATTATGACTTACCACTTGACACTGCACACGAATGGATTGCTGATGAAGCTGAAGTATCCCTCTGGAATCTTGAAAAACTCTATGCAGTCAACGGGACTTTCGACGAGGGTATTCCTGGATACACAGTTAGTCCAGCTGGACCTCTAGATTACTATCCTTTGGGATGGAATGCTACTAGCGAGAGTGGTGATATTGATCAGGCTCAACAGGTTTCGTATGAGCAAGGTGGTACTCGATACGTAACAGCTCAGAACACTGCAAAACTTACCAATCTTGGACAAAATCAATACACCCACTTTGCAGGCACAAATGTCACATGGTTTCAGACATTTGAGAATGCACCTTACACTGACCAATTTCTATTGCAATATAGCTATCTCTTGCTTCAAGGTCCTCTCAATTCATCATTTTCAGGAAAGTACGCTCTCAAGATCTTCATAGATAATGAGATTGTTTCAGATATTGATTTACCAACATTGAGTAACAGAGGAACATGGTTTGATTCGGGAGTAATTCCAGTGACCATTGGATCCCCAAGTGATTTCTTGACATTGAAGATCGGCATTGTAATTAATTCAACTTTCGTAACTGATGCTGATCTAGATTATGATTCTGATGGTTCACCAGATGGTGCAATCAATACGCAATTCATTACAGTTTACCTCGACGATATTTCCTTGATTAAAGCAACTCCACCTACACCAGAACAGGTTCAGCTTGAGTTTTCCACCGGAGGTGAAGTAGATGCACTTACTGGATCTCCTGGAGATTACACTGCTTCAATAGTCAATGCATCATATTGGATATCAAATCCTGTTTCAGTTGCTCTATCTTCCAACACGAGTGTATCATTCGATTACAAGACTCGTCTGTTATCCCATCGATTTACTGAATCGAAATGGGAACCTAACATTGCAAGTACAGGTGTGAGTTATAGTGTTGAACACGGTAATAGTTCTCAGCTTACTTTGTATTCCTATGTCGGCTACTTGGGAGATTATGAAGAGCCAAAAATGACGATTGTCTACCCACACGATTGGGAAAACGTGACTGTGTCTGACCCCTTCTTGACACCACAGACAGGTGACTGCATTATAGGGGACGGGATTATTATAATTCCAAGCTCAGTTATTGGATATCTTGGTTGGTGGGAAGTTCGATTTGAATCCCCAAATTATGCAAAATCAATTGGTGTCCAAAAATATAACTCAGTTATACCTGAATGGAATGATGATACCATCTTTAGAATTGGGAATTCTACTCGAACTCAGGTGAATATCAGCTCTGCAACAACAATACCCTCCATCGTCAATAATGTAAATGTGACATGGTTCTTTCCTAATGGAAGCGAGTGGACCGCAGAATCTCTCAGCGGAGGGGTTGATGGACAAGTTAATGGTAGCTCTCACTTACTACTTTCTGGTGCTTCCCCCGCAGGTGAATGGTATGTAGATGTTCTCTGGTCCAATGGAACGGAAGTTGCTTGCGGTTATACCACCTTCGAAGTGCATCACTCATCTAATCTCGTTGGTGATCCTGAAATTGTCGAAACAGATGCAGGTCAAGTTATTACTGCCGTCGTACGATATTCAGATGGAGATACAGGTTCCTACATCACAGATGACCTCACAACTATTTCTGGAAACTGGTCTGCATCAACTAAGTACTTTATTGCTATTACAGAAAACAATTGGTGGCAAGTTTCGCTCGATACCAGTGAAATTGGAGCTGGTAATTTCATTGTTCACGTAGATGCATCAAGACCTTACTACGATCCAGCAAGCTGTGATATTCTTATTATTTCAACAAATGTAACACGATTGAACTCACCTAATGCCCCCTGGACCTCTGCTCAATGGGGCTCTGAAATTTCATTGACCTTCAATTTCGAAGTATATGACGCAGGAACTGACACATGGGGACCAGTTACCAACAATAGTGATATTAGTGCAAGTCTGAATTGGACTGCCGGTTATTGGAATGTGGTTGAGGATGCTACTCCTGGTATCTATCTTGTAAATGTGGATACATCAGCTCAACCTTCTGGAACATATCTGCTTAATGCTACATTTGAGAAACCTGACCACGAGTCTAAGGACTTGCTCCTAGCTCTCATCGTTTCACCAATTGCTAGTTCATTAGTTGTCTTGGGAGATACATCGGCGCGAGTGAACATCTCAGATGATTACTCGTTAAAAATGAAATTCATGGATCAATCAGAAGTTCCAATCCCATCCGCCTCAGTTGTGGTTGATAGCGTCACTCCGCCAGTTGGTCTTGCGCATACAACTGTTGACGAAGTGTCTGGGGAACCTGGCAATTATTCTGTAACATTAACACCAAGCGCAGCCGGAGTATTTGCAATTAGATTTGTTGCGACGGAATCAAATTCAGAGCCAGCAAGCACAGTCTTTGTACTAGTTGTGAATGATGTTGAAACGATGCTTGATGTTCCTGGTGGCAGCAGCTTTGAGATCGGATTGACTGATGTCTTCAATACAACTTTCACTTACAAAACAGCTGATTATACTGGAATTGAGAATTCTTCTATCTCAATTATTTACTCAGGGAACACTGGAGGAATCTCTTGGGAGCTCGCCGAACATAGTCTTGGTGAATACAGTGTTGAGTTCAGTGCTACTCTCTCGGGAACGTACGTAGTTACCATAGCTGCGTTCAAGCAATACTACCAGAGTGCATCCGATTCCTTCTTCCTCGTTGTGCGTGATATCACTACAAACTTCACATTGATGAATGGCACCGCAGGAATTGTAAGTTATGGTCAAGATTACAGAATGGTCCTCAGTTATACGAATGGAACTGATTGGGGTCTGGATGGTGCGGATATTTCTATCGAGAACGTGGTTCCAGAAACAGGTCTATCATGGGGGTCAACATTGCCTGGAGATTCTGGAATCTACTCCATTTTACTTACTCCCACAATATCGAATACATTCACTGTGTTAGTCAAAGCTTCTTTGCTTAACCATCAAGTCCAATTTGTGAGATTCACTATTACTGCAACTGCAATTGCTTCTAGTCTTACGGTTCTTAATTCAAGCACTTCAATTGCATTTGATCAAAGCTTTACTGTCTTCGTGCACTATCAAAGTGAAGATTCGACTGGTCTTGAGAATGCGAATTTATCAATTCAGAATCCGCCTGCAGAAATCAGTTATACTTCATTCGAAGACCTTGATGATGGATATTATCGAGTGACCTTGACTCCTCAGTCGATTGGCATATTTGATCTAGTCTTTCGTGCAGAACTGACTGGATATCAAAGCGACACAGCTGGATTTGCACTCAGTGCTTCTAGGATACAAACAGATCTACGATTTGTAAGTGGACTCACTTCTGATATCGTCGAATACTTGCAAACAAGCGAGTTTGTCGTTATCTTTGAACGAACTGATTTCAATCAGACAATAGAAGGAGCTGACATCTCATTACTTGCTAGTCCAACTACGGGTTTTGAATGGACTTACCACGAAGATTCCGGAATGTATCATATTGAAGTAGAACCCGGTCATGTCGGTCGATGGACATTAACCATTAGCGCGTCAAAGTTAGGACATGCTTTGGGTTCAGTCCAGTTCATAATCGATGTTGAACCAGTTTCCATTGTAGCAAAATTACTCTCGTCACCTAGCGCAACTGAAGGTCAAGATTTCCCAATTGAAATCAAACTTAGTCATGAAGGTGATGATACTCCTGTTACCGGGGCACTTGTTGAGTATAGAATGACTGCTGATGGATCTCCTGTAGGAAACTTTGAACCAATGATTGAAACTACCACAACCGGTGTCTATTATGTAAGGTACACTTTTCCATTATATCTGTCAACTACTAACTATCAATTAGAGATTCGTGTTTCAAAGGATAATTATGCGCTAGTTGGTGAATCTTTCACCACCAACTACGCGAAAGCGAATAATGATTTCTTACGAGCTACTCCATTCATCATCGGGTCCGGAATATTCCTTGTTGCACTAATTGGTTCTGTAATCGGTGTTAGAGTATACAATACACGAAAGAGGAGAAAGAACCTTGAAGCACTTCAGGTAAAGAAGCGTTTTGACGATGTTTCCAATATTCTGGGAATTATCACACTTCATAAGAAAACAGGCCTCCCAGTTTACTCCAAGATGATCAAAGGTGGTTTTGAAGAAGCAATGATATCAGCTTTCATTACCGCAATTACTCACTTCAGATCTGAGTTTGAAATGGATGAGAAGCATTGGGAATTCAATGTCATCCCAATTTCTGATATCATTAGTGCAGTTCCTACTAGGAGTCTTATTGTTGCCTTCATTACAATACGCCCTCCATCCAAGTATCAAGCATCTGCAATGGAAGCCTTTGGAAGGGCTACAGGTGCACTATATGATGAAATACTAGCAGACACAAAGGTCGGATTTGTTGACCCATCACAGACCGATATATTTGATACTTTGTTCTATGACCTTCTGGATGGAATCCTGATTGAACGATTCCGAACCACAAAGGATGCAACATTCCCCAAGTCTATGCAATGTTTGGTAACCGCTGCACAGGAGCTTGAAAATGGTGAAGGATTCAAACTCGAAGATCTGGCGATGGGAATAGCAACCTGTGGTGTTGAAGAAACACATGCATACAAGATAGTTATGGATGCCATTGATGACAATCTGATTGAAATGGCACCTGAAACGGACTCGGAAATAGTTCCACCCCCTCCAGCTGAGAGTGTCGTTCATGAATTAGACGACGAAGAAGATGAATTTTCAATCTAGGTAGGAATTCATTACAGGTTCATTGATAACTGAAAATGCTATTATGCTGCAGAGGAGACCACGACTATGAGTCCAGGAATCTTTAGTGACAAGAGAGCTGTGGTTGCATTCATTATCGCAATCCCGCTTGCAATTATTGCATTTGTGTTTGTGAGACCGATCGATTACAACCTCTCATTGATAGTATTTGGAGCAGCAATTGCACTGTTTCTATTTGGTTGTCTATTGGATACGGCTGAAGAGTTTGAGAAGCCAGAAAAACCAAAGGAAGATAAGAAACCCAAGCCTGTAGAACCTGAACCTGAGGACGACCATGCTGAGTTGCATGTGCCTGCTGTTGAGAAACCTGCAGCACCTCTCACTGACCTTCCAATTGAATCAATAGAAGGAATAGGACCAGTTTATGGAGCGAAGCTTCGTGATGCTGGTATTCCTACAGTTGCAGAAATGCTTGCAGCTGACCCTGAGAATGTTGCGAACATTTGTGATGTTAATGTTGAACAAGCCGAGCGATGGATTGCCATGAGCCGATTCTCTTGGCTCGATACAGTATCTGAAGAGGATGCTGAAGCCATTGTCTTTGCAACTGGAATGGAGGATCTCAAATCCCTGAGTGAAGCAAATGCTGATGACCTGTATAAGAAAATCAGTGATGCTCTTGCAGATGGAGATGTTCGAGTTCCAGCTGGATACAAGTTCAGTGTTGAGCAAATTCAAGGATGGATTGATGAAGCAAAATCACTAGTATAGTTATAGATTATGAAATCATAGAGTGTCTAAGTTGCACTCTATGACTTCTACTAATTTTGAAAACCCAGACTACATGTCAAGATTTTCGGGATCCTTCCACACATCCTTATTCAGATATCCAATGAACAAAGGTTTGGATAGACCAGGTCTTATAACCCACATGAGGAATGGCTTGTTGATGACATATGGTTCAGTTCTCTTTGGTGCGGCTCCAGCAAGTATTCCCAATGCAACTGCACTCTTCACTCTAAATCCAAGCTCGTTCATCTTCAGCTTTGTCTGTTGCAGAGCCTGTGCGATGATATAGAAAGGAACCTCTCCGTTTGGTGTTTCAAATCTGAGGTTAAGAATCCACTCAAGAACCGTTTCTTCATCAAGATCGATCTTCGGGAAGATGAATCCATCGTACTCGAAGGGAACTGTCTGTTTCTCTTTTTGTATCTGTTCGATGTGGTCTAACAATTCTAACCCTGTAGGGACAGCATCTGCCATCATTAGGTAGACCAAATCACTGTCTTTTGTTTCAATTTCAATAATGAAATTTGGATTGTTTTTTACACGATAGAACTTCTTACCATAGTTGCCCATTTTTATTCCTGGATAGTATTCTCCCTCTTCAGTTTCCACTGACCATTTCTTACCTTTGAGAGCCCATTGTCCTAAGAGGTCTAGGGCACTTGCAACACCAAATCCTCCCGGCCCAAAGGGTCCGAGTTTAATTTGAAATCCTCTCTCCTTCAGCCACTCGTTGATTTTCTCGTTGTCAATGTCTGCTATGCTCTCAATCTCCTTGATTTGTGGAATATCCCCTTTGCAATATGTGTGGATTTCATCAAGGAATTTCTTTTGGATGTCATTGGCAGTCGTCATACCCTCTACTTTCTTGAGAAACAATTCTGCTTCTCGTACAGCAGATGATATTGGATACACAACAAGCGTCTGTGTTTTCGTAGTCATATTTTCAGGTTTCATGTCACCTAACCTCATGTGAACAAATCTGGACCTTCATTATGCTCCTAATGTATTTGTTGGATTCTCGTTCTCCAACAAGACTATAGGAGTAATTGCTATTATCACCAGTGATGAAACCTGAGCTTATTGCCCCTTGTGGAAATAACTGTGCAACCTGCGTCGCATTCTTCGGTTATACAATGAGTGGATCAAAACGAAAACATGCTTGCCCGGGATGTAGAGTGAAGAATCATCGATGCGCCTTTCTGAAACAACACTGCGAACTTCTTGACAGAGGCGAAGTAGAATTCTGTTTTGAGTGTCCAGAATATCCTTGTGCACATCTTCAGAAACTTGAGGATCGCTATACGAAGAAATACAATGTGAGTATATTTGAGAACCTGAATTTCATTAGGGACAATGGAATGGAGAAATTCCTCACCTGTCAGCAAAAGAAATACAGATGTCCGGAATGTGGTGAGATAATCTGTGTTCATACGAATTTATGCTACAGTTGTTCTCCACGTGTAAAAAGTGAATGAAATTCTTGACCCCCTCTCCCCTCGCCTTCTTGTGGAACTGGAATTTTAGGGTGCTATACACAACACGTTCACGCTTTTAGCGCAGCCTCTGTAGGTATATTGTCAGCATAAGCCTCTCGTATTACGTGGGTGTTACGTCTGTATTGGGTAGACAACACTTAGCTTTATTTCATTTCCATACGTAGTAGAGGTGAGTTGTATCACACAACTTAGGTATAACCGGAGAAAGCGAAAATGACCGAAACTACTCGACCATCATCAACCCTCCAGAAGAACGCCGAAGTCTTGCACACACTATACGGCCTTCTCGATAGTGACCGTGAGCCTACAGATCAAGACGCTATGAGTCTTCGATATCTGTACGCAAGTTCCTGACACCTTTACATTCCTCATTTAACGATGAGGTCAATTCGCTGTCTCCTGCGCCTCCCGGCATTAGAGACACAGTGTGGAGCTCCCTAGGCTCCACACACCTTCTCCCAACCCGAGCTGATCACAATGACCGTAGCTGGAAAAACCAAATTATCAAGTTCGAAGGGTTCCAGGACTCTCTTACGAAGACATAGGACCCGAGCTGACATAATGGTTCGAAGACGACTCAGAAAGGTCAACTAATCCGTCGACTATTTTTCACGATAGCTACCTAAATTCATTTATTTGGAACACGTGTTCCAAGTTAACAGTTTCTGAGTACTTCCCTTTTACAGACTTATCTTTTTGTTCGCACTATTTATCGGAATATCAGAATAATTATATATTCATTTCATCTAAATCTTTGAACAACCTCGAGGGATTGACAATATGGCAATTAAAAACTCTAAGTCATTCTTGATTCTGGGCGTGTCTATCCTCCTACTAATTTCTCAGGTTTTGATTGTAAGTGTACCTATTTGGACTGAAAGTGTCAAGACGAATGAGAGTTTACTGAAACCTGGAGATACTTTTTCACCAGCTTACACAACATCAGGGATTGAAATTCTTCTGGGTGGCGATTATATCTCTCATGATGTCACTGTTTGGGAGAATATTGATCAAAGTTGGGAAGAAGACTATTCCTTTGAAATCTATGACCCTGGTTGGGGACTCATTAACGATATTATAATTACAGACATTGATGGTGACAATATGCAGGAAACTATCGTTGCCAATAGTGGAAGTATGGTTCACATCTACGAACATGATGGGGATGAGATGATTCTTTCACATAATCTAACTCATCCATCATGGAATGATCAGGTTCTTACAATTGCAGTTGGTGATCTAGACAATGACGATAGTCCAATCCTTGAGGTGTTGG
>Ga0114923_10002460_pt1 | contig 12536 bp, 11 predicted proteins | sample SumtaG_FD_89578 | JGI IMG/M metagenome (GOLD analysis project Ga0114923, IMG submission 89578) | Deep subsurface microbial communities from Indian Ocean to uncover new lineages of life (NeLLi) - Sumatra_00157 metaG | ecosystem: Environmental > Aquatic > Marine > Oceanic > Sediment | place: near... | reverse complement strand
TAGCGATCAGAGTTCATATATGAATGCATTCATTGATAGCATAACCGAGGATTCCAATCGGATAGTCATCGGGCTGGCAAGGACTCCAGGAATTTATATAAGAGGGTTGATTAGAATTCGGGGACTTGTTAAGTTCAGATAACATTTATGGTCAGTAGTATGAAAAAATTGGTTATATTTCTGTCTTTCTTTGCGGTTTTCGCAACCGGTTATTTTGTTTTCACAAAAAGACAAGAACATGCTGGCCTGCCTTTTCCCTTAAACTCAGCAGTTTCCGAACACGCACTTTCGTCAGGTGGATTGGAGAACAATCAGGAAGGCAATGGAGTAAGAATGTTTGTATTTGATAATTTTCACGGCAGTGGCGATATAAGCGATAAATTTAGATTTCAATATCCAGTGGACTGGTATAATGACGGTCAATATTTTAGTCCACATAAAATTCAGTATTATAATAAGTTTAATGTGTTGGCGCCAATCTATTTTGATCTTGTCTTAGAAGAAATTTTTAATTTCACGGAACTAAAGTACCAAATAGACAATAGCAAGAGAGGATCACCCGATACAGTCGGCCAGATAAATGGTAAGGAATTTAAAAGATATGATCTGATAGATTATGGAACATACGGCGGAGATAGCGCCGGCCGGGTTAAAATATTTGTCGGACCAAAGATAAAGATAGACGGAAACGATTATTACCTGGTTTTTCATTGGGAAGAAAGACCACTTGCAGAATATATGCCCGATAACGATATAGAAGTTTTTGATAATATGCTCTTGACTCTTGAATTTTTTGACTGAGTAGCTATAATTTATTCGTATGGTAACTAAAAACCAGCACACAAAAAATGAAAAATTTTATTAAGAACAATGAGATAATAATTCTACTTTCTCTTCTAGTGCTCAGCTTAGTAATTAACGGTGTACTTTATAATAAGTACAGAGATATAAGGAATAATCCGCAAAAAGCAGTTCGGGAAGATACAAGACGCTTGGTTGAGAAGGTCGGGGAATTGGTGGTACTTCCCGAGAATGAGGAGCCAACCATCGCTACAGTAAACGATCCAGCGCAACTTAAAGGACATCCTTTCTTCGCGAAGGCAAAGAAAGGAGATAAGGTACTTATTTTCTCGAATGCCGGAAAGTCCATACTTTATGATCCTGTAGCCAATAAAGTTATTGAGGTTGCGTCGATGGATGTAAGTGCGCCAACTGTTGAATCTTCCGTATCAGAAAATTAAAGACTAAGATTTTATATCTAAACAGCTGAGGTTAGGCACTTTGAGAGCCTCAGCACAAACTCTGATCGTTTAATATGGAACAAAAAAACATAGCAAATGCTATGAATTTTAATATATTTCATATTTAACTTTCTCTACGACGACCTGCTATTGACGTAGCTTATCTGTTATAGTAGCATGGCTACGATGCTATTCTTTGTCAATTGGAGGTAAATAATGGATCTATTCTGGATGATTTATTTTATAATCGCATTAGTGTTCTTCCTGGTTCTATTAGTAGTAAACTTCAAGTTTCTAGTAAAAGATACACTTAGGCACAGAGATGTCGCCGTCATGGAATACGGCATGACGGGATGGGAAACATCAATATATGTTTTTTTCGCTTCTCTTGGTTCTATAGCAGCATTAGGGATAATTTATATAGTAAAATCCTTAGCTTGGTGGTATCTCGTTGGTGCAATTCTTCTCAGCTTTGTGCATAGAAAGGCTCACTCAAAAACGCAGGCGTAATAGTCTGTTTTTTTATTTGTTATTTTATGGCAATAATTTCTTTAAAAACATTTGGATGATGTTCTGCTATATCTGCTAATATTTTTCTATCAAGTTCTATGTGTGCTTTTTTAAGCTGTGCAATTAGTTTTGAATAGGTTATATTATTCTCTCGGGCGATAGCATTTATCTTAACTTGCCACAAGCGTCGTGTCGTTCGCTTCTTCTTTTTTCTGTCGGAAAATTGATGTGTCCATGCGTGTAATAATGCTTCTTTCGCTTGGCGATATTTCGTGGATCGGGTCCATCGGAAACCTTTTGCATGCTTTAGCAATCGTTTTCGTCTCCTATGTGCAGTTGTTCCTCGTTTTACGCGTACCATAATTAAAAGTTAATAAGTGCTTTTATGCTCTTTGCGATACTTTGCGGGACAGGCTTAAAACCTCGCTTTGCGCGAATCGCATTTCCCGATTGTCTTGCATTAAAGTGATTTTGGCGCGGAGGACGCTTCAGAAATTTTCCTGTCTTCGTTATTTTGATGCGCTTTTGTAGCGCTTTGTTTGGTTTCATTCCCTTGTTCATACTCTGGTTTTATTTCAGCGGTTTTATTGGAATCGTCGATTTTACGAGAGCTAGAAGCTTTTTTATCCTTCTGTATCATCACAACCCAGCCATATGGCGATCGTCTAGGTTCTCCTTGCTGTGTTATAAGGGTTTCTAATCGTGTTAAAAAATGTTTCAATTTTTCTTTCCCCAAATGAGCTAATGCTTTTTCTCGTCCTCGCAAAGTAAGCTCTACTTTTACGATGCAATCTTCGTTAAGAAATTCATCAGCCTTTTTTGCCTTAAAACACAAGTCATGATCTCCCGTTTTATAGCCAACGCGAATTGTCTTGGTTTCTCGAGTTTTTTGATGAGCACCTGATTTTTTTTCCTGCTTCTCTTTCTGATAGGTGTATCTGCCATAATCCATGATTTTCGCAATAGGCGGCCGTTCATTAGGTGCAACTTCGACTAAGTCTAAGCCACGCTCTTGTGCTAATGAAAGAGCATGAGATGTTTGCAGAATACCTAGCTTATCTCCATTCTCGTCAATGACCTGTATCTCGGGGACCCGTATTCTATTGTTGGTACGTAATTTCTTTAACAAATGATTGAAACTAACAACATATCACTGTAGCACATTGTAAAGAAAAATCAAAATATTTTCAACCTTAAACTACCTTGGTAGCCTATTAAGACTTAGTCGTTTTTGGCGGGAAATGTTATACTAGAAAGAACGTATGGTCATTCTAGATTACATTTACTGGCATTTCTTTGTCGCTCCTAAGCATATTTTTGAATTATTAGCTGATTATGAGTATGCGATGTGGCATAGATTTTTAATTACTCGGCATTTACGTACTTTATTTGCTCCGTGGCATCGTCGTAAGCCATCAGATCTTAAATCGAAAGGGACAATAAGCGAAAAGTTAATAGATATTATTGCAGATTTTTATATTAGAATTCTTGCAGCATTTATGCGTTCCCTTATTATCATTGCTGGTCTTGTGTTGGAAATCATAATATTCCTTATCTTTATATCTATATTTTTCTTATGGATATTATGGCCACTTGTGGTTGTTATACTAATAGGAAAGGGAGTTTCATTAGTAACTTAATTTATATATGTATTTCGATCTTCCTCGCGCACCAATTTATAAAGCAGTACGGCTAGAAACAGTTTTCTCTTTAGTGCTTATTCGGTCTTGGAAGAGCATTCTCTTGTTTGTAAGCATTCTCATTCTTTTCGGCTTGGGAATCTTAAAACTTTATGAGCTCTTAGGGATTACGATACCAATTTTTACACAGGAAGATATCTTGTGGGGTACGATATTCATTATTCTTCCTGCCGGACTCTCAGTTTTATTTTTCCAATTGTTTATTGAATATTACCTACGGCACCCAAAAATATACGATAAAGAAAATATAGCCGAATTGCTTAATTTTAATGCTGCACATATTTTTGCAAAAGCACTCATATATTCAAAATCATTAGGAGAAAAAGAAGTTTCAACAAACAGTCTGCTTATATCACTTCTTGAAGATACCAATATGCAGAAAGCGTTTTTTAGATTAGGAATTGATAGCAAATCAACTGCAAAAGAGTTACGTAAGCAACTTGGCGATACAACAAAGAATACTTTCTTTAGTAGTTTATCTTATTTCTCATATCAAAAGCCTGACGAAGAATTACAAAGACTGTTAAGCAATGCATATGAATTACTTCCGCAAAAAAGCCAAGAAAGAATTTCCGAGCTAGATCTTCTTGCAGCGTTATTTGACCATAATGAAATATTAAAAAGAATAATACTTGACCTGGGGCTGGATAAAAATGATCTATGCGAAATTGCTAATTGGTATGAGAAAATATATGCGTTTCGTCTTACGCAAAAAAAGTTTTGGATACGCGAAAATCTTCTTCGCAAAGCACCCATCGGCAGGGACTGGATTTATGGACATCCATGGTATCTAAATCATTACGCAGAAGATCTTACGGAAACATATTTTAGAAAACCCGACACACTCCGTCTTATACGCAGAAAGAATGAAATGGACCAGATTGAGCAGATTCTTTCACGTGCGGGAGAGAATAACGTTCTTCTGGCAGGCGAGGAAGGGATAGGGAAGCATCATATCGTTGAGGATTTTGCAGAACTTATTGCGAAAGGCAAAGCATTACCGGCGCTAAATTACAAAAAGGTATTTATATTGAACGTTTCAATGATTGCCGCATCGTCAAATGAAATAGCAGAAGTACAAAACACATTAATAAAAACGCTTAACGAAGCTGTTAAGGCAGGAAATATAATCTTAGTCATAGAGGAAATACATAATTTTATCGGGGAGATAAAAGGGCTTGGGCGGCTCGATATTACAGAAATTCTTCTCCCATATCTTCGTTCTAGCAATTTTCAGGTTATAGCAACAACTGATCCTACAAATTTCCATAAATATATTGAAAATCGCTCAGAACTTATGGATGTCTTTGAACGTATATCCATTCAAGAGCCTGAAACCCAACAAGCATTTCGCATCGCACAGGAGTCATTGCCTGCGATTGAACACCATTCCAATGTATTGGTTACTTACGGAGCTCTTAAATGCGTTATTAGTGGCGGAGATAAATATATTCGTACGGCGCCATTTCCAGAAAAAGCATTCGATTTATTGTCTGAATCCATATCATATGTGCTCTCAGAGCGTAGGTATGTAGTAATGGCAGAAGATGTAAACAATGTGATAAGTCGTAAAACTGGCGTAACACTTGGCACAATAAGCGGTGAAGAAAAGGAGAAACTTATTAATTTAGAAGAAATAATGAGAAAAGAATTGGTTGGCCAGGAACGTGCGATCGAAGTTGTTGCTGCAACTATGCGTCGATTACGCACAGGTTTATCTCGTAAAGGAAAACCTGCAGGTGTTTTCCTTTTTATCGGACCAACAGGTGTTGGAAAAACGCAAACAGCAAAAATTCTTGCAAAGGTACACTTTGGATCTGAAGAAAAAATGCTCAGATTCGACATGTCTGAATACCAAGACATTCAATCGCTTGAAAGATTTTTAGGTTCAATGCAAATAAATGAGCCTGGCCAGTTTGTTACGGCAGCTCGTGACAATCCTTTCGCACTTATTTTACTTGACGAGATAGAAAAAGCGAATAGAAATGTTTTAAATATATTCTTACAAGTTTTTGATGAAGGCCATCTTACCGATGTTTTTGGGAGAAAAGTAAGCTTTGAACAGCATGTTATAATCGCAACATCAAATGCAGCTGCTGATGTTATAAGAGAATTGGTTAAAGAAGGCATTGATCCGTCTATGGAGAAAGAGAAAATAATGGATGTTTTGATAGAAGGAAAACATTTTGCTCCGGAATTCCTGAATCGGTTTGATGAGGTGGTAATATTTCATCCGTTATCTGAAGAAGACATATATGAGATTGCAAAATTAAATCTTAATGCGCTTGCACAGCGTCTTGAGGAGCAGAATTATATTTTTAAACCGACAGATGATATTGTCCAATTTGTTGCACGGGTAGGATTTGATCCGCAATTTGGTGCACGGCCGCTTGAACGTGTAATTAAGGATAAAATAGAAAGCGTTATTGCAAAAAAGATACTTGAAGAGACCATTCAAAAAGGAATAGATTTCACCGTCTCACTTGAAGATATTCGGGATTAATCTCTAATACAAATATGAAAACGGCTACTACCCAGTAGTAGCCGTTTTTTTTGTTATTCTGCTATATATATTGTTTCGCCGATGGAGATATTATGTTTTTGCACGAAACTAGCAGGCACTTCAAGTGCGTAAAGAATAGATGTTTTTGGGGAAAATGTTTTTGGGTATGACTCTGGTGAAATATTCTCTGTAAAACCTATTACCATATATGATTTATCGATCCATACAATATCGATAGGGAAATGCATATCTTTCATCCAAAACATGTAAATACCGGGTTCGGGAAATATGAAAAACATTCCTGTATTTTCCTCAAGTGACGGGCGTTGTGAAAGTCCTTTTGCTCGTGTTGCATGAGTATTTGCAATTTCAGCTATTACGGTAGTATCGTGAATGCTTATTTTTTTTAAATCAGAAAACACAGTACCGGTGTTTTGATTTCGTGAAAAAGGATACCAAAGTCCTGCCGCAGTTAATACTCCAAAAAATATTAGAATATATATGCCTTTTTTCATTTTTGCGGAAGTTTTAGAAGTTTTTTCAGAACCGCATGAGCAGAACGAGCTCCGTTTATTGCTCTGTGAGGATGGGGTTCAGGCTTTATGTCAAAGTATTTGCAAATATCAGAGAGATTAAAACGCGAAAGTTTCGGTAAAAGTCCAAGCTGCGCTTTCGCCCATGCAGAGGTAAATAAGTCTATGCGGTGATAATCCATGTAATCTTCTATTCCGGTTTTCTGAAAAGCACGAGTAATAAATGACCAATCAAAGTAGACATTATGTGCAACGAAGATTGCGTCTTTTGTTTTCTCAGAATAAATATGCATTGCTGTTTCAAGATCAACTGCTTTTCGCCATTCGCGCTCGTTATATCCACACACGACTAGAGCTTGCCTTGCAGCATTCTTCATATTGACTGGGCGTATCTTTACCTCATAGTGGTCTAGTGTCTTTAATGTTTTTTGTTCTACGACCAAAAGACCAAGCTCGACAATCTCATGTATGTTTGCATCAAGCCCCGTTGTTTCTACGTCTGTTATGGCAAGAGGACGATTACTGAATTTCATATTATAGTACCTTTAACGATGTATGAACGTTATTTATGTCTATGGCGCGGGTTATGGTGTTTGCCCCAATGTATGTGATTCCATGTTCTTTCATGTGCGTAATAAAGGAGCGTGGAAATTATCGCAGTAATTATTGCGATTTGTGATGTTGTTTCGATGTCTTCTGTAAGAGCCCAAATAACGAAGAATGAAATAATTGTTGCGATAATACGCCAGCTGATTGTTTTAAAAAGTGTCCGGCTGTGTGTTTCACGAAATGTCATAATAACTTCATTGTATGGTATATCGCACATTTTGAAAACATGAATGAGGCTTATAAGCTTTTTATATATAAAAAAGCCTATCTAATTTCATCTACGAAACTTAGATAGGACATTCCTGGTCATGTTATATGTTTAATTTAATGACAGGTGTTGTGCTGTCGAAGAATTCAAATGTTGCACAACCAGTACTTGGTGTAAGTCGTTGAGCGTTTATTGCTTTGCCGTCGTGACCTATGGGGGGAGTTCTTTTTACATAAACATCAACAGTCTTAACAGAATCGTTATCGATATCATCACGTAATATGAATTTATCCGTCACATTTAATTGCCGAAATATCATTATTCTTTCTCGATATTTAATATATACATCAATGGTGTTGATAGCTATATCTCTGCTGTCGGCTAGGATACGTAAGAAAAACGTAATATCATCGTTTTTACACCTTCGCCGTATTTGATTAGGCACTATCCCAGAGCTTTCAATGCAAGCATCAAGCAGAAGATGGAGTTCTGCCATAGTTAGTTCCCCTAATATTTTGCTTTCTATCTCTTCTTTTATAAGGAGCCTTCTGACAACTTTGTCTGTAAGCATTGTACTCTTTGTCCTTTGTTGAGGTGCTGGTATTGCTATATTATAGGAATGTGATGAATTTGTAAATATCAGCTATTTATGGTATACTACATACGCGGGGATGACTGGTTTTGACGTTGTTTATGCTCTGATGGTGCCGAAAGTAGATAGCCGTTACTACTATAACAATCGGCTAAATAGATAATTGGCAACTATTCAGCTAATTACGCTTACGCTTAAAATTGTGTAAGTCATCATGCCCTTATGTCTGCTAGGGGATCCATGGTGTCATAAGCAGGCTGGAGGAAAAATGTTGTTTATCCGATTTTTCTCGAGAATTCAGATGAACTAGTTCGGAATTATTTTGTTAGTTTCTATATTTCCGGGCGAAACACAAAACTAACTATTTCGGTAGATATCACCAATGCGTCACAGCGGACGGGGGTTCGATTCCCCCCATCTCCACCAGAGTTCAAGACAACTAAAAGATCGAGGAATTACCTCGGTTTTTTAGTTTTCCAAAATGGAGAGATAACGGGAATGGAAAACTTCCAAAGATATCACCCTTGAGCCCCACCATAGGGCTTCTTTTATTTGCGCTATTCATAGTTGATATTATTGGTTAGTTGTTATATATAACGTATGGATGTTGTTTGAAAAATAGGAGATACAAGATGTATGAAATGTACGAGATGATTGATGGATTTTTGGGTCTACCTAATTGGGCCTGGATTGCTCTCGGCATTACTATCTTCTATCTGGTTGGTGCTGTGATTAGCTTTGGGCTATTTAGAGGAACGACATGCGAGATTCCTTCTAGCGATGGCTGGACACCACTTTGCGAGAGAACTTCATGGAAGGCGTTCTTGTGCAGTTGGTTGGGTATTATAGCGACTATCTGTATTGCTTGTGATTGCGATGGGGTCCTCGGTTTCCGTTTCCGTATTCCTAAGGAGGTACGAAATGTCTGAAATTATCGCATTCTTAGTTTTCTGCTTTCTTCTTTGGCTTGTTACGTTCTGGATTGTTGACAAAGTCATGCGTAAACTTCAAGAAAGTAAATCGAGAACAAATATTGTTACTGTCATATTCGGTATATCAATCATCTCTACGCTTATGGCTTACATGGTAACCAGGCTTTCCATTTTGTGGCCAGTTATTCGTATCTATCTTGATTAGCTTCGCGATAGCTGATCTTTCCGTTCGTTCCAAGGGTCCACCAGAGGGCTCTTTTCTTTTACAAAGAACTCAAAAGGACGGCCTGTGACCCAAGTCCGCTTTCCCGAAGGATTACATACAACAACAAGGCATAGAATGGGGACATAGATAATCAGTGGTGTCAGTGGCGGCATGTGTATACCTACAATGATCATAATTCGCGTAAAACGTCGTCTTTATGCGCCTTTTCTACACTGTTTATCATCTCATAGGCTTCAAAAACGTAGCTTTCAAGCTGGTTCCAACTTTTTTGCACCATGTCGCCGGTATTGAAAGTTCGAACAAAAAAACCGAGGAAATCCTTGGTCTTTTTGATTTTTATAAGTTTGCCAAAATCGGTGTTTTGGGGAGAGATGACGGGAATGGAAAACTTCCAAAGATGTTGCCCTTGAGCTTGCTGTAGGACTCTTTTGTTTGCGATATTCATATTTGACATGGGTTAGTTATGTTAGTACTATGCGTGAAAAGCTCTTCTAACAATAAGGGGGTGCAAGGTGCACGAACTGTATCAGATGATTGACGGATTCTGGGGTCTACCTGATTGGGCCTGGATCTTAATTTACTTTATTGGTGCTGTTGTGAGTTTTGGATTTTCAAGAGGAACGCTGTACGAGCCCCACATAATTCCTTACCACCATTGGTGCATGCTTTGTGAATGCACGACCTGGATACTTGGCATGTGCAGTTGGATTGCAGTTATAATGCTTCTTCCTCCGTGTGTAAGGGAGCGTAAGTTCCGTTTCCGTTTCCGCATTCCCAAAGGGGTACGAAATGCTTGAGATTGTGATATTCATGGTTTTTTGTTCTCTTGTCTGCTTCACTACAGTCTGGTTTGTTAATAGGTACGCACCATCTCTGAAAGATGAGCTGAGAACCGAATTTAAGTATAAGGTATTCTTAGAGGCGTTTATTCTGGTATTGATTGCCTATGCGCTGACTTTTCTTTTCATAAAGTCTCAGTTGTTTTGGGCCCGCTAAGGGCTTTTTCTTTTACAAAGAACCCAAAGGACGGTCTGGTTGACCTAACCCATACCCAGATTTAGCGACCAAGTTGAATGGCTTTTTCCAATGAAAGTGAAGGGTCTTGTATAAAGTAACTATAGATATTGATAATTAAAGTTTTCCAGTTGTCCCGATATACTCCACTAGCTAAAAAGCGCATTTGATTTAAGTTATATATTCAACTTTCCCCATCTGAAGAGTATGAAGGGTATCCTTCAAGTTGCAAAACTAGTCTTTTATTGTTCAAAATGCCACTTTCCCACTTGTCGTGGAGGTTTCTACATATGTTTTGATATGTCTTGAGCGGCGAAGCGGGGTAAAAGAAACAGCCCTTTATTGTTGGGGCTGTCTTTTTCTAAAATGAGTCAGTTTGTAGCCTATCCCTTGATGATAACTTAATACGGCTCCATACAGATACTCAATCGACTTGTCATAAAAGTATTTGAAAGGGGCTACATAGACCAATTTATTCCTGTGCCACCACTCGCTTACCGTTCTTTTTACGAGTTGCTTGCTAATAGACATAAGGCGACAATCTCCGCAAAGAAAGTAAGGGGTTCTAAGTGCTTGCATAGCGTAATCTCTTCGAAGGGTTTCGTGGACAGATGCTAATTTATTACAACAAGGGCAATAAAACTGGAAACGCTCATCGTTTTTCATATACCACTTTCCCAAAAATTTAAACAGGAACTGCGATAAGAATAGTTGTGTAAAAACCTACTGTCAACAAAATATAGTTAAGAACTTTATTATATTGCATCGATGATCTATCTCAGATACCAATTTCTGGTTATTTTTGTTTCAGTTTGCCTTTTTACATCGACATAGCTTTATTGTATTATAGTAGTCATATATGAAACACAAGCAACTTCTGTCGGTAATAATCCCGGTCTTAAATGAACAGGAGGTCCTAGCAGCCACCTTGAAAGAAATTACATTGATATGTGTATCTCTGGATTGTGATTACGAAATCATTCTTGTTGATGACGGCTCTACTGACCGTACGCCGTTTCTTATTGAGGTAGCAACGAGAGAGAATGACCGCATTAAGGCGATTACACTTTCAAAGAATTTTGGGCATCAGGCAGCATTCTGTGCCGGTATAGATTTTGCCTCTGGAGACATGGTTTTGACGATGGACGGTGACCTTCAGCATCCTCCTTCGTTTATCCTGGAATTTGTTCGGGCTATACGGGAGGGGAATGACATTGTTATCGGCGAACGAATGAAGAATAAACAAAATTCGTTTCTTCGCGAATTTACAGGGAAAGCTTTTTATAAAATATTGAGCCTGATTACAGATCTTGAGTTTAGGAACGCATCTGACTTTGCAATGTATAATACCGCAGTTATAACTGCGCTTAGGCACTTACCGGAGCGGGAGCGATACCTGCGGGGATTGGTACAATGGGTCGGTTTTCAAAAGAAATACATACCCTATCGGGTGGAAGAGCGAAAAGCGGGCATGTCAAAATATACCGTTTGGAAGCTTTTGAAGCTTATAATAAGCGGTGTGACGTCATTTTCTGCGTTTCCGTTACGGTTGGCCCTAGGGGTTGGCGTTCTCATCTTTATATCGGGGATTGTCTTCTCTGCATATGTTGCAGTAGATCATTACGTGAATCCAAATTCTTTGATCGCCGGTTGGGCAACTACAGTAATCCTCATACTGCTAATGGGCGGCATTCAGCTCACTGTTCTGGGAATAATTGGGGAATATTTGTATAAAATATTCAACGAAATAAAGGGCAGACCATTCTATATCATATCAAAGCTTCGGAATATGCGATCTACATCCGTATTGCCGACTCCTTATGGAATGAACGTTTTTAGAAACCATGATAATAGCAGATGACTTGGGTCTCAGCGAGTGTGTGAATCGCGGTATTATTCTGGGACTGAAGAAAAGCAAAATTGATGGAGCGTCGACCATGGCAAATGGCAGATTTTTCATCGATGCGGTGCGTAGACTGAAAGAATTGTCAAATCCTCATGTGGGAATCCATATTGTTCTTGTTGAAGAAAAGGCGCTTACTGAAGCGGCAAAGATTCCGTCACTCGTAGAAAGGGGTGGTATGCTGCCGAGAGATCACAAGGTCTTTTTATTCAAATATGCTCTCGGACGTATAAAGAAGCAAGACATTGAGAAGGAGGTCCGTACCCAAATCCAACGGTGTCTTGATTCGGGTATTAAACTTAAGTTCATGAACAGCCATCAGCATCTGCATTTACTGCCAGGGATTTTGAATATTTTTATCAGGGTAGCAAAAGAGTATGGTATCGGTAGGATCCGAGTGATTTCCGAACCGGTTTTTGGACACGGAGGGAGTGTATTTCGGAGAATGCAGCTGCTTATCCTCTTGTTCTTGTCTCGGCTGGCTAAAAAGAAGATCTGCTCCGACGGACTGACGTGTAATAATTACTTTACCGGTTTGCTCAACGCTGGGAGTATCGGGTTGAAT
>Ga0114923_10002459_pt1 | contig 12543 bp, 9 predicted proteins | sample SumtaG_FD_89578 | JGI IMG/M metagenome (GOLD analysis project Ga0114923, IMG submission 89578) | Deep subsurface microbial communities from Indian Ocean to uncover new lineages of life (NeLLi) - Sumatra_00157 metaG | ecosystem: Environmental > Aquatic > Marine > Oceanic > Sediment | place: near... | reverse complement strand
GGGGAAGGCAGGGACGCCATCGCCGGTGCCAGAACTCCGACTATGGACCGATTGACTGCCCGTTATCCAACCACGACATTGGGGGCAGCGGGGCCGGACGTGGGACTTCCAGAAGACCAGATCGGAAACTCCGAGGTTGGACACCTGAACCTGGGCGCCGGACGTATCGTTTATCAGAATTTTACAAGGATTAACAAGGCCATACAGTCGGGAGAGTTTTTTAAAAGCCCTGTCCTCAAGGATGCACTCAATACAGTGAAAAACGCCGCTGGGCGATTGCACATCATGGGTCTTATGTCTGACGGTGGGGTTCACAGCCATATAGATCAGATCAAAGCCATGGCGACCTTCGCCTCTTTAAATGAGGTGGAAAGTATTTTTGTTCATGCTTTCATGGACGGTCGCGACACACCTCCCAATTCAGGACTCAACTTCATCCAGGAGATCGAACGTCACCTTGGCGCCCTGAACGGGGCGCGGTTGGCAACGGTTGTAGGACGTTACTATCCCATGGACAGAGACAACAGGTGGGACCGGGTCGAGAGGGGTTATAACGCGCTCGTGTTGGGGCAGGGTTTTGAGGCCGTGTCGGGAGAAATTGCTGTCAGGGAGGCTTACGAGAGAGGGGAGACTGACGAATTTATTCAGCCCACGGTTATTTGCGATGACGGTCGTCCTGTCGGGATCATTGAAGACAGCGACGGTGTTGTATTTATGAACTTTCGCGGCGATCGCGCCCGGGAAATCAGCTGTGCGCTAAACGACCGGGAATTTGAAAAGTTTGAGAGAACTAAACGTGTTGCATTATCGACCTACGTTTGTCTTACCCGGTACGATGAAGCATTTAATTATCCGATAATATTTCCTCCTCAGCAGCTTACGGAAATCCTGGGTGAGGTGATCAGCGAAAACGGTTTAACCCAGCTAAAGATCGCCGAAACCGAAAAATACGCCCACGTAACCTTCTTTTTTAACGGGGGCGAGGATAGGGTTTTTCCGGGAGAGGACCGCTGCCTTATCCCTTCACCGCAGGATGTGCCCACTTACGACCTGAAACCCCAGATGAGCGCCGAGGAAGTCACTGACAAGCTTATAGAGCACCTTAGCTCCGGGGCTCACGATTTCGTTCTTCTAAATTATGCCAACCCGGACATGGTCGGACACACTGGAGTTTACGAAGCGGCGGTTACCGCTATCGAGAAAGTAGATGAATGTATCGGAAGAGTTTCCGATTTAGTGATCGAGTCAGGCGGTGTTCTCATTATTACCGCCGATCACGGAAACGCCGAGTCGATGCTGGATCCGGATGGGACTCCGCATACAGCTCACACAACGAGGCGTGTTCCCCTGATCCTGGTAGGTCCCGGGTACACTCCGGAAAACCACCCCTTAAGGGAGGGCCGTCTGGCCGATGTGGCACCGACGATCTTGAAAATCATGGGGATCAAGCAACCATCGGAAATGACAGGGGCACCGCTTTTTTAGACGGTTGTTCCATCCGGAAAAGGGGAAGAGGAGAAAAGGAGAAGAGGAGAGAAAACCTCACAAAAGATGTTTCGTTTTACCCTTTAGATTTTGCCCCTTTTCCCCATGTCCCCTCTTCCCTCCCTCCCGCGCATCAAGGAAATCATATCAGGCATTTATCTTGCACAGACCCATGTATGATTGTGCAAGATACACTACGTGGTTTCCTTGATGCCATATACCCTCCCATCTGCCTTATCTGCGGTCGGCTCTCCGAAAGCCTTTACCCCCACTGCTGCATGAGCTGTTTTGATTCATTTGAATTAATTGGAGATCAATGCTGCGAGCTGTGCGGTGAACCGTTTCAGGTCAGACAAGTCTCCCACCGGTGTCTTGCCTGTATCAAGGGGCGGCCACCGTTTAAGTGGTGTCGCGGTGTGCTCCTGTACCGGGGGGCGGTTGCCGAGGCACTGTCCGGGCTTAAGTATGGAGGAATGATCCCGTTGCTGGATCCCCTTGAGGATGTACTTGTTTCAAGTATTCTCTCGTTGTGCTCCTTTCCTGAAGTGGATCTTATAATACCTGTACCGCTGTCCTTTAACGGTCTTTGGAAAAGAGGGTTTAACCAGTCCTATATCCTGGCCGCGTCGGTAGCCCGGCAGCTGGGTGTGAAGGTTCATACAGGTGCTCTTGGAAAAAAGGGGAACCGTACCCAGGTCGGCCTTACCGCTAAGGAGAGAAGAAAAAATGCAACAGTATCTTACCAAGCCGGCAGGGCCATTGATCTTGTCAGGGGGCGAAACGTCTTACTGTTTGACGATGTTTATACGACCGGGTCAACGGTCAGAGTGTGCGCCAGGATCCTGCGTGACGCCGGATCCTCCGTTTCAGTCCTCACCCTCGCCCGGGCCGTGTCCCCATTTGATGTCGGGCTATTCGACTGACGCGGGGACACGGCGACTCGGAGACACGGGGAAAGAGCCGGGGGGGGAGAAGGGGTGAGTGGGTGAGGGGGAGAGGGGAAGTAAAAATAACCGTTGGACACGGGGACACGGAGAAAAGCCTTAACACCGCGTCCCCCCTTCACCGCGTCGCCGCGTCAAGCGATCTTTGTCGATACACCAGACATTCTATCCATCTCCCCCCAGAATCTGTATCATTCTGGAATGGATCTGTCCGTTGCTCGCAAGGACCCTTGACCCGTCCATCCCAAGTTCGTGGCCCTCAAAATTTGTGGTTATCCCTCCAGCCTCCCTGACGATGAGCGCGCCTGCGGCGATGTCCCAAAGTTTGAGATTCAATTCCCAGAAGCCGTCCAGTCGACCGCAAGCTACAAAGCAAAGATCCAGGGCAGCGCTTCCGCAACGGCGAATGCCCTGTGTCCTCAGGGCGAACTCCCTGAAGTGATCAAGGTTGTTGTGGGAAGTTTCCCTTATGTTGTAGGGAAAACCTGTCCCGAGGAGGCTATCGTCAAGTTGGGTTGTTTCGGACACTCTAATCGGGATGGCGTTGAGGCTGGCCCCCTCACCGTGGATAGCCGTGAACATTTCTTCCGATACCGGATTGTAGACCACTCCACACAGCATTTCTTTTTTATAGGCCACAGCGATAGAGACGGAAAAAATCGGGAAACGGTGAGCGTAGTTTATCGTTCCATCCAACGGGTCGACGATCCACCAAAAACCCTGCGAACCCTGGATGTCGAGGTTTTCTTCAGCGAGGATGCCGTGCCCCGGATATTTGAGCAGGATCTCCTGTTTGATAAGCTCCTGGGCTGCTCTGTCCATTTCCGTGACAAGATCCACCGTACCTTTGCGATCTATAGTAAAGTCAGTTAAGAGGCGATCTCTAAGGAGTTTTCCAGCCAGGCGGGAAATGCGAACGGCATCATTTAGCAGCTCTGTTCTTTCGAGTTTATACACAACTTGTCGGGTCTACGATTGATAGGGTCACAAAAAGTCCATTCGTGGCTTTTTGCTCAACGGAAAACGAAAAGTGTCATTTTCGCTTTCCTTACAAATCAATGACATATATTGCCGGTCATTGATTTGGGCGCCCCACACGGGGCGCGTTGATGACTTTTTGCGAAGTCATCAATATTCGGCAAAAGCCAGACATACCTGGAATTATCTCAAGGTTTTCCATCAGAATTCCAGGTCAATTGTCATCAATGAACTTGAAGTTATCGCTGTCCCTGGTACCGTAGATTTTGATGGTACTGTTACAAAAGGAACAGAAGATCTGGTCGCCGGGTCCCTCATCGCCATCGAGGGTCAGGTCCGCGTCACAAACAGGGCATTTGTAATCTTTCATGGAAATTCTCCCTTGGCCAAATCGAATTCCTTTCGATTATTAAGGGCAACAGTGTACCATCTCCCCGTAAATTATTTCCAGGGGCCTGATGTGGTTCTTCAACAGTCTCCCAGGCTAAAGTGAGACGTTATATTAATATCACCTTTCTGACAATTATGTACATAACTCTCCGATTCGTTATATGTGCTGCAATGCTTGCGGGTCTGCTGTCTTTGGAGGCTGGTAATGTCTGGGCAGCAAAAGCCGCAGTAGGTGGCACAACGGGGGTTACCGGGCGAGCCGGCCATCCGCCCATCGGCCGGCAGTCCAGTTTCGACATACTCAAGAGGCGTTATTATCTCGCGTCTGAAGAAAACCGGTTTCCGGTGCTGGACGAGATGCGCGCACTGGGTAGTGGTGAAGCTCTTGAATTTACCCTGAATCTGCTAAGGTATCCCGATATCAAAGTTAGACGTGAGGGTGTGGATGCTCTCAAGAAATGGGGCGCTGTGGGCTACACGGCTGTTTTCAAGGGGATGGACGACGCGGAGATCAACTGGTTGTGTGAATCCATCTTTATTGAACTTGGCCCCAATGTTTCTCTTTTCCTGCTGAAGCAGCTGGAACACGATGACCCTTACTTTCGAGGCCAGGCAGCCTATCTGCTGGGTAGAATAAAGGATCCCCTTACAATAGGACCTCTTTACAAACACCTGAAGGATAATGACAGAGATGTTAGGATACAGGTCATCCAGGCCCTTTGCGACCTGGGGGATGAACGGTTCCTGGAGGGTATTTTAGATCTGTTCGAGGTGGAGGATGTAGGACTGGCCGATTTTGTTCTTCAGGCGGCTGAAAAATTCGGGGCAAGGGCGGCAGGGCCACTGCAGGCAGCTCTGAAGACGGGCAGCGTCAGGATAAGAAGTGGCGCTGCTCTTGCTCTGGGACGCCTCAGGTTGCCGGAAACGTTACCTTATCTATTCAATGCTTTAAAGGACCATGAGGCGGCGGTTCGAAGAAGCACTGTCAAGGCTTTGGATTCCTTTCATCACATTTCTGCCACCGAAGGGCTGTTCATGGCTTTGAGTGATCCGGATCTTGAGGTTCAGGATTATGCGACCTCCGCTCTTGCCCGGTTAAATCCGAACATCTTTCCGGTCCTTATGAGCAGGATCAAGGATCCAAATCCCAACGTTCGGAAGAACGTTGTAGTAGCCCTGCGCAAAATAGGGGATAAAAGAGCGGTACCGGCGATCGTCAGCGCTTTGGACGATACGGATGTCAATGTGAGGATGTTCGCGGTCACGGCCCTGATCAAGTTAAGGGACCCACGGGCCATCCACGGTCTTATTGCCAGGATGCAGAGCGAGGATAAGATGGGATGGCTTATCTCCTACGCATTTATGGAACTCGGTGAGGTGGCGGTTGATGAACTTCTCAATGCGACCGGGGACGACAGCTTCTGTCTGACGCGAAACCTGGTCATTCTACAGATGGGTGACCGGGCTCTTGGCACCCTCCACGAGCAAGCGCTCAATCCGGGCGATACCATAGTCCGCTACAACGCCATCGCTCTACTGGGGGAACTCGGCAGTGCTGACAGTGTTCCGGTCTTGACGGAACTTCTAAATTATGAAGAAGTTGGTTGGGTGGCTGCCAACGCTTTGGGAAACATGGGGAAGCCGGCCTGGAACGCTCTTCGCGGGGCCGCAACCCAGGAGGGAATTGCCGGTGAAAATGCCCGTCACGCTATCAGCCAATTAAACGATCCGAATCTCTATCTGGATCTTATAGAAGCCCTTGACGATGACGACTCCAAGCTCCGCATGTCCGTTTCAGAGCCACTTGTAGCGGCCGGCGGGCCGGCGGTATTGCTTATCACGGAGAAGATGGCCCAGCTCGAAGGATCTAAATTCTTCGATGCCGCCGAGATAATTTGCCGGATAAAGGATCAGAGGGCCATCCGTCCAATCAGCAAGGTCCTTTTTCCGGAGCCCTGGGAACCGGTGTTTTTACAGCCGGCCCAGCTTTACAGCCTAAGGCAGACCTATGTCAGGAAGGGCAGCCTGGTAACGGTTCTGGCGCGCCTGAAAAATGAAATGGGCGGGGCCGGTGGTGGAGGTGGTCCATGGGAACGGGTCGCACCCTAGTTCAGAACCGTCAGGCGCGGTTTAATTACGAGATCCTGGAGAAGATCGAGGCTGGGATGGTTCTTGCGGGCACCGAGGTCAAATCCATACGGGACGGCAAGGCTAATATAAAGGAAGCTTACGCCGATATTCGTGATGGTGAAGCCTGGCTTATCGGAGCTCACATCAGCCCTTATTCCCACGGTAATATCACCAACCATGACCCCACGCGCGAGCGAAAGCTGCTGCTTAATGCCAGAGAAATTTCCAGGCTTCAGGGCAAGGTCATGGAAAAGGGGTTGACCCTCGTGCCCCTGCGCCTTTTCCTGAAAGGCCGCCTCATCAAGCTGGAACTGGGTGTAGGTCGCGGCAAGAAGACGGTGGACAAGCGGGAGGATCTTAAAAAGAAAGACCAGGAACGTGAAATTCAACGCGCAATTAAAGGCAGCGATTGAATTTCACGTGTGAGAAGACCTTCAATCCGTAATTGGATTTGACCCATTTGATCTTAAGCAAGCGAAAGCTTGCCTGATAAACAAATTGGGGTTTACAAACCCCAATTTGTTTATTGGTATTCCACTTGCCTGAAACCTACCGTTACAACTTCTATTATTCTACCGTCATTGCCAGTCTTGACATTCGCCCCATTTTTGTGTATATGATCATATACTCAGAAAGCGATGGAGGATGTTATGTCGAAACCGTCTGACCTGTGTGAAACCAGGGTCATACACGAAGAAAAGATCGACCGGGCCAGATCAAGCGCTCTCGGAGTCGGGGATGTTGATCTTGTCACGCGTGTTTTTAAGGCTATAGGGGACCCGACGCGTTTGCGGATTCTGTGGGCGCTGCAGCTTGGAGAGTTGTGCGTTTGCGACCTGGCTGCGTTTCTTGAAATAACGGAATCTGCCGTAAGCCACCAACTGAGGACCCTCAGGCACCTTGACCTTGTGACCAAACGAAGAGAGGGAACGATCCTCTATTATCGCCTTAACGACCACCACGTCAGTGAATTGATAAATGTGGCGTTAGTGCATGTAAGAGAATAACAGAAAGTTTGGAGTTTGGGGTTTGGGGTTTGAAGTTGGATAACCGAAACGTCAAACATCAAACGTCAAACATCAAACATGGGAAATGTTAATATATGAACTCAATCATCCATTTCACAACACGTATTCTTTCCGAGACAATCGCACTCCTCCTCGATGCTTCCCCCTATATTCTTTTCGGGATCGCAGTAGCGGGACTGCTCAGGATGTTCCTGTCCACCGACTACGTCGCTCGAAACCTGGGACAAGGACGCTTTAAGCCTGTTTTGAAGGCCGCTCTACTGGGAATTCCCATTCCTCTGTGTTCCTGTGGCGTTCTCCCGGCCGCGGCGTCACTTCGCAAACAGGGGGCGAGTAAAGGCGCTACAACAGCTTTTCTCATATCCACGCCGGAATCCGGGATCGATTCCATTGCCGTTTCCTGGGCGCTCCTTGATCCCATCATGACGATAGCAAGACCTTTGGTAGCCTTTGTGACGGCTTTTGCGGCCGGTATATCGCAAGCCATTTTCGGAGGTGTTGAGGAACTTGAGGAAAGAGATATCGACAATGGCTGCGCAGTGGACGGGTGCTGCGACGGAAAAGACTGTGATCCTGTCGAGCACAACAATCATCATTCCTTTTTGGAAAAGGTCGTGGGAGGAATGAAATACGCTTTCGGGGAGCTGTGGGGAGACCTGGCCGGATGGTTCGCGGTGGGGTTGCTCTTTGCCGGAGTAATTACCGCGCTGGTACCCGAGGAGCTTGTGACCTCTTATCTGGGTGGGGGCCTTTCGGCTATGCTTCTCATGCTTCTTGTTGGTGTGCCCCTCTACATCTGCGCTACAGCCTCTACCCCCATCGCGGCAGCCCTTATCCTCAAAGGTGTCAGCCCGGGGGCGGCTCTTGTCTTCCTGCTGGTCGGTCCGGCGACCAACGTCGCTTCATTATCAGTCCTTGTGGGAATGCTTGGAAAAAGAGCTGTCGGCATATATCTCGGAGCCATTGCTGTGGTCAGTGTATTGGCCGGTCTAACGGTAGACTGGATTTACAGCTTGTCGGGTATCACCGCAAAAGCCGCGGTGGGCCAGGCCGCCGAACTCATTCCCGTGCCGGTGCAGTTTCTATCCGCCCTTTTACTCGTAGCCATCTCGATTAAGCCTTTGAGCGGCGCCCTTAAGGGATGGGTTGGCAGGATGAGGCCTGCTGAGAATGTGCTGCCTGCCGTTGGCTGCGGATGTTCGGAAGGGCGTTAAACAACTGAAAAAGTATAAGTAGAAGTTGAAATATAGGCAGAGCACTGACGCGATGGATGATCAGGTTTTGATACGCTCACTTGCAGTTTATGGAAGCGTCATTTTGGCTGGTGTTTAGCGAGGCTTGAATTTCGATTATGTAATTGTATATACTGAGGCATGAAATTTACCTGGCAATATCTTTTACATCGTAACGGCATCAGGCCGGCGTTTTATTCGACTATACCCACGATACTCATTATTTTTATCATGATCGCGATGGTGGGCCTGCCTGCGATCGCCCATGCGGTATATCAGGGAGAGTACCGTATCCTGGTTCTGCACTCCTACCATCGCGGATATAAGTGGACGGACGATATTTCTGAAGGGATTGAGAAGGTTCTTAAAGAAAGCGGTGTGCCGTTCAAACTGTCCTACGAGTACATGGACACAAAGAAAATTTTCAACGACGAGTATGTGGGGATGCTCAGAAAACTGCTCAGGGAGAAATACCACAAGACCGGTTTCGATCTCATCATCTCTACCGACGACAATGCCTTCGACTTTCTTCTACAGCATCGCGATAACGTTTTTGCAGGTGCTCCTGTGGTCTTTTGCGGCGTCAACTATCTGGATGAGTCGAGACTCGAGGGTCGGACCGGTTTCGCGGGAGTCAGTGAGGATCCGGATTTCAGGAGTAATATCGAGACCATCCTCAGACTTCATCCGAAGGTGAACAAAATAGCTTTTATTGCTGATGTAACTACAACAGGAAAAAAGCTTCACGGAAAACTTCAGGAGATCGTCACGGATTACCCCGCCCTTGGCTGGATGATGCTGGAGGATCTTTCCATGGAAGCCATGCTTGATATCCTGGGAAGGCTGGATGACGATACGGTTGTCCTTTACAGTTTGTTCGCCAGGGATAAGAGACAAATATTCTATGAGTACAACGACAGCGCGCAGCTGATAACAGAGGCATCACCTGTTCCGGTTTACGGAATCTGGGATTTCAACCTTGGTTACGGCATCGTGGGTGGGATGCTAACCAGCGGTTTCTACCAGGGGCAGGAGGCCGGGTACCTGGCTCTCCGGGTGCTTAGTGGGGAACCGGCTGAAACGATCCCCATCGTCAGGGATAGCCCCAACCGCTACATGTTCGACAAGAAGGTTCTGGAGCAGTTCGATATCTCCCTCGATTCTCTTCCCAAGGACAGCATTGTCATTAATCTGCCTCCTTCCATCTTCAAGGAATACCGGAAAGAACTATCTATTCTGGCGACCATTTTCGGTCTACTTTTTCTGTTGGTTGTCGCCATGTCTTTGCACATCACGGGAAGGAGGAAGGCCCAGATCGCCCTTTCAAAAAGCGAACAGCAGGTTCGAGTCTCCCTGGAAGAAAAAAAGATCCTGCTCAAGGAGATCCATCACAGGGTTAAGAACAACCTCCAGGTCATCTCGGGGCTCCTGAACCTTCAGGCCCACCACGTAACCGACAAAGTGGTCCGGGAGACCTATAAAGATAGCCAGAACCGGGTTATCAGCATGGCTCTCATACACGAGGAGCTTTACCAGTCAACGGAACTTTCGCGTATAGATTTCGGGGCGTACATAGAGAACCTTTCAATGAATCTTTTCAGCTCCTACAGCGTCGGGCTGGACCGAGTGAAGCTGGACCTGGATGTACAGCACAAGGAGATGGTCGTAGACACGGCTATTCCGTGCGGTCTCATCATCAACGAACTCATATCCAACGCCTTGAAGCACGCTTTTCCAGGCAATAGAAAGGGGTCGGTCCGGGTCACTTTCCGGGAAGAGTCAGAGAAGCAGTACTATTTGGAAATAGCTGACGACGGGGTCGGAATGCCCACTGACCTTGACATCAACAATACCACCTCTCTTGGTATGCAGCTCATCACCATCATCGTGGGCCAGTTGGGAGGCAGTTTGGAGGTTACGAGTGATGGTGGTACTGTTTTTAGAATAACCTTTTCTGAGTATCAGGAGGCGGGGGTTGAACTGTATTAACCAGAACGCAGAACACAGCACGCAGAACGCAGGAGAAGATCAAAAACTAACTGAGTCCTGCCCTTTCGCAAAGTCGCTCAGTCGCCCAGTCGATATGTTAGCCTTTTCTCCCACGCTCCCTCGGGCCTTGCATTCGCCAGACTCTGAGCCTGCCCTGGATCTTGAATCTTGAATCTTGAATCTTGAACATGGGACCCCAGGTTCACCGGGCATGCCCTGTGCACGAGAACCCTTCCCCGAGATCGCAGCGGACACAGCTGCCGACAGTAAACTGGGGTGGGTTGACGGTGGATTCGCACCTGCCGCACAGGTATTCCTCTCCCGGTTTCATGGGTCCCTCGCACGGCGTCACCTTCATGGGACAAAGATCCACGCAAGCCCAGCACTTCTTGCAGAAATCCGGGCGCTTGCCGAATGGGAAATCCACCCGGCGATTGTCGCCCCTACCAACGAAACCGATTGCACGCGCCTGGTACGATTCCTCGCACACACGAACGCACCTTCCGCAGAGGACGCAGTCGTCGCTGCGGAAGGGGTATCGGGTCTCGGTGACGCCGCACCTCACGGCGATATCCTGGATGGCCTTGGAGTTGGGTGCCTGGGTTACGAGCAGTTCAGCGATGTTTTTCCGCAGCAAACGTACCCGGTCGGAGTTTGCGTTTATAACCATGCCCTCTTTGGCTACCAGGGTGCACGAGGTCGTGATCTTGGAACGGCCGTTCTGCACATGCTCGACGATGCAGAGCCGGCAGGAACCCACCTCGGACATGTTCGGGAGGTGACACAGGTGAGGAATGCAGATGCCGTAAAGGAGAGCGGCATCCAGGACGCTCGACCCTTTCGGTGTACGCATGGTCGAACCGTCTACAGTCAGTGTGACATATTGGCTCATCGCGCTCCCTCTCTCACTGGACGACAATGGCGTCCTGGTTGCAGCTGGTCAGACAGATGCCGCATCTGTCGCAGATCTGCATGTCGATGGAATGGACCTGATCCTTGCTGCCGCTGATGGCTTCACTGGGGCAGGCTATAAGGCATGCCATGCAGCCGTTGCAAAGAACGTCGTCGATGGAATACTCGATAAGATGTTTGCAGACACCGGCCGGACACCGCTTGTCATGGATGTGGGCCTCATACTCTTCCCTGAAATAGTTCAGCGTGGAAAGAACAGGATTGGGGGCCGTTTTGCCGAGCCCACAAAGCGCTGTCTGGGCGATGGTGTCACTGAGTTCCTCGAGCAGTTCGACCTGGCCCGGTTTTCCCTTGCCCTCGGTGATATCGTTCACGATCTCCAACAGACGGTTGACGCCCACGCGGCACGGCACGCATTTGCCGCAGGACTCGTCCTGAAGGAACTTCAGGAAGTACTTCGCGACGTCCACCATGCAGGTCTTCTCGTCCATGACCACGAGGCCGCCCGAACCGATCATGGAGCCTTTCTCCCACAGGATGTCGAAGTCGATGGGCAGGTCGAACATGGAGGCAGGCAGGCAACCGCCTGAAGGTCCCCCGGTCTGGACCGCCTTGATGGCTTTACCGTCCCGGCCGCCCCCGCCGATTTCGTCGACCACGGTCCTTAAGGTTGTGCCAAAGGCGACCTCCACCAGTCCGGTGTTCTTCACCTGGCCGGTGAGGGCCAGGATCTTGGTGCCCTTGCTGCCCTTGGTCCCCATGTCGGCGAACCAACCGGCCCCGCTGCTGATTATGGCCGGAACGTTGGCCCACGTCTCTACGTTGTTGAGGCAGGACGGTTTGTTCCACAGTCCGTGCTCGGCAGTGTGAACGTCTTTGGGCCTGGGTTCTCCTACCTTCCCCTCGAGTGAGGCCATGAGGGCGGTGGACTCGCCGCAGACGAAGGCTCCTCCGCCCCGGGCGATGTCGATGTCAAAACTCATCCCGGAGCCGAAAATATTTTCACCCAGGAACCCGTATTCCCGTGCCTGAGAAACTGCCTTGCGGGCAAGTTCCACTGCCAGAGGATACTCGTTGCGGACGTAGATATATCCTAGCTGAGATCCGATGGCGTAGGCGCCGATGAGCATTCCCTCGAGGACCGCGTGGGGGTTCCCTTCCAGGATGGCCCGATCCATGAAGGCGCCGGGGTCTCCCTCGTCGGCGTTGCAGATGACGTACTTTTCCTCCCCTTTGGCGGCCCTGCAGGCAGCCCACTTTTTCGCAGTGGGAAAGCCGCCGCCCCCACGGCCCCTCAGCCCTGAAGCCTCCACCTCAATGATAACCTCCTCAGGGCTCATATCTGCCAGGATCTTCGCCAGGGCTTTGTAGCCTCCAATGGCGATGTAATCGTCGATGGAATGCGGGTCCACGACTCTGTTCTGGGACAGAAGGGTCTTGGATTGGGGCTTGTAG